>Ga0180007_10007562_pt1 | contig 10234 bp, 12 predicted proteins | sample MM_PC_MetaG_FD_121122 | JGI IMG/M metagenome (GOLD analysis project Ga0180007, IMG submission 121122) | Groundwater microbial communities from the Aspo Hard Rock Laboratory (HRL) deep subsurface site, Sweden - MM_PC_MetaG | ecosystem: Environmental > Aquatic > Deep subsurface > Groundwater...
GAAACAAAAAGATCAAGTCGACCTATGGTCAACTTGATCTTTTAACAGAAAACAATAATTATTTATGTCCAATCTTAACTAGTTAGTAATAAATACGGTCAACCTTATTTAGGGATTGACATTCACTATTCACTATTCACTATTCACTATTCACTTTTCACTTTTCACTATTCACTCTTGTCCGCCTCAGGCGGAATTCACTATTTTTTAACAACTTACGAGTTCACAAATGATCGTCGTCCGTACCCCTTTTCGTTTACCACTTGGTGGTGGTGGAACAGACCTTCCTTCATATTACAAAAATCACGAAGGATTCCTCATTACTGCTGCCGTGAACAAGTATATGTACATCAATATTAATAAGCCCGCTATTGTTGATAAAATTAGTATAAAATACAGCAAAGTTGAAAGCGTGGACGTTAAGGATATTTCTCTAATAAAACATGAAATTGTTCGGGAAGCTTTTAAGTACCTCAATATTGATTGCCCGCTTGAGGTTAGCTCTATGGCTGATTTATCGGCCGGCACGGGAATGGGTTCTTCAAGTTCCTATACTGTTGGTCTTCTTCGGGCTCTTAATCAAATGAAAAAAAGGTTTATATCAGTCCAGGAATTAGCCGAGGAAGCTTGCAAGATTGAAATTGATATGGTTGGAAAACCTATCGGGAAACAAGACCAGTATGCCGCAGCTTTTGGTGGTATTATTGAATTGAATATTGACAAGTCCGGTAATGTTAAAGTTACTCCCTTGCCCTTGCATGAAGAAATAATTTATGAAATGGAAAACCGCTTAATGATGTTTTATACTAATATTGAACGGGACGCTAATATGATTTTAGCTGAACAGAGTAGTAAAGCTAAGGCAAATGAGGAAGATGTAATTGAAGCAATGCATCAGATTAAAAATATTGGCTATCGAGTTAAGGAATCATTAATTGAAGGTGATGTGTGTAGTTTTGGTGAGTTGCTGCACGAGCATTGGTTAACAAAGAAAGCAATCTCAAATAAAATGAGTAGTTCACAAATAGATGATTGGTATGATCTCGCTATGCGCAATGGGGCCTTAGGTGGAAAGGTGATGGGCGCCGGTGGAGGTGGTTTCATGCTCTTTTGTGTTGGGAATGGTAAGAGAAAACACCTGAGAAAGACGCTTGAAGAAGCAGGACTTAGGTATATGGACTTTAAGTTTGATTTTGAGGGTGTAAAAGTACTAGCTAATGTTTAGAAGACTGTGTAGGTAAATAGTGAATGGCAAACAGTGAATGGTAGATATATCAAGTTACAGGTGACAAATCAATATGTTAAATGAACGACCACATAAAAAGTTGGTTCTTTGGCAGGAAGCAATGGAATTGGTTACTTTGATTTATGAAGTAACTAAAAAGTTTCCTAAAGAGGAGGAGTTTGGTTTAAAAAGTCAACTACGAAGAGCCGCTGTTTCAGTCCCATCTAATATTTCTGAGGGGCTGACTCGCAGAACAAAAGTTTCTAAAATTCATTTCCTTAATATAGCTGACGGCTCAATGAGTGAGATTGATACTCAGATTGAAATAGCTTTACGTCTTGAATTCATTGATAAAAATGATTATGAATTAGTAGTAAACAAATTAATAACAACGCAAAAATTACTTAGTGGTTTATCTCGTAGTCTAAAATAATGGAGCTAAATTGATTCATCATTCTTTTTTCACAATTCACAATTCACATTTGTTATGTTAAACGTCCTCATCACTGGCGTTGCAGGCTTTATCGGCTCCAATCTTGCTGATAGATTGTTGAGTGAAGGCGGATATAAAGTTATTGGCATTGACAATCTTTCTTACGGAATTGAAGAACAAATACCGGATGGTGTTGAATTCCACAAGTTGGATATACGTGATAATTCTATCTATTCTCTTTTTAAGGATATAGATTTTGTATTTCACTTTGCGGCAAAGAATTGTATAAGTGACTGCCAGATTGACCCTGTAGAGACAGCCTCTATTAATGTAACCGGTACAGTAAATGTATTCGAAGCTTCTAAAAGAGCAGGGGTTAAAAAAGTTGTTTATGCAGAATCATCAGCTTTATATGAGGGAAGTGATAAATTACCAACTCCAGAATCAGAGGTAAAACCAAAATCTTTTTATTCTGTAAGTAAACTTGCCTCAATGTATTTTGCAGAAGCTTATACAAGATATTTCGATCTCAACACCACTGCTCTCAGGTATTTTTGTGTCTATGGTCCAAGGCAGGATTATCGTAGATCAATTCCACCTCTTTTTTCATCTTTTATCATAAAATTACTGCGGAATGAGAAACCTGTAATTTTTGGAACAGGGGAGAAACGGAGAGATTTTATACATGTTGATGACATTAATGATTTTCATCTAATGTGTATGAATGATGAAAGAACAACGGGGAAAGTATTTAATCTTGGGAGCGGGATTAATTATTCTGTTAATGATATTTATGAGATAATATCAAAGTTACTTGATTCAAACACAAATCCAGAATATAAAGCGGATCTTCCGGGTGAAGCATTTGCTAATCTGGCAGATATATCCTCAGCACAATCACTTGGCTGGTCTCCAAAAATCGATTTAGAAAGTGGTTTAAAAACCTCCATAGATTTTATCAAGAACGAGTTAGCCAAAGGAAATATCTAAGATGAATATTAAATTAAAATATTCTTCAATCCCAGTTTCTTTTTTCTTCTTCCATTTTCCTTTTTCCCCACCAAAAATACGGCGGGCAGGCTTTTTCCTTTTTCCTTCGTTCTCTCTTCTCCATACTCACTACTCATTACTCATTACTGGTACTTGACATGCGCGCAATAATCCTGGCCGCCGGTAAAGGCGAAAGAATTAAGGAAGTTACTAAAAGTATCCCGAAACCAATGATACTATACAAGGGCAAACCCGTACTTCAGTACAACATTGAACTTTGTAAGAAATATGGTGTGACCGACATCTACATCAATATACATCACTTCGCTGAACAGATTCAGGATTATTTCGGTGATGGAAATAAATTCGGGGTCAATATTAAGTATTCTTTTGAAGAGGAACTTTTAGGAACATCAGGAGCTGTCCGCAGGATAGCCGAGAAGTACTGGGGTTTAATTCCATCCCCTGATCTCTCCCTCTCCAAGTCTCCCAGTCCTAAAGAAATTCCTTTCTTCATCATCTACGGTGATCAATTCTCCAGTTTTAATCTTGATCTTCTATTAAGGAAATATGACGAAAACGAATGCACTGGTGTAATTGCTTTTCATCATCGGGAAGATGTATCCCACAGCGGAGTGGCTGAATTTGATGGAGATCAAAAAGTAATACGTTTTGTTGAGAAGCCTTTACAGGGGGAAACAGAAAGTCATTGGGTTAATGCTGGAATATATTTATTACATCCTGAAATATTAGGTCTCATCCCTCAAGCGTTTTCAGACTTTGGAAGAGAAATATTTCCAAGTGCGTTAGGAAAAGGGGTCTATTTTTATGGTGTCTGTGAAGAAAAGTCAGTCATGGTTTTTGATACTCCTGAAATGTATAACAAAAATATAAATGGATAGAAAATATGGATACTAAAATTGGCGTAATTGGTCTTTGGCATTTAGGATGCGTTATATCTTCATCATGGGCAAAGCTTGGTTACGAAGTTGTTGGGTTTGATTATGACGAAGATCGCATTAGTAAATTAAGCAATTTTATCCCTCCAATATTTGAACCAGATTTAGCTGAGACTATTAAGCAAGGAATTGCTGATAAACTACTTCACTATACCTCAAATATCAGTGATCTCTCTGATTGTGACTTTGTATTTCTCTGTTATGATACTCCTGTCCGAGATGATGATTCAAGTGATACGAGTATTCTTGACAAATCAGTCGATGATGTAATGAAAGTTATGAAAGATGATGCAATCTTGATCATAAGCTCTCAATCTCCGGTGGGCTATTGCAATTATCTTAGAAAGAAAATAAAAGATTATAATAATACATTGGATATAGCGTATTCACCTGAAAACCTGAGGCTTGGTGAGGCAATTTTTTGCTACTTAAATCCTGGGCGTATTATATTGGGAACTGCTGATTTAAAAACACAAGGGAAATGCCTGACTCTATTTAGTAAAATAAGTGAAACAGTTTTAACTATGGGTCTGGAAAGTTCCGAGATGGTTAAGCATGGGATAAATTCATTTCTCTCAATGAGTATTGTTTTCGCAAATCATCTTTCAGATATTTGTGAAATTAAAGGAGCCAGAATTGAAGATGTAGTTAGGGGAATTAAGTCAGATATTCGCATTGGTCCAAAAGCTTACTTAGCTCCCGGTATTGGTTTTTCGGGGGGTACTCTGGGAAGAGATTTAAAAGTTCTGGATTCTGTTAATTCTTCTTCTTCAGCTGGTTACGCAAAACTCTTTGGCATTATTCATGACTTAAATGCTGAAAGGCCTTTGGCTATTGTTAGCAAGGTCGAGAAAGTATTGCAAAATATTGAAGACAAGTGCATTGGTATTTTAGGCTTAACTTACAAACCAGGTACAAGTACTCTTAGAAGGAGTTTACCACTTGAGATTGTTGATTTACTTCTAAAGAAAAATGCTCATGTAAAAGTTTATGATCCAAAAGCAGATTATTCGGAATTGGATTATGAACCGAAATTTGAAATAACAAATGCAATCGAAGAGGCAACTATGGATGCTGATATAATCATATTATTAACCGAGTGGAATGAATTTAAAGATTATGATTGGTCTAGGGTAATTAATTCCATGCGGAACAAAATATTTTATGACACTAAGAATTTCTTAAATGAAAAAGAAATGAAAGCATACGGTTTTATTTATCATTCTATAGGGAAATAATGATGGCAATACTAGAATCTAAAACTATTATTATTACCGGTGGTAGTTTAGGCATCGGTTTCGCAGTAACTAAAAAATGTGTTGAAGAGGGTGCAAGAGTAATCATCGTTGCACGTAATGAAGTTGATCTTAAACGAACTGTTGAGGAAATGGAAAAAATATCTTCCAGGAATCATTTAATATATCCGATGAATGTTGGGGATCTTAATCGAATCATAAAATTTGCTGAATGGTGTAATAATAAAAATATTTTAATCGATGGCTTAGTTAATTGTGCCGGTATTTATGGGCCGATTGGTAAAACTACAGATATTGATTTGAATAAATTTTCGGAGACTTTGCAAATTAATTTCCTTGGCACTGTCTATATGTGTAGTGTTTTTGCTCCTCTTATTAAATCTGAATCAAGAAAAAAAATAGTCAACTACTCTGGTGGTGGTGCTGCCAGTCCTTTTGCAAATTACTCAGCTTATGCAACGAGTAAAATTGCCATTGTAAGATTTACCGAAAATTTATCCCTGGAACTAGCAGAGGATAATTTTGATATTAACTGCGTTGCTCCTGGTTTTGTTCTTACGCGTTTACATGATCAAACTCTTGAAGTAGGCCCAAACAAATCAGGGAATTCCTTCTATGAAAACACGAAGAAACAAATTGAATCCGGTGGGGTTCCTCCGGAGAAAGCCGCGGATCTAACGGCATTTTTATTATCTGATGAATCAAATGGTATCACAGGTAAATTTATTTCAGCCCCTTGGGATAAGTGGGACGAAAGTGATTTTCAGGAAATGCTAAGGAACGATAAAGATTTTGCAACTTTAAGGCGTATTGATAATAAAACATTTTTTAAAAAATCATGAAAGTGCTAATTATAGGTTGCGGTCTGATAGGGCGGAAAAGAGCCTTGGCATTGGAGAATAGCGACACACTTGCTGCTTGTTGTGATATTGATCCTGTTATTGCTGAAAAATTTGGAAATGATTTTTCCTGCAAATACTTTACAGATTACTGGCAGGCACTACAGGAGGTTGATTCGGATGTTGTAATTATTGCCGTCGTAAATAAGTTTGTAAAGGAAATGGTATTAGAGGCAATTAAACATGGAAAACATATTCTTGTCGAAAAACCCCTTGGCAGGAATTATAGTGAAGCTAGTGAAATGTTTTCTTTATCTCAAAGTCTCTCAATCACCAAGTTCTCTGTTTTCAAAACAGGGTTTAATCATCGTTTCCACCCTGCGATTTGGAAGGCGAAAATACTATGCGATAAGGGGGGGATTGGGAAAATATTTACTATACGTGCAAGGTATGGGCACGGCGGTAGACCCGGGATGGAGAATGAATGGCGCGCTTCAAAAGATCTTTGCGGCGGAGGCGAATTACTCGATCAGGGAGTTCACGTTATAGATCTGATCCGCTGGTTCGGCGGGGAGATTAAAGAAGTATATGGAAGGGTAGAAACAAAGTTTTGGGAAATGGAAGTTGAGGATAGCGCCTCAGCAATTCTGAAAACCCGTAATGACATAACAGCATCTTTTAATGTCAGCTGGACAAACTGGAAGAATATCTTTTCCTTCGAAATATTCGGTACCAAAGGTTATTTGAGAATAGAAGGTCTTGGTGGGAGTTATGGTGAGGAGACACTTGAGTGGGGTAAAAGGAACCCAAAAGGCGGTAAACCTGAAGTGCAGTTTTTTAATTTCCCGCCCGAGGATATTAGCTGGAAAGAGGAGTGGAAAGAGTTCAAGAATGCGATTCATGAAAAACGGGAAGTAATTGGAAATGTTATTGACGGATTGAAAGCTAATGAGGTTATTGCCGCCCTCTACAGATCAAGTAATGAAAAAAAGGTTATTATCTTTGATTAAAAACATTATCTTGGATAGAGATGGAGTTATTAATGAAGTCGTGATAAGAGACTCTAAGGTTGAATCTCCCAGATGTTTGTCTGAATATATTATCAAAGAAGATTTTAAAAGGTTTCACGCTCGTATTAAAGGAAAAGACATTAACCTTTTTGTTGTATCTAATCAGCCTGATATTGCCAGGGGAAAAATGCATGAGTCAGAATTGATGGAAATGAATAATCTCCTCCTAAATTCTTATTCATTTAAGGAAATTGTTTATTGTATTCACGATGACATAGATTCTTGCGATTGCAGGAAACCCAAACCTGGAATGATTGACCATCTAATTAAGACCTATGATTTGAATAGAAGTGAGGTTATTTTTATTGGTGATAGTTGGAAAGATATGGAGGCAGGAATATCTGCTGGAATTAAAACAGTCTTTTTTACACAAGAATATAACAACCCCGATGAAATAAAAGCTGATTATTTTGTTACAAGTTTATTAGAATTAATTGATTTACCAATTTGGGAGTGATATGAGTTTCACAAAAGAATATTTATCTGAATGCCTGGAAGTTATTAACAGAATTGATGAATCAGAAATTGAAAAAATGGTTGATATTCTAGTTGGGGTCAGAAACAGTTCAGGTCGGTTGTTTTTTATCGGTTCAGGTGGTGGCGCTGGTCATGCCTCGCATGCTGTCTGCGATTTCAGAAAATTATGCAATATTGAATCTTATGCTCCTTATGATAATGTATCGGAATTAACAGCAAGGGTAAATGATGAGGGATGGGACGTATCGATTATTAACTGGCTTAAAGTTAGTCGCTTAAATTCAAATGACGGAGTCTTTGTTTTTTCTGTTGGTGGTGGCAGTGAAGAAAAAAATATTAGTAATAATCTGGTTCAGGTTATTAAATATGCAAATGAAACTGGATCCCCTGTGGTTGGAATTGTTGGTAAAGATGGTGGATATACAAAAATTATTGGGGATGCAGTTGTAGTAGTCCCTGTGGTAAATAATGATCATATTACGCCATTAACAGAAGGTTTTCAGGCTGTTATTTGGCATTTATTAGTGTCACATCCAAAGTTGCAGGTTAATCCTACAAAGTGGGAATCAACTAAATAAGGAAAATTTTATGATAAAGAGAGTAGAAGATTTATCCGTTAAAATATTTGCTGATGGTGCGGATAAAGAGGGAATGATGGAAATGTATAGCAAACCCTTTATCTCTGGTTTTACAACTAATCCTACACTCATGCGTAAAGCCGGTTTAAGTGATTACTTGTCATTTGCCAGAGAAATTGTTGAATTGATTAAGGATAAGCCTCTTTCTTTCGAGGTGTTTTCTGATGATTTACGCGAAATGGAAATCCAGGCTTTAAAACTTGCTGATTTAGCCCCGAATGTTTTTGTTAAAATACCAATTACAAACACGTTTGGTGAAAGTTGTTTTGATGTCGTGAAAAATCTTTCTGATAAAGGTATAAAAATTAATGTAACAGCGATAATGACAATTGAACAGGTAAATCATATTATTCCGGCACTTTCAGGTGGGGCGGGGGGGTATATTTCTGTATTTGCCGGAAGAATAGCTGACACAGGCATAGATCCAATTCCCATGATGAGTGAAATTATAGGGAAATTATACGCGCATAATAATATTGAACTCATTTGGGCCAGCCCAAGAGAGTTGTTGAATATTGTTCAGGCTCACGAAATTGGTTGTGATATAATAACAGTAACAAATGATATCTTAAAAAAACTTTCATTATTAGGGAAAGACTTATCTGAATTTTCCTTGGACACAGTTAAAATGTTTTACAATGATGCAAAGGCATCAGGATTCTCATTGGACTAATATTATCTGATAATTATATGTTTAATAAAATACTTTTTTCAAATATTTGCATTCTCCTCTTACTTATCCCATGGCACATTAATGCGCAAAATTTCACTGGTACAAAAGGACTGGTTACAATACCATCGGCTGATTTTAATGAGAGTGGTGAATTATTGTTTTCCATATCATCACTTGATAAAAGATTTAATGGTGTTGGTGAATACAAATATAATGCAGTTGTTGGTTACCTCAATTTTGGTTTTCTGCCATTTATGGAAGTGGGTTTAAAACTTACTTATCCATTTGATCACCCACGTTCTGCTCTAGGTGATAGAACTTTTTATTTTCGAATCAAATTCATTAACGAAACAGAAAATTTACCACAAATAGTTTTGGGCGTTCATGATCCAATTGGTCCCGGAGGTGGTGATAACGCCATTCATAATAATTCCTTATACCTCGTTGCAACAAAACATTTTGCCGTTTCTAAAATGAACGATATATCCTTGACGCTTGGTTATGGTAGTGATTTAATAAAAGCCGAGGTACACCAATTCATCGGTCTCTTCGGCGGCGCTTCTTTTGACTTCCTGTCTCATCGGCAGACGGATTCACTATTCACTATTGACTATTCACTTCTCCTCGAATATGACGCCGAGCGTTTTAACGGAGGCGTAAGAATTACCCTTTTTGATCATGTAAAGATACTTGCGGGGTTGATGGAGATGAGGTACTTGAGTGGGGGAGTTTCGGTGAGCATGAAATTGTAACTTGAGAAGGAATGAGAGACGGAGAGAGTGGGAGAAGAAGAGAGCGGGGGAATGGGTGAAAGAAAAAACGACAAAAAAGAGATTAGCTTAAAATAGAAATTGACAAAAAGAATTAATACACATCAAGAACTTGAAGTTTACCAACTTGCTTTTAAGTCAGCCTCTCAAATTTTTGAATTGAGTAAATCTTTTCCATCCGAAGAGAAGTATTCACTAACTGACCAGATTAGGAGATCATCCCGATCTGTTTGTGCAAATATTGCCGAGTGTTTTCGAAAAAGATTATATCCAAAATCTTTCATATCAAAAATCAGTGATGCAGAAGGCGAAGCTGCTGAGACACAAACATGGCTTGAATTTGCAAATGCATGCGATTATCTAAGTATTGAGGAATCAAAATCATTAATAAGCAGCTACGATCATATAATTGGTAAATTAGTAATCATGAGAAATAATCCTGATCATTGGTCTATCTAGTTCTTATTCTCTCAGTCTCCAAGTCACCTTTTCTCCCCTTCTTTTTAAAAGATGGAGATGAAGTATCCCTCCGGAGGTATTTCGGTTACAATGAAATTGTAGGGGAACCAAGGAAAAAGTAAAAAGGAAAAAGGTTAAAAGGAAAAGAGACTAAAAGGAAAAGAGACTAAAAGGAAAAGAGACTAAAAGGAAAAGAGACTAAAAGGAAAAGAGACTAAAAGATTAACAGAAGTTTAATAAATGATTTTCTTTTCGTTTTATATTTTCCCGTTCATGAGTATTTTTTTCTATTCACTATTCACTATTCACTATTCCTCCGTTTTTCCATTTGTACGTTTTCCATCTGAACGATTCTACAGTGGAGGACCGTGTGTAAGTATTAAGTTATAAAGTTTATCAAGTTGAAAGTTTGTAAAGTAAAAGCAGATGAGATGAAGACGCAAAA
>Ga0180007_10007563_pt1 | contig 10231 bp, 11 predicted proteins | sample MM_PC_MetaG_FD_121122 | JGI IMG/M metagenome (GOLD analysis project Ga0180007, IMG submission 121122) | Groundwater microbial communities from the Aspo Hard Rock Laboratory (HRL) deep subsurface site, Sweden - MM_PC_MetaG | ecosystem: Environmental > Aquatic > Deep subsurface > Groundwater...
CGCTTCCTTATTTTTTTATTTCTTCCTGAAATATTATTTAAATGCAGACAAAACAAAGTATCTTTTTCTTGCCTCTTTATTGCTGGGAGTATCTATCGCAACAAAGTATAATGCCGCGTATCTTGCTTTTACCTTTATCCCTTTATTTATTATGCAGATCATGAAAATACAGGATAGGAAGAGAACAGTTTTTTTATATTTAAAGGCAGGATTTTTTATATTTTTAGGATTTTTTATATGTGACCCATTTTTTGTTGTGCAGGCTGGAAAATATCTGCATAATTTGATGATATACAGTGAGGAGACAAAGTGTTACTGGAATGATGGGTATTTTAGTTTTTTTCCGAGACATCTTGTAGAAATAAGTTCTTTTATGTATTTAAATTTTATGGGTGTTATTATACTGCTTTTTGGTGCATGGGGGATATTTAAAAAATATAAAAAATTGTTTATTATAATTTTTTTCGTTATTCTGGCTTATGAAGTTTACTTTGGGATATATCTGAAGAATTATTCTCCGTTGCGCTATATAAACCCGCTTATCCCGATTGCGGCCTTGCTTTTTGGCTCAGGAGTGGATTTTATATTTAAGTGCAGAAAAAAACTTATGCCTGTCTTAATAGTATTTTTTCCCCTGTTGACTTATAACTACCTTGATATATGGCATGGCATGTCCTTTGGGCCTACTCATATTCAGAAAGCAAGGGCATTTATTGAGGAGAATATCCCGGAATTCACAACTATATGCATAATCTCCGATAACTATATACCCCAGCTTAATATGACAAGAGAGGCCTATGATTATTTAATCAGGAGCGCGGTTCAATGGGATAGTGTGCTTATGTATAAAGACATGGATGGTGAAAAAAACTACGACAGCGTTTTTAGGAAAATGAGAGCGGAAAGTTTAATGAAAAGGCCGCAGTATAATTTTGTCAGATGGGATAATAGCGTTGATACGGAAGAAAAGGCCGCAGAATTTCTAAAGAAAAACAGCGTAAAATATATAATTTCAAAAGATTCTATAATAATAGGCGGGAAAACGCTGGAAAGCACAAAGATAGCCTTATTTATTAAGGAATTCAGGCCCAGAAATAAAAGGATATACAAGGCTGTCTTTGCAGACGTGAGCTTATTTTTATACGAAGTTAATTAAATACTGCTAAAAATTTTTACACATGAAAACAAAAGTTATTATGACAATAGATACTGAACCGGATAATCAATGGGATTTAAGTTTAAGGAAAGACCCAACGTTTAGAAATATAGCGGAATTAACAAAGCTTCAAAGATTATTCGATAAGTTTTATGCTAAGCCTACTTACCTGACTTCGTTTTCAGTTGTAAAAAGCGGAGCTGTTGCGGTATTGAAAGATATTGCAAAATCGGTGAATTGCGAAATTGGAACGCATTTGCATGCGTGGGAAACACCGCCGTTTAAACGCCATATTAAAGGTAACGGTACTTATCTGCATCAGTATGCTTTTGATGCGCAGAGCCAAAAATTAGCTAATTTAGATAACCTGATTTCAGAGACATTTGGTTGTAAACCTGTTTCATATAGGGGTGGCAGATGGTCTTTTGATAAAAATATACTCTCAATACTTTCTGAATACAAATATCTGGTTGATAGTTCGGTATCTCCTGGAATATCATGGGAAAATGACGGAGGAATAGATTTTAAAAAATGGGCCTCAAGAGATTGCTTTCTTGAAGCTAAAGATGCGCAAGGCATATTAGAAATCCCGCCTACCATAGAGATAAGGGCCAAGATGCCGCTGACCTCAAAATTTTTATACCTAAATACTCCAAATTGGACACATATGGAGGGAATGCTAAGAAGACTTGTGAATTTTAATATTATCTGGCTTGATCCATCTTTTAATAAATTTAAAGATATGAAATGGGTTTGTGATAAACTTTTGGCCGAAAACGTAAACTACTTGAACATTATGTTTCATTCCTGCGTGATTATTCTCGGAGGAAGTCCTTATACGATGAGCGGAGAAAATGTAAAGAATTTTTTTGAAAGACTGGAAAAGCTTTTAGATTATTTATTGAGAGTTAAAAAGTTAGAAACTCTGACGCTTCGAGAATTCTATAGTTATAGTAAAGATAATTTTACAAAAGAACAGGCATTATGAGTATTATAAGAATATCAAAAACAGAATGGATATGCGCTTTAGACGATAAAACAGTAGGCCATTTCGGAGCTATTCTAGTAGAACTTAAAGTTGGGCCTCGAAAGATTAATGCCGCATGGGGAGTTGATTTGATGGTTTTGCCGGAATACAGGAAAAAAGGCCTGGGCATAGCGTTAGTTAAAGAAGCTAATCAGCATTTTGATGCTTTTTTAGCTATTGGCGGAAATGATATGTCCTCCAGCCTCTTTATAAAAATGGGCTGGACTTATTTAGGGAAAGTACCTTATTATATCAGGGTCTTGGATCCGGATACTCTATTTAAATCAAAAGGTAAAAATTTATTTATGCCGGTTCTTGTTAAAATATATAACTATCTAAATAAGCCTGTGAAACCTGATGGGGTTGAAGTCGGTGTTATAGATAATTTTAAAGAAGAAGCTGATTTGTTTTGGAGGGAGATAGAGCGTTTTTATAAAATAATTATCCCTCGGAACAAGGCCTATCTTAACCGGAAATATGATTTACGGCCAGAGAAGCATTATGTTAGATTTCGCGCTGCCAGAGGAAAACAAGTTTGCGGTTACCTTATTGCGCGTATTACTAAAACAGAATCTGATTATACGGAGGGGTTGATTGTAGATATTATTGTAAGGCCGAACGATAAAAATACAGTACGCGCATTAATTTTTACCGCATTGAAATATTTGAAAAGTGAAAATTGCTCTATTGTGCGGTGTTGCATAAACAATAAAGACATAGAAAAGATTATTGCAAGCTGTGGTTTTATAAAACGAAAGCCTCATATGCGCTTTTTGATAAAGAAAAATATAGATGGCTTGGAAGAGCTTTATAGGTTAGATAATTGGCATATAACATCAGGTGATTCCGATATAGACCGGTAGTATTATGTAATAAGGGGCTGATAAGCGCGGGATATGCTGGAAGATTAGCTTATAGAGGAGGAAGTGTTATGGATTTAAAGGGATGGGATAAGATGGAAATTAAAGAAACCGAGGAGTTGCCTAGTAATGCATGGGCATTGGGTTATTACCACTCATCTCATGAAAATTGGGATGGCAAGACCTGGGCAAGAAATTTACATGAATTAAAAATACGGGATTTGGCTTTATTTGCGTTAGGAGATATAAGAGGTAAAAAAATATTAGATATAGGATGCGGGCCTGGGATTTATATGCTTACGATTGCGAAAATGGGTGGAAAAGTTTCTGGCCAGGATATTTCTTCAGATTATGTCAGCAAGTCTTCGATGCTTTTGAGAGAAAATGGATTTGATGCAGATGTAAAGGCAGGAGATGCAGTTAAATTATTATTTGATGATAATTATTTTGATGCGGTTTTTTCAGCAGATTTTTTTGAACATATTGACTATGAGCAGAAAAATCAAGTCATATCAGAAGTTTATAGAGTATTGAAACCAGGAGGCATATTAACTATAAAGACTCCTAATTTAGATTATTTAAAACTCTCTACATTTTTAAAAAGATGCGCAGTGATGCTCAGGTTAAAATCACCATTCAATATATATATTCCGCATACTCATGATAATCCAGATAATGAACATCATGGATTGGCTACTTACGCAGAGCTTTCGAAGATTTTATTTAATCATATGTTTTCTTGCCCAGAGGTAATTAACATACCTTTGAAAAGGAAAGGGCTGCCTAAGTGGGTTACTAATTTTTTATTTGGAAAAAAGAGATTTAATGAGCAAATAATTGTTACTACGCGCAAGCCGTTATTTTATGGGTTTTATAGTGGTTAATAAAATGTACACAGAGTGGGATATTATGTGCGGGATATGCGGGAAGGTTAGTTTGAATGTGAATAATAGGGTTAGCGATTAGAGATTGCTTCGTCCCGACTTCGTCGGGACTCGCAATGACAAGGGCAATGTCAGGTGTCGCAATGACATATGTGGGGTTGGGGCACAGGATGTTTATAGATATGCAGGATCGGAGGATAAAATGAAACTGTCAGTGGTGATACCTGTTTTTAATGAGGAGAAGACCATAAAAGAGATCATCGGTAAGGTGCAGGCTGTGGGTATCGATAAGGAAATAATCATAGTCGATGACGGCTCTACAGATGGAACAAAAAAAATATTGCAGGAGTTGAAAAGCGATAATATCAAGGTCTTTTTTCATGAGAAGAATTCAGGAAAAGGCAGGGCCTTAAAAACAGGATTTAAGCAGGTCAGGGGGGATGTCGTCATTATCCAGGACGCGGATCTGGAATATGACCCTGAAGAATACAAGGCATTATTGGACCCTATCATAACGCATGATGCTGATGTAGTATATGGCTCAAGGCTATCAGGCGGCAGGACAGTAAGGGCGTATATGTTCTGGCATAAAGTAGGCAATGCCGTGCTGACATTTTTTACGAATTTTCTTTATAACACCACTATCACTGATATGGAAACAGGATATAAAGTGTTTAAAAGAGAGGTTACGAATGATCTTGATATAAAATCCAGGGATTTTACGGTTGAGGCGGAGATAACAGCCAAGGTTTTTAAAAAAAGATATATAGTTTACGAAGTGCCGATTTCTTACTATGGCAGGAGTTATTCAGAAGGTAAGAAAATAAGATGGTATCATGCCATAAGCGCAATATGGGCTCTTATAAAATATAAATTCATGGATTGATGGAGATAAAAGTGAAAAAGGAAAGAGTAACAAGAGATTACGGATTTTTCGAAGGTTTCTTAGCGAAGAAGAGGGCAGAGATAGCGGATAAATTGATACCTCCTGCATCCAGGAGAGGTAAAATACTGGATATAGGCTGTGGCAACTACCCTTATTTTCTTAATAGTATAGATTTTGCTGAGAAACATGGAGTAGATCAAAATTTATCAAATAGCTGCGATGATCTCCCGCGGAATATAAAGTTACAAAAGTTCAACATCGAAAAGGAAAACAAGGTTGATTTTCCGGATGAATATTTTGACGTAGTGACTATGCTGGCGGTACTGGAGCATATAGATCCTGTAGTGCTGTCTGAAAGAATCAAGGAAATATATAGGATCTTAAAACCAAAAGGTAGTTTTATTATTACGACTCCGGCATTATGGACAGTTCCGATATTAAGTGTCATGTCTAGACTTAAATTAATAAGCCCGACAGAAATAAAAGAGCATAAAATATTATATTCTCTAAGCGATATATTAGGAGTGTTTACCAAAAGTGGTTTTTATCATGAAAAAATAGCATCTGGTTATTTTGAGTTATTTATGAATATCTGGTTAAGAGCGGAAAAATGAGAGATTATGTGCGGGGTGCTTGCGCATTGGGGCAGGAGGATGAGTAGGTGTGGGTTCTCGACTCGGCCGCTTTGTGGCGGCCTCGCTCGAACAATATTGGAGGAGATTGCTTCTCCCCGCCTGCGGCGGGGATCGCAATGACAGGGGGGGTGAGGGGTTGACTTTCCTGTTTTATATGGTATACTGTTTCGTATAAGTGCTAAAAATAGCACTTTGGAGAAATTATATGCAATATATCGAATTAAAGGAAAATTTAAAGGATTTTACGGTTTTTTCCTTAGCTGACATTAAAGCGATAGACAGTGTTTTTCACAGAAGAAGGCTTAATGAATGGCAGGATAAAGGGTATATAAAAAAAATTATCAGGGGATATTATGTATTTTCTGATATAGAGATCAATGAAAATGCGCTTTTTGAGATCGCGAATAGAATATATAGCCCGTCTTATATTTCATTTGAGATGGCGCTTTCTTATTATGGCTTGATCCCCGAGGCTGTATACGGCGTAACATCCGCGGCTACGCGCAGGACTTATAGATTTAAAACGTTTGCTGGTGAATTTTTATACAGGAGTGTAAAGCCAGGGCTTTTTTTTGGTTATAATATAGCCGGAGATGACAAGAAGCGGTTTAAAATAGCTTGTCCTGAAAAGGCAATACTGGATTATTTTTATATGCACCCGGCCATAAAAGAAGCCAGTGATTTTATTGACCTGCGTATTAATAGAAAGGTTTTTATGGAAGTAGTTTCCCTGAAAAAATTAAAGATTTTACTTCGCAAGTTCAGGCAGAAATCCCTGAATAAAAGAATCAGGAATTTTATGGAGTTTATCAGACATGCTTGATATAAAACAAATCGAATCATTTTACCCGAAATACTTAAGGCAGTTTAAAAGAAATCTGCTGAGGGAATATTTACAATATAAAATCCTGGAAATTATTTTCTCTTCTGACTATGGAAATAAGCTGTCTTTTATGGGTGGCACGGCGATTCATATTATTCATTCAAATACAAGATTTTCCGAAGATCTGGATTTTGATAATTTAGGGTTAGATAAAAAAGATTTTGAAAAATTATCAGCATTCATTCAAAGACGTTTAAGATTAGAGGGCTATGACATAGAAGCTGAAACTTCTTTTAAAGGGGCATTTCGATTGTATGTGGGCATAAAAGGATTGCTTTATGAAAATGGGCTTTCATACCATAAGCGGGAAAAGTTATTTATTTATATTGATATGGAACCACAGAATTTTTCTTATCATCCCGACAAGATTATACTGAACAAATTTGGCATTTTCTCGAGAATTAATGTTGTGCCTTTGGATATACTGTTGGCTCAAAAGTTATATGCTATTTTTATGCGCAAGAGGGCCATGGGCAGGGATTTTTATGATACTATATTTCTTTTTGGGAGGACAAGGCCAAATATTGAATATTTAAGAAAAAAGATGAAGATAAAAGATATGGCCGATCTTAAGAGCAGGATTTTAAGAAAGTGTGACGCCTTGAATTTTAAGAATTTAGTGTCTGACGTGGAACAATTTCTTTTTATGCCGGAAGACGCAAAGAAAATTTTGTTATTCCCTGAATATATAAAAAAGATATAAAAATCCTGAGATTGCTTTTCCCCGCCTGCGGCGGGGATCGCAATGACAGGGATGGATTCCCGCTTTCGCGGGAATGACAATGGTGTAGAAGGGTTCTCGACTCGCTTCGTTCGCTCGAACGATATTGTGGGGGGGGCGTGGGTTAGAGATTGCTTCATTTTGATCGAGTAGGCTTAGGTTCTTTTTACGAAAAGACCTTGACAATGTAGTTACATTATGCTAATATTGTAGTAGAAAAGAAAAGGGCTTCTTAGATGCGCATTAATGCTTTTGAATGGGATGAGAAGAATGAAGATCATATAGCTAAGCATGGAGTAGCTATTTTTGAGGTTGAAGAATTGATTTCGTTTGGCAGACCTTTTTATCGGAGAACAAGAGAAGGTAAATATATTGCTTATGGTGTTAGTGAAGAAGGAAGGCATCTTTTTATTGTTTTTGCTATGAAAGGGAGTGCTCGGGTAAGAGTAATTAGTGCTAGAGATATGGCTGAGAAAGAAAAGCGTTATTATAGAAAGAGAAAAGGGGTGAAGTGATATGAGGAAGAAATTACCTAAATTTAAATCTGAAGAAGAAGAAGCTCGTTTTTGGGCTACACATAGTCCTCTTGATTATCCGGATGAATTTACTGATGTAGAGGAACCGCTTGAGATTTCGCCAAGTCTCTTGAAGAAGGTTAAAGAGAGAAGGGAAGAGAGAAAACGGCTCCTTACTCTTAGGATTGGACAACATCAGATTGATTTGGCCAAGGTTATTGCCAGATGTAGAGGCATTGGATATCAAACTCAGATGAGGATGTGGGTTATTGAAGGGATGCGTAAAGACATTGCAGCGCATCCGGAGATAAGAAAACTTATTACTGCAAAATAACTCTATAAAGTTGTTAACCCGCCATAAAAATGCGATAATCATTAGACAGGGATACTATCGGTTCAGGGAAAAGGAAAAGATGTATTGAATCATTGGAGTTGTGGCATAGGGTGTTTGTGGATGGGAAGAATATTTGGAATGGGGCTCGCTTTGCCCGCTCGAACGATATTGTGATGGTGAGGGGTGGGCTAGAAAGGGAAAAAGATTTTATGTGCGGGATATGCGGGAAGATAACTTTAGATTCTAACAGCAGGTTGGATGAGGCGTTGATCCGCGGGATGTGCGGGACTTTGGCTCATCGCGGGCCTGATGATGAGGGGGTGTGGATTAGAGATTGCTTCGTCCCGACTTCGTCGGGACTCGCAATGACATATGTGGGATTGGGGCATCGGCGGCTTAGTGTTATTGATGTTTCTTCTGCGGGGCATCAGCCTATGGGGAATGAGGATGGGTCTATATGGCTGGCGATGAACGGGGAAGTATATAATTTTCCGGAACTCAGAAAAGATTTAGAGCAAAAAGGACATATTTTTAAATCACATACAGATACGGAAGTTATTTTGCATCTATATGAGGAAAAGGGTATTGATTGCCTTGGTGATTTAAGAGGGCCGTTCGCGTTTGCTATATGGGATGAGAAAAGGCAAAGGTTGTTTATTGCCCGCGATAGAATGGGTAAAAAGCCAGTTTATTATATGTACAGGAATCAGACGTTGATATTCGCGTCTGAGATCAAGGCGATTCTTCAGGATCCTGAGGTTTCGGTGGAGGTGAATAGAGGCGCTGTCACTGATTATTTGAGTTATGGGTATGTGCCTACGCCTCTAAGCATGTTTAAGGGTATTATGAAATTACCCCCTGCGCATTTTATGATCTATGAGAAGGGCAATATAAAGATAGAGAGATACTGGGAATTGGATTTTTCAAAGAAGATCAAACTTTCTGAGCCGGAATGCTGCAGTAGGATCATGGAGCTCGCAGAAGAGGCGGTTCGCATAAGGATGATCAGCGATGTGCCGTTAGGGGCTTTTTTGAGCGGCGGGATCGATTCAAGCGCTGTAGTCTATATGATGAGTAAATTGAGCTCAAGGCCTATAAAGACGTTTTCTATAGGTTTTGAGGATAGGGAATACAGTGAATTAAAGTTTGCCAGGAAGATAGCTGATAGGTTTGGCACAGAGCACAAGGAGTATATGGTCAAACCTGACGCTATAGAGGTATTACCAAAACTCGTATGGCATTACAATGAACCGTATGCGGATTCTTCAGCTCTCCCGAGCTATTATGTGGCTAAGATGACCCGGCAGGAAGTTACTGTGGCCCTTAATGGGGACGGGGGAGATGAGTGTTTTGGCGGATATGAGAGGTTTATGGCGGCAAGGTTCGCGGAGTATTTAAAAATAATTCCCGCGCCTTTTTTAAGAGCTATTGCAGGGCGATTGCCTGAATCTCTCGGGCTTAAGGATTTCAGGACGAGGCTGAAAAGATTTTTATTAATGGCGTCAAAACCTTATCGTGAAAGGCATTATAACTGGGTCAGTATTTTCAGAGATAGCGAAAAAGAAGATCTATTCAGTGACGCGTTTAAGAGAGAGATAAAGGATAGAGATAGTTTCGCGTATCTTGATAATGCCTTTGATAGATGCCGGTCTAAGGATGTAGTGGATAAGGTCATGTCAGCGGATATAATGACCAATCTCCTGGATGACCTGCTGGTAAAGATGGATATCGCTACTATGGCGAATTCACTGGAAGGCAGGTCTCCGTTTCTTGATCATAAGGTCATGGAGTTTTCGGCTTCAATCCCCAGCAATATAAAAATAAAAGGGGTAAGGTTAAAGTATATACTTAAAAAGGCATTAAAGAATAAACTGCCTGATGAGATATTAGGAAGAGGGAAGATGGGGTTTGGCGTGCCTTTGGACAGCTGGTTCAGGGGCGGGTTAAAAGATTATTCCCGCGGGATTTTATTGAGCGATAAGTGCGTCAAGAGGGAGTATTTTAGAAAAGAGGCTTTAAAGAATATATTGGATGACCATTGCGATGGCAGGGCTAATAATGGGGCTCGGATATGGAGCCTATTGTTTCTGGAGCTATGGCATAGGATGTTTATTGATAAGGAGAATATATAGCAAGCGCCCTTGTGCCACAAGGGTACGGGGCAGGCAGTACAGGTAATAATTTTTTTAATTTTTTTGAAAGAAAAATGACACGCTCCTGTGTCTTATATAATAGGGGAGGTTTAAACCTGCCCTACATGTTACAGGGAGGAGGTGAATAAATAGGTTGATTTAGGAGGTTTGGCAGTAGTATAATTACACAGGAGGAAG
>Ga0180007_10007564_pt1 | contig 10230 bp, 9 predicted proteins | sample MM_PC_MetaG_FD_121122 | JGI IMG/M metagenome (GOLD analysis project Ga0180007, IMG submission 121122) | Groundwater microbial communities from the Aspo Hard Rock Laboratory (HRL) deep subsurface site, Sweden - MM_PC_MetaG | ecosystem: Environmental > Aquatic > Deep subsurface > Groundwater...
CAATAAACCTGGGGTCTTCTCCGGCCTTAAGCATTTTTGCCAGCCAGTAAAGAGCGCTGTCCGGATCGCTGCCGCGCACTGATTTTATGAATGCTGAAATAGTATCATAATGGTAAGAATCTTTACGGTCATAGAGAATCTTTTTCTGGATGCTTTCTTTGGCTACTTCTAAATTGATCATGATCTTGCCCCGGTTGTCGCTTTGGGTACTTTGGGCTGCCACCTCCACAGCTCCTAAGGCGCTCCTGGCGTCACCGCCAGCAATTTCTACAATGTGTTCTAAAGCTTTGTCGGTGACTTCGATATCTAAACCACCCAACCCCCTCTCTTTATCAGTCAGGGCCCGCTTTAATAAGATCAAAACATCTTCCCGGATTAAAGGTTTAAACCTGGCCACTATCGAACGAGAAATAAGCGAAGGGATCAGATAATAAAAAGGGTTATAGATAGTCGCGCCGATTAAGATTATACTGCCTGACTCAGTGTCAGGGACCAAAGCTTCTTGTTGGAGCTTACTGAAACGGTGTATTTCATCGATAAAAATAGCGGTCTTTATACCCTGCCCGGCTAATTTTTGCTTTGCCGAGGCAATCGCTTTTTTGACTTCCGAGACTGAACTGAAAGCGGCGTTTAGATATTGAAAATCAGCGCCTAATTCTCCGGCAACTATAAAACCTAAACTAGTTTTTCCGCAGCCGGCTGGCCCGGAAAGGATCAAAGAAGTTATTTTTTTAGAAATTATCGCCCGGCGTAAAAGACGATTCTGCCCTAAAACATGACTTTGGCCAACAAACTCATTTAAGTTTTTCGGCCGCATCCTGGCTGCTAAAGGAATATTTTGGTCTTGCATTGTGATACCATATCCCGCCTCGCCTATATATAGATTAATTTCCGGAGGAAATTAATCTCGAGCTCGGCGGGATTAATTCGGCCTAATATTTTTTTAGGCTCCAAAAACGTAAAAAAAATATTGGCCTCATTAAAAATACCCTGCCATAAGTCCGTCTGGGTGACCGCTACTAGTTCGATACTCATACAAGTGGGTGCTGCATCCTGTTGCCCAAAAGACAGCAGGAGAATTTAGCTCCCTTGAATTAGTTGTTAGCTGTAGCGATCTTTACCCAAAAACGCAACAGGCAGGGTATGTTTAAATTATAGCACCCCTGTCTGTCAGTTTCAAGAACTGGCAACGCCTGATTTAGCGCAGCTCTAGACCCTTTATCTGGCTTAGAGCCTGACGGGCGTCATTGTGAAAAATATCGACTTCTTGCGCGGTCAAGGTTTTATCGGTTGACTGATAGAAAATCCTTAAGGTAAAAGCAGTGGTTTGCGCAGGAATGTTTTTCCCTTGATAGAAGCCGACTATCCGCAAATCAACCAAGTGCTTACACCTGGCTTTTATGACTTCTTCGACTTCCTTAAAGCTTACTTGTTTTTTTAAAGCTATACTTATGTCGCGCCAAACAGCCGGATAGGGACTGATCGGTTTATATCTCTTTTCTCCAGAAATCTTTGCCAGTTCCTCCAGGTTAAGTTGAGCGAAAAAAAGATCTTCCTTTAAGCTAAACCGCTTAACTGTTTCCTGGTCCAGCTTGCCTAGGAATCCTAAAACCTTGCCTTTAGATAAAATAGTCAAACCATCACTAAAAAAAGGTAACTTTTCTTCTCTGAACTCAAAAATCTGAACGCTGGCGTATTGTAGGACTTTCTCCACAGCCCCCTTAAGCAGGAAAAACTCATCTTCTTTACCGCTGCGGCCCAAAGCTAAAGCCGGCAACTCAGAGAATCCTTTTCGATCATTTAAATAGATATGGGCGACTTCAAAAAACTGTAAACCAGATTGGCTGCGGTTTAAATTATGGCCGAGACTTTTGATCATCCCGGTTAAAAGGCTAAACCGCAAACTATTTTCCTGTTTACGCAAAGGATTAATGATTTCGATCCCTAAAAGGGTGCTGTTTGAACCTAATTCCTCGCGGCCTTGGAGGCTATAGCTAATAATCTCTTTAAACCCTAAACGGGCCAAATAATCAGCTAATTCACTATTGAATCGGTAAATATCCTTGCCTCGGTCAACTACTCGGGAATCCATGGCTTTGCGCAAAAAAGGGATCTGCGGCGGTATTTTTTCATAACCATAGATGCGGCTGACCTCTTCATAAACATCTACTTCCCTGATTAGGTCAAAACGCTGCAAAGGTGGAAAAAGAAGGTATTGGCCTTTAGCTTTTGCCTGAAACTTAAACCCCAAAGAGGCAATAATAGTTTTAAATTTTTCCTCGGGAACCTTAACCCCTAAATAAGTTTCCAAGCCGTTTAAGCTGATATTTATTTTCTTTGGTGAGATTTTTGGTTTCTGGCCGGCTTTGGTTACCCCCTTAAGGACACCGCCGGCAATTTCTTTTATCAACCGGGTGGCTTCTTGCGAAGCAAACTCAAGATATTCCGGGCTTACCCTGCGTTCAAAGCGGTAGGAAGATTCAGTATCCACTCCGGCTCGGCGGCGGGAACGACGAACAGTAAGCGGCGAAAAAATGGCTGCTTCTAAAAAAATATTTTTGGTTGAATCATCTACCTCGGTATTTTTAGACCCGATGACTCCGGCCAGAGCGATTATTTTTTTGCTGTCGGCAATAACTAAGTTTTCTTTATCTAAGACTCTCTCTTTACCGTCGATACCGATAAAAAATTCGTTCTTTTTAGCCCGGCGGACATAAATATTTCCCTCTAACTTATCCTGATCAAAAGCATGCAAGGGGTTTCCCCACTTAAGCATGCAGTAATTGGTTATATCCACCACGTTGTTGATTGAAGCTAAGCCGCAATTAACCACTAAGCTTTGGATCTTTTGGCTGCCAGGGCCGATGTTTACCCCTTTAATCGATCGTCCAAGATAGTAAGAACAATCTTGGTTGCTTTCAATAATGACTTTGCGCTCCAAAAGCAATGGCTGCTTTTTATCTTGGGGGCTCTTGATCCTTAAATTTTTGCCCAGAATTGCGGCTATTTCTTGGGCTATGCCGGCTATAGAAAGCCAATCATGCCGGTTGGTAGTTACTTCAATATTAAAAATCCAATCCGATCCGGATTTTTCAAACCCCTCCACCTCCATACCAGCCATAGTCAACTTTTTAGCCAACTGTTCGGGCGGCAGGTTGACTTTTAAAAATTCCTGAATAAAATTTAAACTAAACTTCATAAAGAAAATTGTTCTAAAAACCGTAAATCGTTTTCATAAAAAAGACGGATATCATCTATACCATATTTAAGCATGGCAATCCGTTCAACTCCCATGCCAAAGGCAAAGCCGCGGTATTTTTTAGAATCGATTGCGCAGGCTTCTAAAACTTTGGGATGGATCATTCCGCAACCTAAGATCTCAAGCCAGCCTTTACCTTTACAAACACTGCATCTCTTGCCTTGAGTTTTGGTTTTTGACCCTTGGCCCTTACAAATAATACACGATACATCTACTTCAGCCGAAGGTTCGGTGAAAGGAAAAAAATGCGGCCGGAAACGTAAATTGACATCTTGAGAGAAAAATTCGCGGGCAAAACATAAAAGTACGCCTTTGAGCTGGGAAAAATTTATCTCGGTGTCAACAGCGAAACCTTCGATCTGATGAAACATAAAAGAATGCGTCGCATCTACTACATCTGGCCGGTAAACTCTACCCGGGGAAATCACCGCTAAAGGCGGTTTGTTTTTCTGCATCACCCGGATCTGGGAAGGTGAAGTGTGGCTTCTTAAAAGATATTTACCGTTGTTTTTTTCGGCTAAATTTAGATAGAAGGTATCGAAAGCATCCCGAGAAGGATGCTCTAAAGGGATATTTAACGCTTCGAAATTGTGCTGCTCATCCTCGATCTCGTTTCCCTCGACAATGTCAAACCCGAGTTTTTGAAAAATCAAACATATTTTCTGACTGGTCGAACTGATGATATGGCGGGAGCCGCTGTTGACTGCTGAGGAAGGAAAAGTAACATCCAAAGATTCCTGTTGGCCATCCGTTGAACCAGTTGCTTTTTCCCAGGCAGCCGCTAAATCTTTTTTTACTTGGTTAAGCCGCCGGCCCCAAAAACTTCTTTGGTCTCCGGACAAAGCCGGGATCTGCGAAAACAACTCGGCCAAGCGGGAATTTCTCCCCAAGTATTTTACCTTCAGAGTTTCCAGCTCGGTTCCCGATTTGGCTTCAGCTAAATCCCGCTCAAAGTCTTCCTTTAATTTTTTGAGCTCTTGTTCCATATTTTTTCCTTTAAAAAATACATCAAAGCCACTAAAAAACAAATAATTAAAGCTAACCTGGCGGTTTTAACCTTCCGGGAGGAAACCACCCGGCTATTCTTGTGGCCCGGCTTAGCAACGTTTAAACTTTCCATATGGATATCGGTTGTTTGATGTTGAAAACAGTTCTTATAAAAGCGGCCTTGAACTTCTATCTGGTCGCCGGTTTCAGCATAGCTTCCCCAATGGCTGATATCTTCGAAGTCGCTTTTGTTTTGCGAAAATATCCCCAAATTGTAGCCTGAAGACAAAAGATTAACCCAAAAACCACCGTCGGACTGGAGGATCTCTCCGATAGCTTCTCCAGAGACTCTGACTTCTTTTTGATCAAAAAGCTCCGGGTCAACCATCAAGTCTTTGAGTGAAGTTGACTGGCTGTAAACAAACGGCAAAAAAACAGAGAGGCAAAAAAGCAAAGAAATAGAAAAAATTATCGTTGATTTATTTGTTTTCATTTTTTAAATAATGACAAAAGAAGCCCCAAGGAAACAAATATCGCAATAAACTCTAAACGACCGGCCCACATCTGGAAAATATAAACCAGCTTCAGCACCGTCGGCATAGAGCTTTGAGTTATTCCGGTGGAAAGCCCGACATTGGCCGTTGCCGAAACCGATTCAAACAAAGCCAGGCGGGCCGGATACCCGTAAGCCATACCCACCAATGCCCCTAAAATATAGGTGAACATAAAAAAAGCAAAGAAAACATAAGCCTCTTTTATCCTTTTATCGGAAAGCGTTAAATCCTGCAGGTGATGAAAGCGGTCCCGATAAACCGCTTTGACCGGCATCATCCAACGTTTAATTTCCATAGAAAAAGTCCGAAAAATAATCCCTAACCGCATCAGTTTTATCCCACCGGTAGTCGAACATACGCCGCCGCCGATCATCATGGCAAAAATTACCGCCAATAACCCTAAACCGGGAAAGCTCAATAGCTGGGTTTGAGAAAGGTTGGTGAAGCCGCAACCGGAGTGGGCTGAGACCAGCTGGTAAAACCCTCCCCGAAAAGCGCTTAGAGAAGAACCCAAACCTCTAAATGAAAAATAAAGGATCAAAACCAGAGAAAACAAAGTGAATAAAAATGTCTTGATCTCAAAGTTTTTAAAAATTTCCTTTTTGCTCTTATTCCAAACCCAAAAGTGCAAATTAAAGTTAATCGCTCCCAGGATCATGAAGATGATTGTAGCCAGTTCTAAATTAAGCGAATGATAATAGGCTATATTTTGAGCCTGAGGGGCAAAACCTCCGGTATCAAAGGAAGCGAAAAAAAGCCAAAAAGCATGGTAGAGAGATTTCTCGACTCCCTGACCCTGGCGAAAAAGAATAGTAAAGTAAGTAACTACCCCCAGAATCAGGTAGACAAAACTCACCTTCCAGATAAACTGAGCAGTTCCCACTACATTGGGAAGAATCTTTTCCTGCCGGGCTTCACCGACATAAAAACCTAAAGCCACTGAGCGGGAACGGACTAAAACTGAAAGGCTGGCTAAAATAATACCTTGGCCGCCGATAAACATGGTCAGGTGGCGCCAGGTATTATGGGCAAAAGAAAGATGGTCTAAATCTTGGATCAGAGTCAATCCGGTAGTGGCAAACCCGCTCATGGCTTCGAACCAGGCATCAAGAAAAGAAACAAAGTGTGAAGAAAGCCAAAGCGGTATTGCCCCCAGAAGCGAAAACAATATCCAAGAGGCGCTGACTGTGAAAAAGGCATGGATCCAGCCAACTTCTTTTTTAATTGGAAAAACTATCAATAAAACAAATCCTAGGATAGCGCTGGCCGAAAATCCGATCAGGAAGTCAAAAAAAGGCGAAAATTCATTTTTTAAAAAAGCGACTACTACCGGGATGAGCATGAAAAAACTTAAGACCACGCTGAGCCGGCCGAGGATATTAAAGATTGTGGAAAAATCTTTTCTGTCCGGTGAAATAATCATAGATTTCTAAAAACTGGTTTACTGGAATATCTCGAACGCTTCGCGTTCTCGATATCAATTCGACTAAGTCCGCCGAAGGCGGACAAGTCTCATTGAAAAACAAAAGAAAGCAGGTATCCTAACCCGATAACAAAAATACAAAAAATAATTTCGGTTATTATTCCGGTTATTACCCGCATGCTAAATTTTTCCTATCAGCGCTTTAACTAAGTCTTTCTCGATATCAATAAGAGTTGCCGCAATGACCTCATCGCCAGGCAGGATTACAGTTGAACCGTAGGGTATAATAATGTCGGGACCTCGCAATATCGACACTAACACTGAGTTGGCTGGAAGGGTTATCTCCTTTAAGGATTTATTGGCAACCGGGGAACCTTCAGGTATATCCACTCGGACAATAGAAAGCCGCCCTTTTTTTATACTTAAAAGGCTGATCACATCACTGAAAGAAGCCTCTTCTTCGACAATCCGGGCGATAATCGATGTAGAATCTACGGGATTGTCCACCTCCATATACTTATATAAAGGTATATGCTTAGGGTCATTGACCCTGGCTACTGTCCTTTTGACGCCAAAAAGCTCTTTAGCCAGGTAACAAATAATCGTGCCATCCTCATCGCTTGAGGCCGCGCTGACGCAGACGTCAGCTTTCTCTATTCTTGCTTCTTTGAGAACATCGGGATAAGTCGCGTCGCCGCAAACGATCATTATATCTTTTAATTCCGAGGCTAGACGGTTACAGAGGTTTTCGTTTTTATCGATAAGACAGATCTGATGTTTGTCTTCTTCCAATTTTTTGGCCAGCACCAAGCCCAGCCTTCCGGCTCCGGCGATTACGATATACATTTCTTGAGCACCTCAACAATTAAGTAAGTCCGATTGACTATAGTCAAGCCTTCTTCGCTGAATATTTTTTTCTTGATAGTGTCGCCGACCTGAAGGATTACTTTTTTAACCTGGTACTTTCTCCGGGCTACTTTGCCGACCACCAAATTAAGATTGTCATTTCCGGTCAAAAGATAAACCGCAGTTGCTTCGGCTATCCCGGCTTTATCCAGAGTATTGATGTCCAAGGCGTCAGCCCAAACCTTTTTGCCATTGAAATCATCGCCTAAAGAATCCAGTTTTTTTAGATCCTTGTCGACGACTACAACGTTTTCGGTTTTGGAAAGCTCGAAAGCCAGTTCCTTACCGGTCCGACCGCAGCCAACTATCACTACATATTTCATTGAACACCTTAATTTAACTATCCAGCGAAATCCCGGCTACTGCCGGGGTAACTTAATCATCCTGTGAGATCCCGATTACTATCGGGATAAACTACTTCTTAACCGCTTCAACGATTTTATCGAAAATCTCCGGATATTCCGCCGCTATTTTGGCCAGGATATCCCGGGAAAGCAAAATTTTCTTTTCCTTAAGCCCGTGGATAAGCTGGTGGTAAGAGCTTCCTCTCTCAAGGGCGGCCGCGTTTATCCTTACGATCCAGAGGGAACGGAAATTTCTCTTCTTGGTGCGCCGGTCGCGATAGGAATAAACCCCGGCTCGGCGTAAAGTTTCAGCTACCCGGCGGTACTTACGGGAACGATCGCCCCAGAAACCTTTGGCCGCTTTAAAAGCTTTCTTCTTTTTCTGCCTAGATGCTGCTGCGTGTTTAACTCTCATCTTGTCTCCTTTTTATCCTGAATAAGGCAAACCCTGTCTGATCATTTTTCTGAAACCGGCAGGCACAACGCCTTTGCGTTTCAATGAACGTTTTCTTTTGCGGCTCTTGGAGCTCAAAAGATGGCGGCGGCCGGGCTTAGAGTAAAGGGCCTTTTTTTTCTTGGTTATTTTTACTCTTTTGGCTAACGATTTCTTAGTTTTCAATTTAGGCATACGATCTCCTTTGATTATATCACAATCTATCTGGGACTTAAAGTTAAGACCAGGGTTTTGCCGAGCATGTGCGGCTCGCGGTCGATCCGGCCCACAGTCTGCACATCTTTTATGAGCTGGTCAATAAGACGGCTTCCGATATCTTTATGGGCAATCTCCCTGCCCCGAAACCACATCCTTATTCTTACCTTATGGCGTTTTTCTAAAAATTCTTTTACATGCTTGAGTTTAATCTCGTAATCATGGATCCCTATCCGCGGGCTGATCCTTATCTCTTTTAGTTGAGCCTGTTTCTGATGTTTTTTAACTTCCCGCTCGCGCTTTTCCTGCTCATATTTATATTTAGAAAAGTCAATTATCCGGCATACCGGAGGATTAGCTGCTGCCGCCACTTCCACTAAATCCAATTCCAGCTCTTCGGCTTTCTTTATGGCGATATCGCGTGGAAACACCCCCAGCTGTTCTCCTTCAGGGCCGATGACTCTTAAGGTTTTAGCGATGATCCTCTGATTAACTCTTACATATTTCACGTTAGGCCTTCCTCCTGTTTTAACTTTTCCACTAATTGCTCTATCTCCATAGTCCCCAGGTTTTTCATTCCGCGAGCGCGCAAAGATATTTTCCCCGACTCCTGCTCAATTTTTCCGACAATTGCCATATAGGGAACTTTAAGAAGCTCTTTTTCGCGGATTTTTTTCTGAAGAGTCTCATCCTTGGTATCGGCTTCAACACGCAAACCTTTAGTTTTAAGGACTTCTTCTATCTTCAAAGCGTAATCCTTAGATTCTTTGGTGACGTTTAAAATACTTATTTGAACCGGCGAAAGCCAGAGGGGAAATTTTCCGGCATAGTTCTCAATCAAGGCTCCCAGAAACCGCTCGATGCTTCCTAAAATAGCCCGGTGGATCATTACCGGCCGTTGCTTTGAACTATCTTCATCAATATAAGATAAATCAAATCGTTGAGGAAGATTAAAATCAACCTGGACTGTCGGGCCCTGCCAAAGGCGGCCCAAAGCATCTTTAAGTTTAACATCTATTTTTGGGCCGTAGAATACTCCGGCCCCCGGATCAACAGCAAAAGGAATATTCTTTTCTTCCAAAGCTTCTTTAAGTACCTTTTCTGCCCGGTCCCAATCTTCGGCCTGCCCGGTAAACTTTTCTGGACGAGTAGAAAGGTTGACTTCATAGTTAAATTCGAACTTCTTCATGGTGTAGTCAATAAACTCAAGCACTGAAATAATTTCCTCTTTAAGCTGGTCGGGCCGACAGAAAATATGAGCATCGTCCTGGGTAAATCCTCTGACCCTTAATAGTCCGTGCAAAACCCCGCTTTTCTCGTACCGATAGACTGTTCCCAATTCAAAAAACCTTATCGGGAGATCCCGGTAACTGTTCAGTTTACGTTTATAAATAAGGATGTGGCCGGGACAGTTCATCGGTTTGATAACATAATCCTGCTGGTCGATTTTCATAAAATACATATTTTCCCGGTAGTAACTAGTGTGGCCGGAAGTATCATAAAGGTCGATTTTAGCAATATGCGGTATTGAAACCAATTCGTAGCCGCGCTTTGAATTCTCCCGACGCAAAAAATCTTCAATTATATTTTTAATCACTGCCCCCCGGGGATGATAATAAACGAATCCAGCTCCGGCTTCTTCATGGATAGAAAAAAGATCGAGTTCTTTACCTATTTTACGGTGATCGCGTTTTTTGATCTCGTCTAAATTTTTGAGATGCTCATCCAACTCTTTTTTGCTGGCAAAAGCAACGCCGTAGATCCTTTGTAAAACCGGATTAGTCTCGATTCCCCGCCAATAGGCTCCGGCTACCGACAGAAGCTTAAAATCTTTTATTTCTCCGGTTGAACCAAGATGCGGCCCGCGACAAAAATCAAGAAAGCTGCCGTTTTTATAAAAACTCACCCTTTCATCAGTTAGGGACTGGATAAGTTGGAGCTTATAGTTTTCATTTCTTTCCTGCATCAACCTAACAGCTTCTTCTTTACTGACCTCGATACGTTCAAATTTCTGATCAGCCTTGATAATCTCCTTCATCTTTGCTTCGATTTTAGTTAAGTCTTCGGGTACTAGTTGGACTGGTAGGTCAAAATCATAGTAAAAGCCG
>Ga0180007_10007565_pt1 | contig 10227 bp, 15 predicted proteins | sample MM_PC_MetaG_FD_121122 | JGI IMG/M metagenome (GOLD analysis project Ga0180007, IMG submission 121122) | Groundwater microbial communities from the Aspo Hard Rock Laboratory (HRL) deep subsurface site, Sweden - MM_PC_MetaG | ecosystem: Environmental > Aquatic > Deep subsurface > Groundwater...
GAGAAGGCGATCCGCCAGGGCGTCATTGACGCCGAGACCGGATCGGCCATTTCCAAGGCGGTGCATGCCCAGGCTGGACTGAATGAAGAGATCGGAATTCTCCGTGACCAGCTTGTGCAGATCCTCAACGCGCTTGGGATAGAGCCGACGGCGGACTTCGCGCGCCTCAACGCGCTCGCCATTGCCGAGATCGAGAAAGCGCGAATTGAGAAGGAGTCCTTGTGAAAACGACGAAGATCGATACGGACAAGGCAGACAAGCGCAAGGCGGCAATCAAGGCGCTCAAGGAGCGAGGCCCTACGTCGAACGAGACCAGTATAGCAAAGTTGCGAGAACGCGTGGCGCTGATTGAGGAGATCCTGGGGGTCTAGTCTATGTGGGGCCATAGCAGGAGAGGCAGATTCAAGCGTTGAGGCGGCGAAGAAAGACGCAATACGATACTACGTTTCTAGGAGGTTCAAGATGGCAAGTGGGTTCAACACTGACACGAGGAACAGCATTCTGGACGATCTCTTCAAGACATCGGTACCAGAATCGAACACGGTCTACCTGGCCCTCTGCATCACGGAGCCGGGGGACGACCCAGTCATGAGCAATCACGAGGTTCCAGGCGCTTTCAGCTATGCCCGTACGGCGATTCAGTTTAATACTGGCGCGGCAGCGGGTGCGATCTCCAACGATGCGGATTGTACATTCCCGGCGGCGAGTGGTGGGGCATGGGGGACGGCAGCCTTCGGAGCGATTTGCGCCAGCGGCGTCTGGGGCACGGACGATTCGATTATGAGCGGATCTATGACGGTATCGAAGGTGATTGGCGATGCCGATCAGATTGTCTTCCCGGCAGGCAACGTCACGGCGTCCGTCGCGGCGCAGGCATAGCCATGATCCACTATGGCGAGCTTCAGATGACAGCGGCGAGCGGGTTGGCGATCCAGCCGCGCAGGAGAATGATCGCCAGCCTCTCGATGACGGCTTCATCGAAACTTCATCCTTCTGTGGCAGGGATGGAGCTAGATCTCAGACAAGAGGACATTGCGGCGGCGGCGAAACTTCTTCTTCTCTGCGGGAAAACGGACGAAGAATTGGCGGGCCTAATACGAGCATCGAAACTGGCCAACCTTATGAAGGGCAAGAGTGATCGTGAGTGCGCCGATTACGTCAGGGATCGGGCGCTCGCGGAACTCAAAGATCTTCAGGAGAGGGCAAAGATGAATCCCGCAGGATAACAAGGCTATCGGCGACGCAGCATTCGACGCACAATGGGATCGTGGACGGAGAGGATGACGAATGTGGGGCCGTAGCAGGTGGGGCAGGTTCAGGTGGGGGCGGACAGAGGGGGCTGCGCTCCATGGCTCTCTGTCGATGGAGTCCTCCTCGCAGCTCGCGCTGACAGCGAAAGTCATCTACTCTGGGCACCTCAATCTCCAATCCTCTTCCACTCTTGAGGCCATTGCGCAGTGCGTTTTGTCGGGCGACCTTCAACTCCAGTCCTCTGCGGTGCTTGAGGCCATTGCGCGATGTGTCCTGTCTGGCGGGGTCAATCTCCAGGCTTCCTCTGCACTTGAGATCGTCGCACGCTGTATTCTGTCGGGAGAGATTTCCCTTCAATCCTCTTCAGCACTTGAGGTCATTGCGCGGTGCATTCTATCGGGAGAGATTGCGCTCCAATCGTCTTCGGCTCTTGAAGTCATCGCGCGCAGCATTCTGTCGGGCGAGATCAACCTTGAATCCTCCTCGCAATTCGCACTCGCCGCGAAAGGCATCTACTCCGGCGACCTCCAAATGGGGTCGATTTCTGAGCTACTTCTCTCCGGAGCCCTGGCCCCTAGATTCGTTTCTGCGACAACGAATCGTGCAGGGACGATTATCACAATCACCTTCGACAAAGCGATGGCCGACCCTTCCGGCAAGCATGGAGAGTTCAGTTACAAGGTCGATGCAGGCGCAGCGCAATCCTTCTCTTCCGCAGAACTGGCGAGCGACACAACGAAGATCAAGCTGACGTGTAGCGGAACGAGAATTCGCAAGGGCGTTACTGCCACTGTCAGCTACGTCGCGGGAACCGTCGTCTGTGCTGAAGGTGTTGCGCTGAACTCATTCACTGATGAGCCGGTCACGAACATAAGTGCTTGGCCGCTATCTTTGTTGAGGCGCTACTCGACTTGGGCGGCATTCAACGACCAAGTAGGAGACCTCGTAGGCGACGGCGAGTCGAAGCGGTCTGACACGATCTACGTGACGGTCGCCGGGGATGAGATTGCGCCAAGTGCGCCAACGCTTGCCGCGACAGGCGCAATCGGAGCGATCCGTCTTCGGACCACCGCGCCGACTACAGACGCGAACGGCAAGACACTCGTCGATCTCGCGTTCTATCGGCTCTACATTTCTAGCACGCCCGCCATTGACATCTCGAACCCGGCGACCTACGACTCCATGGTGGTGCTACGCGATGAAGAGCACTCCCATTCTGTCGCGGCGGGGACGACGGTGTACTTCGTCGCCAGCGCGGTTGACAAATATGGGAATGAGTCTGAGGCGTCGGCAGAGGTCAGCGGCACATCCCAAACGAGCCCCACCGGGTACGACATTCCGGATGACGCTACGGGCCTTGTCTTCGATGGAGACCCGAAAGTCGGGGACGCGATGCTTGGCCTGCTCCTCGAAGACCCGGCTTCATCGTGGGTCGGATTCAAGCACTACGAACTGGAGTATGCCGTCTCGACAGACAGTGGCGTGTCATTCGGCGCATGGACAGCGCTGGCGAAGACCGCCGAAGCGGCCTTTATTCACAAGGGCCTGACGACGACCGCAGGGTATCGCTACAAGTACCGTGGGCGACCTGTAGCGGAAGATGATACAAGCAGCACGGTCTGGGATGAGTCCGATAATGGCGGCACTGGCTGGCCGAATGCGGGGTCGTGGGCGACGGACAACTCGGCGCTCGTTGCAGAACTTATCCTCGCCGAACGAGTCGTCTCGACGGGCGAGGTGCGCGGCGAGCACATTAAGGCGACAGCAAAAATTGTTGCAGGGACAGGAAACAACATTGGAGTGCTCGATGGCGCAGATGCGACATATCGAATCTACGCAGGGCACGCGACACCAAGTAGTGCGCCATTTCGAGTGACGCAAGCCGGAGCCCTCTATGCGACAGGGGCCACCATCCGGGGGACGCTCAATGCCGACGATCTGACTGCTGGGACACTCAATGTCAATCGGCTTGGGAACCGCACGATCGACGCGATCAAGTTGATCCTTCTCACGGTGACCGGCGGGGAGATCGCGAACACGACGATTGGCTCGGGAAAGATGGACATCCTTACCCAGCTCAATTTTAACGCAGCCGACGCCTACAACATCGGCGGGATCAGGGGATACACGGGCACGTCGTCCTACTGGATCGATTTGCGGAATCACACGTGGTACGGCTATTCGACGGCGAGCTACCTCTATCTCGGACAAGATGCAGCGCTTCGTGGGGCGCGTGACGTGACGATCGATGCGCAGGGCGGTGACATCTACTTCCGAAAGGGCGGCATAACAAATAAAATCTACTTCTACGACATGCAAATCTACTCGGGTAAGTCTCTGACAAACTACTACATACCAATCAACGTAAACGGCACGGACTACTTTCTCCGACTGAACAGCTAGGAGGGGGCATGAAGATCGAGAAGATCAAGGATCGAAACAAGCGGGCGATGATCTCGGATCGGTTGGCTCGCCTACGCGAGTACCGGGACGAGATTGCGACCGAGGTCGCGCGCCACAAGACGCGAATCGAAACATTCGATCAACGCCAAACTGAGATCCTTACGGACCTTGCTTGGGACATCGGCGAGCCGAATGTCCCACCAAGCGAGCTTGAGGCAAGGATCAACCTCGACACAGAGGAGATTGCCGGAATAGAAGAAACGTTGCATGAGGAGCTTCTGTGATGCCGAAGAAAGAGGCTGATGCGGAGAAGACTTACAAACTTGGAATCGGTCGCCCGATCGAGATGCTGGGGCCAGACAAAGAAGGGGTCAAGGGGTTGACCATCGGCCAGGTGATTGTCCAGATGATCCCCGGCCTTGCGCAGCAGGATAATGAGCGGGCCATCCGTATCTGGCGCATCGGCATGACCATAGATGCTGGAAAGGACGAGTTTTTGGAGCTGTCGGAGATCGATTTCAAGATGTTGAAGACGCTGTTGTTATCGGATCAGCGGCCAATCTGGGTGAAGGCCAATCTTATGGCGGCCTTTCAAGACGCGGAAGAGCGGGCCGGGGCAAGCACAACAGACGACTGAAGCGGGGCATCTCGCGCGGCAAGCTGTGATGAAGGAGCGACACCGATGGCGGACGATGCGGGCAGAATCACGGCACTTGAGAGGATGATTCGGGGGGACAACGGGCAGGGGCTGTCCACTCGTGTGACCGTCCTCGAAGGAAGGACAGGTGATGCCGTAGTGCGCCTCGATTGCATAGAGAAAGATGTGAAGATCGTCGATGAGGAGACACTAAGAAATACTGTATTCAGAGAACAGATGCAGGATCGAGAGCGACAATTCAATCGGGCCAAGCTTGCTTTTTGGGCTGCCGCGCTCTTACAAATCGTCACGGTAGTGATTACGTGGCTCAGATGAAGCCCATTAGGAGGATCAGTGGAACGACAATACCATGATCTTGTAGAGAAACACGGCAGCATGTCGGCAGCGGCCAGGGCACTAGGAATCCCGAAGACGACATTCGGTGGTCGCTATCATCGCGAGGCGGCCGGAAAAGCACAGCCTCTTCCGGGCGGAGGAAAGAGCCAAGCAGCGCGGCAACCATCCCGGCGTATCCCCACAATCTCGGAGAAGGATCTGCTCTCTACCTATGACCCTTATGAGCGGGCACGGGCGAACATGGAGGCGATCCCCTCATTGATCCAGCGCGGGGCTTTCGTGAAAGACCTAGAAATCAGGAAGGCCGTGGGACTGACTTCCGATCCACGCCTCTTCCGTGAACTGGCGGAAGACCCCGAGATGAGGCTGCTCCCATACCAATTCTGGATCGGTCGCGGCTCCAAAGAGATCCTGTGCTGGACGGACCCGGAGACGAAGCAGCGTATTCTCCAAGACTACCCGCTGACTACGCGGGACGTAGTGCCAGAGGAGGAGTAGCATGGCGACAAAACGGAAAGGTCCTGCGCTGTCAGAAGAGGAGCTACTTGCCACGACAGGCCATGATCCAGAGAGCGAGCTTCGAGAAAACCTCTCTCGTAAGGGATACCTCGTCGTTAAGCAAGAGCGTGTGACTGGCATCCGCGAGCGGATTGACACTGGCGTGCTACATGGTGACTGGGTGCGGATCGGCTTGGTGTCGGACATGCACTTCGGGAGCCAGCACCAACAACTGATGCACTTGCACAAAGCCTATCGGCTGTTCAAGGAAGAAGGCATCACGACCATTCTCAATGCTGGCGACATCATAGACGGCCAACGTGTCTATCGCGGCCAGGAGTTTGAATTGTTCTGCCACGGCGTAGACGCACAGGTGGACTACGCAATCAAGAACTACCCCCGCGAAGAGGGAATCACGACCTACTTCATCTCTGGCAACCACGATGAGTCGCACTGGAAGCACGCCGGGGTGGATATTGGGAAGCCCATTGCAGCGGCCAGAGAAGACATGAAGTACCTCTGCGTCGGTGGAGCGACGGTAACGATTCCTGATGATCCCGAGACGGGCGTAGACATCTACTTGAGCCATCCGATCGGCGGCCTGTCCTACGCCCGCTGCTTCCATCCGTCGACAGACGTCCTCACGAAGAGCGGATGGGTTCCTGTCGGCAGCATCGTGGCAGACGACCAGATTGCCACCCGCCGGGAAGATGGGTTCTTGGAGTGGCAGTCCCCAACCGGGATCTTTTCGTACGACTGGGATGGCGACCTCCACCACTACAAGGCGCGGACGTTTGACCTTCTCGTAACACCGAATCACAACATGTTCGTCCGCCGTTATCCCGGACTCATCAACCGCAAGAGCGACCTGACGATGCCGCAGAAGTCCCACCAGCGCGTTGACGTGGACTGGGGACTGCTCGAATCCACCGACATTCTCAATGGGAGCGGTTGGTTTCGCCAGAAATGGCAGATGAGCCGGGAAGTGCAGTGGCGGGGAGAGGAAATCGCCACGTACACACTCCCGCCAGTAAAGCGGAGGAAGTACGGGAGCGAACCAAGGCACTTCGACCCGATCGGCATGGATCTATGGCTACAGTTTCTGGGTTGGTACGTCTCCGAAGGCTGCACCAGCGGGAGGAATGGGTACAAGTATTACACAAGCATCTGCCAGAACAATCCACGTGGACACGCGCTAATCCGTTCTCTACTGGACTGCCTGGGCTGGGAATGCGTAGAACGCGAGCGCGCGTTCGCCATCCCCGGCGGGGAACTCGCACAGCACCTCGACGATATCGTTGGAGTCGGATCAAAGAACAAACGCGCTCCCGCCTTCATCAAGGACTTGTCTCCGAGACAGATATGGCTGTTCCTTGAGGCCGCGCTAGAGGGCGACGGGTCGTACGACAAGCGACGTGGCTCCTGGGGGCACTACACCACATACAGCCAGCAACTACGCGACGACATGCAGGAGCTGTTCCTGAAGTGCGGCATCGGAGCAACCGTCACGAAGAGGGGCGTCTCCCTTTCGTGGTCGCAGAACTTCCCAACGATCAACCGGCGGCCCGACGTGGTCCATTACGATGGGCCGGTCCATTGTGTCGAGGTTCCAAACCACGTCTTGCTGGTTCGCCGAAACGGTCGGGCGGTATGGTGCGGGAACAGCTACAAGCCCCAGAAGCGCATCGAGCAGTTCGCGTCAGAGCAGAAGCCGAAGATTGTCATCTGGGGGCACTGGCATTGCCAAGACGTACTCCCGATGTACAGGAACGTCTACAGCGTGATGATGCCGTGCTTCCAATCTCAAACGAGCTATTTGAAGGCGTTGGGGTTGAACCCCGAGATCGGACCGGTCATCTTGGAGTACATGCCAGACGGAGAAGGCGGAGTTTCGCGGATCAGACACGAGTTCGTGCCCGAATTCAGGCCGATCAAGGACGACTACTAGGAGGTGAACATGGCCGAGCAAACAAACGGCAACATCCTGTCGGGGAAGAAGAAATTCGTCAGCTACCTCGTAGGCAACGTGATGCTCCTCGTCTTCGCGTTCGCATTCAGGCCGGACTCGAAACTGGTGCTTGCGCTGCTGGCGATCATCAACGGCGGGTACTGGTCTGTTGAGGGGGGGCTGGATATTGCTAGAGCGATAACTGGATTCCTCTCTCAGAAGAATGGTAAATGAGGCCCTTGACCGGGTATAATGGTTGGCTGGAGGTGAGACAATGAAATGGTTCTCATGGGTGCCGGACGCCCTGAAGTTCATGGGCTCAATGGCTCCGATGATCCGCGGGCTCATTGAGGCTTTCGAGACTCCCGGATTCGGGCCAGGGAAGAAACAGCAGGTGCTGGATGCGGTCAAGGAGACGCTCCAGGAATTGAAGGTGCCTGGCGTCATCGAGACGTTCATCATGTGGTTCGCAAGTTGGTTGATTGACAGGATCGTGGGGCATCTCAACGATTCTGGGTACTTCAAAACGGAATCAGGAGGTTAGCATGAAGAGGGCTCTTATTGCTGCATTTGTCGCGTTGGTGGCGTTGGGGATGGTCGCTTGGGCGGCATCTCCGTTCTACTTCGAGTACAGCCAGGACATCGCTGCGGGGGCACCGGTCGGCGATTGGCAGGCTGGCTTGACATTCGCGTTCTCGGATACGACTGAACTGGACTGCCCGAAGGAACATCCATGTGGCGGCTACTACCAGTTCTCAACGATTTCGTTCTGCGGCGATCTGTTCTTCGGCAATAGCGATGCTTGGGTGTATCCGGGCGCATACTACGCTGGGTTCGAGGGCAAACTCCGTTGGAACTACCTGAGCTTCATCTTGGACACACGCCTCGACTTCGACCCGCTGACAAACGGCTGGCCATGGGTATCGCCATCCATCAATGCGTGGCTGACGGACATCGAACTTGGTTTACAATTCGTCAGTTGGGCAAGTGGATGGTTTGGCGTGAACCTCGAGTACGATTACACGGTGGTCCCGGGCTACTTCAAGCTGGTCCCATCATTCGGCTTCCGGCTTGGGGATCAGTCCGGGTGCGCGTGCTGGTAGCGTGAACAGCGCTCACAGACGATGAAAGGACGGGGCCGCCTCTGCGGTCCCGTTCTTCTTCTGAAGGAGGAGAGATGAAACTGAGACCTGTGCTGTTCTTGTTGATGATCGGCTTGGCAATGAGCGGATGCATCGATCCGTTGCCACCGCCCGTAGAGACACTGGCTGTGACGCTTCTGAGCGAGCGCGGGGCGATCTGCCGGCCCTTGATCTCGCATGGAGACGACTGGTACGTTGAACCGTATGACCGACGCGACCTGCTCTTTGGAACTGGGCGCGACCAATACGGCAATCCAACCGGCCTTTCGGATGATGAACAATGGGAAATGAAGAGTGTGACTATCCGCTGTTCTGAGAAGGCCATCAACGATACGATCTACAACCCTGGAGATCCATTCCGCAGGAACGGATTCAGCGCAAACGCAATCCAGAATGCGTGTACTTGGTTCCCACTTTACACATCTGGTCCAGAGACATATAGCGGGCTACCCTTCGCGCCAGTCCCCCTTGTGGGTTATCCATTCGACCCCTGTAGGCCGATTGGGTCAGAGAACATGCCCTCACAGACGGCTACGATTACGGCAAAGGCATCAAGGGACCGCCTGTTGGTCAGGCTGACAGCCCCGGCATTCGATGGCGCGACGTACACGCTTGATGCACCGGGAGCGACCCCGCAAACATCGAACACCCTTGAGGTCTGGGTAGGCAAGCATGGAATGGTTCGGGTGTTCGTCGAGGTCGGCGGAAAAGTGACGCCGTACGAAGAGACGATTCCCGTTGATTGGTTCTGGGTCAGTGGCGAATGGACAATCACGGTTGGAGCGACGGGAACGTGCAGATAGGAGGATCAGGTGAAGAAGCTCATTGGGATTATGGTCGCTGTGGGTGTTCTCGCGTTGGCGGGCTGTATAAGCCCGCTTGAACCGATCAACGCCATCATCACGGCTGCGTTTGAGTGGGTTATCAGCGCATCGAACTCAAGGACCGTGCTGTTTGATGCATCGGAATCGGTCAGCGCCTTCGGCGACATCGCGTTCTACGAGTGGGACTTCGGTGACGGAGCGACGGTGATCCTCGGCGACAAAGAGGTGACCCACGCATACGCGACTTGGGGAACATGGGAGGCCACATTGACCGTTACCGACGGAGCAGGAAACACGGCGGAGACGATGCACGATATTGACCTTGAGCCGACTCCACCAGTTGCGAGATTCAGCAAGACTGCGGATGAAGCCGTGCCCGCTGGTGCCAAGGTGACATTCGATGCCAGCACTTCGGAACACGTTGACGGCGAGATCGTGTCGGCGAAGTGGTGGTTCGGAGATGGGAACGGCATTGAGGGGCTATGGGCGACGATGATGGTCATTCAGCATACCTATGTCCAGACCGACTCACAGCGATACACCGTCACCCTTGAGGTCACGGATGTCAACGGGCTGATGGATACGAGGACGCGCAGGATCGGGGTGGTAAGCCCATAGGAGAGAGCGTCATGATTAGCTATGGGAAGTGCGAAGTGTGTGGCGAGAATGCCACTGTCATGATACGAGACATCGAAGAGACACCGCCGAAATATGGGTGGCGAACGTGGAAATTGCTCGACACGCATCTATATTGCGACATTCATGCCCGCGAACCGCGAAAGTATTATCTGGGCGGGCGAGTGAGCGCATGTGAACAGGAGGGGAACCATGATCGGACGAGCCGTTGGGGCTTGGGAGTTCTTCGACAAAGAGACGATGGAGGCTCTCGAACTGCCAGAGATGTGTACGGAGATCGTCATCACGGCGAAGATGGATAATGCCGTAACGATCGACTGCACGTACTACGCGCCTCTCGGTGATGATGACCGCCATGGCAAGCTCCAGGAGCGATTGAAGCAATTCGTCCTCGTGGAGCGCAGCGATGAGCCGCTTGAAGGGAGCGACAGTGAGTCAGAAACCGATCCCGATTGCGTTGCGTGATGTATCATATTCTAATGTGAAGAGGAAGATCGTGGATGTCCTCTTCTTCGAGCCGCTTACTGATGC
>Ga0180007_10007566_pt1 | contig 10226 bp, 18 predicted proteins | sample MM_PC_MetaG_FD_121122 | JGI IMG/M metagenome (GOLD analysis project Ga0180007, IMG submission 121122) | Groundwater microbial communities from the Aspo Hard Rock Laboratory (HRL) deep subsurface site, Sweden - MM_PC_MetaG | ecosystem: Environmental > Aquatic > Deep subsurface > Groundwater...
AGCCAGTTTTACTGCAGCTGCCAATTGGGGTAGAAGACACCTTTAGAGGGATGGTTGATTTGGTGGAAATGGATGCGATTGTTTACGAAGATGAAATGGGTATGACTTTAAACCGTGTGCCTATTCCTGATGATCTTAAAGCCAAAGCTGACGAATACAGGGCAAAGCTGATTGAGGCTGCGGCTGAGGCAGATGATAAGCTATTGGAAAAATATCTGACTGGCCAGGAATTAACTAAAGAGGAACTTAAAGCAGGGCTTAGAAAAGCTGTTATTGGGGCTAAGATTATCCCAGTTGTTTGCGGCTCTTCTTTTAAAAACCGCGGGGTCCAGCCCATGCTTGATGTTATTATTGATTACTTGCCGTCGCCGGTTGAGAAGCAAAAAGTTACAGGGCTTAATCCAAAAACCGGGCAAGAAGAAGACCGGGCAACAAATGACGATGAGCCATTTTCCGCTTTAGCTTTTAAGATTATGTCAGATCCTTATGTTGGCCGCTTGACTTTCTTTAGGGTCTATTCTGGGGTTCTTACAGCGGGCTCATATATTTATAATTCAGTCAAAGAAAAAAGGGAAAGGATTGGCCGGATTCTACAGATGCATGCTAACAAGAGGGAAGAAATCAGCGAGATCAGGGCAGGCGACATTGCGGCTGCTGTGGGACTAAAAAATACGTCAACAGGGGACACTCTTTGCAATGAAGATAAGGCAATTATTTTAGAATCAATCCAGTTCCCTGAACCAGTAATTTTTGTGGCAATTGAGCCTAAGACCAAGGCTGACCAGGAAAAGCTTGGTTTGGCTTTAAGCAAGTTGTCTGAGGAAGACCCGACTTTTAGGGTTAAAGGTGATCCAGAAACCGGTCAAACCATTATATCCGGTATGGGTGAGCTGCATTTGGAAATTATTGTTGACCGCCTGCTGCGAGAGTTTAAAGTGGAAGCTAATGTAGGTAAACCTCAGGTTGCTTACAAAGAAACAATTCGCGGCACTGCAGAGGTTGAGTCAAAGTTTATCAGACAGACTGGCGGCCGCGGCCAATACGGTCACGTTCTCTTAAAGCTGGAGCCGCTTGAAGCGGGCAAGGGGTTTGAGTTTGTTAATAAAGTTGTTGGTGGAGCAATTCCCAGAGAATACATTCCGGCAGTTGAATCAGGTGTCAAAGAAGCCATGAATACTGGTGTATTGGCGGGTTATCCAGTTCTGGATGTTCGTGTTACTTTGTTTGATGGTTCCTACCATGATGTTGACTCTTCAGAAATTGCTTTTAAGATTGCTGGTTCAATGGCGTTTAAAGACGGGATTATGAAAAGTAAACCGGTCTTGCTTGAGCCGGTCATGAAAGTGGAAACAGTTGTGCCTGAGGAATACATGGGTGATGTTATAGGCGATCTTAACAGCCGCCGCGGCAGGATTGAAGGCATGGAATCACATATTGGCTTGCAGACAATTAAGGCAAAGGTTCCTTTGTCAACTATGTTTGGTTATGCCACTGGTTTGCGCTCACTGACTCAGGGGCGCGGGACCTACAGTATGGAATTTTGTGAGTATGATGAAGTGCCAAGAAATATTTCTGAGGAATTAGTGAGTAAATCAAAAGGTGAAGTATCTGCCAAGAGCGAAAAGGGGAAAAAATAGATGGCAAGGCAAAAGATCAGGATTAAATTAAAAGGTTATGATTACCGTGTGCTGGATCTGTCAGCAGAAAAAATTGTTGACACAGCCAAGCGCGCCGGGGCTTATGTTTCCGGCCCAGTGCCCCTGCCGACTGAAAAGCAAATTTATTGTGTGCTGCGTTCCCCGCATGTCGACAAAAAGTCAAGAGAACATTTTGAAATGCGCACTCATAAGAGGTTGATTGACATTTTGGACCCGCCGCCGCAAACAGTTGATGCTTTGATGCAGCTTGATTTGCCGGCAGGCGTAGATATTGAAATAAAGATGGGGTAAGACCAGATGAATAGTATGTTAGGCAAAAAATTAGGCATGACTCAGATTTATAGCGAAGCGGGCGACATGGTGCCTGTGACTGTTGTTGAAACAGGGCCTTGTATAGTAACTGCAATTAGGACTGTTGAAAAAAACGGTTACAACGCAGTTCAACTTGGTTTTGGCCGGGCGAAAAAACTCAGCAAACCGGTCAAAGGACATTTAAAAGAGATAAATGCAAGATATTTGCGTGAGGTAAGGGTTGATAAGGTTGACGAGTTTAAGGTTGGCCAGGAAATAAAGGTTGAAATATTTAATCCTGGCGATGTTGTTGCTGTTCAAGGTACATCTATTGGTAAAGGTTTTGCTGGAACAGTAAAACGCTACCATTATTCACGCGGTCCAATGTCGCACGGTTCAAAGAACCACCGCCTTGTTGGTTCAATTGGCGCGGGCACAACTCCTGGCCGTGTTTTTAAGGGCAAGGGTATGGCCGGCCGGATGGGTGCAGTTACCACGACGGTTAAGAGCGTAAAGGTTATTAAAGTAGATGGCGCTAAAAACTTATTGCTGCTTAAAGGAACAGTGCCTGGCAAGAAAGGCAATTTAATTATAATTAATCGCACCAGCGCAGCTCTTCCTCAAAAAGAGGCAAAAGCAAAAGCTCCTGAGGCCGGAGGCAAGAAATGACAAAGTTAGCATTATATGATATTGCAGGCAAAAGCCTGGGTGAGGTATCTGCGCCTGAAGACATTTTCGGGCATGAGATTAATGAGGCAGTTGTTCATTCAGCTTTAGTTTGGTATTTGGCTGCCAAAAGACGTGGAACCCATTCTACTTTAACCAAGGCAGAAGTGAGCGGCGGAGGCAAAAAACCATGGAAACAAAAAGGTACTGGCCGGGCCAGGGCTGGCAGCATTCGTTCTCCGTTGTGGCGCAAGGGCGGAGTGATTTTTGGTCCAAAGCCAAGGAGCTATAATTATAATTTGCCGCAAAAAATCAGAAAGAAAGCATTAAAAGTTGCTTTGTCAGATAAGGTGTCCCAAGGAAAGCTAATAATAGTTGATGACCTTAAACTGGCTGAGCAAAAAACAAAATTAGCAGCCCAGGCTTTAGCAGGCCTGAAACTCAAGGGTAAAATTGTGGTTGTTTTAGATGATAAGAATGAAATTTTTATGAAGTCTGCACGAAACATCAGGGGAGTTAACCCTGTTTATGTTAATAATTTAAATATTTTTGATGTTTTGTATGCTGAAGCTGTTGTTATTGAAAAAGCGGTCATTAATCGTCTGAAGGAGAGATTAGCCTAATGCATCCTGAACAAATTATTTTAGAGCCAATTATTTCGGAAAAGGCGGTAGGAGAGAGGGCTTTGTCCAAGTATGTTTTTAGGGTCCATCCGCGAGCAACCAAAATTGCTGTGGCCCAGGCTGTGCGGCAATTATTTAAAGTCAGGGTCAAGGCAGTAAACACTGTTAATGTTAAACCAAAGCGCCGCATCATGGGTCGTTCAATTGGCCGTACTGCCAACGCAAAAAAGGCTTATGTTACCCTTGAAGCGGGGCAAAAAATAGAGGAGCTGGAATTGTAAAATGGGCTTGAAAAAGAAAAATCCATTAACACCAGGACAAAGATTTCAGATCGCGGATGATTTTGAGGATGTTACTAAAAGCGAACCTGAAAAATCTTTACTGGTAAAATTGCAAAAGAAAAGCGGCCGTGATTGGCGCGGACGCATTTCTGCGCGCCACAGAGGCGGCGGTGCTAAGCGTAAATATCGTTTGATTGATTTTAAGCGTGACAAGGAAATGGCAGCCAAGGTAGTGGGGATTGAATATGATCCTAACCGCAATGCGCGTATTGCTTTGTTGGAATATGCTGACGGTGAAAGAAGATATATTATTGCGCCAATTGGTTTAACTGATGGCGACCAGGTAGAAACTGGTCCTGATGTTGATATCAGGCCGGGTAATGCCCTGCCGCTCAACTCCATTCCAATTGGTACAGTAATTCATAATATTGAGATGATGCCAGGGGCAGGAGCCAAGCTAGCCCGTTCAGCCGGCTCTGGGGTTATGTTAATGGCTAAGGATCGCGGCTATGCTATTATTAAATTGCCCTCAGGCGAGCAGCGCATGGTTCATTTGTCTTGTCGAGCGACTATTGGCCAGGTAGGCAACCTTGACGCTAAGAATGTGGTCCTAGGTAAAGCTGGCCGCAAGCGTCACTTGGGCTGGCGTCCTCATGTTCGCGGTGTGGTTATGAATCCCTGTGATCATCCGCATGGCGGTGGCGAAGGTAAATCACCAATTGGCAGAAAGCATCCTGTTACGCCTTGGGGTAAGCCTACGCGAGGCAAGAAAACTCGTCATCCAAAATGCGCCAGTAATGATTTAATAATTTCGAGGAGGAAATAGTTCATGGGTCGTTCAAGAAATAAAGGGCCTCATATTGATGAGAAATTATTAAAAAAAGTGCAGAAAGCGCAGATGTCTGGTGATAAAAAGATCATCAAGACATGGGCGCGCAGTTCAACCATAGTGCCTGATATGATTGGCTTAACCTTTGCAGTACACAATGGTAAACGGCATATACCGATTTATATTACAGAAAATATGATCGGCCATAAATTAGGTGAATTTGCTCATACACGAACTTTTAAAGGGCATAGCGCTCCAACCGCTAAGACAACGGTGACAGCAGGATGAGGGTAATAGCAAGATCAAAATGGATAAAAATCTCTCCGCGCAAGCTGGGCCTTGTGGCAAAGCTTGTGCGCGGTAAATTAGTGGCTGAAGCTTTGCGCCTGCTGCAGTTTTTGCCTAACAAGGGCGCCCGGATTATGGAAAAGGTAATAAAATCTGCGGCAGCTAATGCCAAAAACAACTATAAAATGAAGGAAGAAGGCTTGGTAGTATCTGAGGCATTCGCCAATAAGGCCGTTACAATGCGTCGCTGGCAGCCCCGGGCCCGCGGCCGGATATTCCCGATAAATAAAAGGACCAGTCACGTGACAGTTTATGTTACTTCTAAACAGGACACAGTCAGTAAGGAGGAAAGTTAATGGGCCAGAAAGTACATCCCAAGGGCCTGCGGCTAGGCATAATTGAAGATTGGGACAGCTTTTGGTACGCCAGTGATCAGGAATACGGGAAAATGCTGGCTGAAGATCTTAAGCTGAGAGGGTTTTTAAAGAGCCATCTTTTTAAGGCTGGTATTTCCAGAATTAAGATTGGCCGCAAAGCTAATCAAATAGAAGTTGATATTTCTACGGCAAAACCTGGCTTGATTATTGGTAAAGGCGGCAAAGAAGTTGCTGCTATTCGTGAGCGCCTGGTTAAAATGACCGGTAAACAAATACAATTAAATGTGCATGAGCAGGCTAAACCAGAGGCTTGCGCCATATTGGTGGCAGAAAGTATTGCTAACCAGCTTGAACGCCGGATTTCTTATCGCCGCGCCATGAGGCAATCAGTGGCCAAGGCTCTGAGAGCTGGGGGTAAGGGAGTTAAGGTTTGGTGTGCCGGACGTTTGGGCGGTTCAGAAATTGCCAGAAAAGAATGGTACCGGGTAGGCAGCGTGCCTTTGCATACCCTGAGGGCTAAAATAGATTATGGTTTTACTGAGGCAATGACAATGTACGGTAAAATCGGCGTTAAGGTTTGGATTTATAAGGGTGAAGTGCTGGGTGATAAACAGCCGGCTCAGGCGACTAAGAAAGACGCCGCTGCTCCAACAGAAGGAGAAGTGAAGAAATAATGGGTATTTTTCCAGCTAAAACAAAATTCAGAAAACACCAGCGCAGAAGGCTGCGCGGTAAGGCCTCAGCCGGGGCAGTGCTTATTTTTGGTGAGTTTGGCCTGCAGGCAATGGAATGTGATTATTTAACAACCAACCAGATTGAGGCGGCCAGAAAGGCATTGACCCACCATTTAAAACGCGGTGGTAAGGTGTGGGTCAGGGCTTTTGCTGATAAAATAAGAACAGCCAGGGCAGCTGAAACAAGAATGGGCGGCGGCAAGGGTGCGCCGGTTGGGTATGTTGCGCCGGTCAAGCGCGGGCATATTATTTTTGAGATTTCCGGCATTGCGCGCGCTGCCGCCAAAGAAGCCATGCGCCTGGCAGCCCATAAATTACCGATCGAAACTAGATTTTTGGAGAAGGTGTGATGAAAGCAGCTGAATTAAGAGAACTAAATATTGAAGATTTACAAAAGAAAGCTGAAGAATCAAGGCGCGAATTAATGCTGGCTCGCCTGGCCAAGGCAAACCAGCAATTAAAAAACCCTTTAAAACTCAGGGTTTTGCGCCGTAATATTGCAAGGATATTAACGATAATCCAGGAGAAGGGGGCACAATAAATTGGAAGAAGCAAAGAGGGGAAATCGAAAGCTTAGAACCGGGGTCGTAGTCAGCGATAAGATGGATAAAACGGTTGTGGTTCAGGTGGAACGAAAACAGCGCCACCCCTTATACCAGAAGGTTATTAGATTGACTAACAAGCTTAAGGCGCACGATGAAAAGAACGAATGTGCTGTTGGTGATCTGGTTGAAATAATGGAGACCAGGCCGCTGTCCCGCGATAAAAGATGGCGGGTTATAAAGGTTTTAGGTAAAGGCAAAGTAAGGCTGCAGGAATTGCCTAAGAAAAAGGTCAAAGAGGAAGCAGTTTCAGCGGCGCCTGCTTCAGTTCAGGAGGAAAACAATTGATTCAGGTACAGACTAAATTACAAGTGGCAGATAACAGCGGTGCGCGCACAGTAATGTGCATCCGTGTGCTTGGCGGCTCAAACAGGCGTTATGCTGGGATTGGCGATATTATTGTCGGGGTTGTTAAAGATGCTATCCCCGGCCAGACAGTTAAAAAAAGCGAAGTTGTTCACTGTGTTATTGTGCGGACAAAAAAGCCGATCCGCCGGCCTGATGGTTCATATGTGGCTTTTGACGACAATGCAGTGGCTATTATTACTAAAGAAAAACTGCCCCGCGGCACCCGTGTTTTTGGCCCGGTAGCCAGGGAATTGCGCGACAAGGATTTTATGAAGATTATTTCTTTAGCGCCAGAGGTTGTATAAATGAGAAACAGAAAGATTAAAATAAAAAAAGGCGATACAGTTCTGCTTCTTGCCGGCAAAGATAAGGGCAAGAAGGGGAAGGTGTTGGAAGTTTTGACTGACAAGGTTGCCGCAATTGTTGAAAGAATGAATGTGGCAAAAAGGCACCAACGGCCCAGCCAAAACTTTCCAGGCGGTATTATTGATAAGGCCCTGCCAATTCCTGTTTCAAAATTAATGCTGGTTTGCCCGCGCTGCGGCGAGCCGGCCAGGGTTAGCAGTAAAGAAGTGGAAGGCAAAAGACTGCGCGGCTGTGTACGCTGCGGTGAAGTTGTTGATAAGGTGTAATTATGAGTGAATTAAGAGAAAAATATTATAAAGAAATCTTACCGGCCCTGCAAAAAATGAGGGGGCACAAAAATCCTATGCGTGTTCCCCGTTTGGTGAAAATTGTGATTAATCGTGGGGTGGGTGAAACCAGGGAAAACATTAAGGCCATTGATGTTTCGGCCAAGGAATTGGCAGATATTGTGGGCCAGCAGCCGCTGGTCATTAAGGCGAAAAAGGCTATTGCTAACTTTAAGTTAAGGGGCGGCCTGCCGATTGGGCTCAAGGCTACCCTGCGCGGGGAGCGGATGTACGATTTTATGAATAAGCTGGTCAATGTTTGTTTGCCTAAGATCAGGGACTTTAAAGGTGTCAGTCCCAAGTCATTTGATGGTCGCGGCAATTATTCTTTGGGTATTAAGGAGCAATTAATTTTTCCTGAGGTTGATTATGAAAAAGTTGACCGTGTCCGCGGCATGGACATTACTTTTGTTACTTCAGCTCCTGATGACGCTGAAGCCAGAGAACTTTTAGAGGCGCTTGGCATGCCTTTCCAGAAAAAGGGAGCTAACTAATGGCAAAAAAAGCATGGTTGGAAAGATTAAAGAAAGAACCAAAATTTTCAACGCGACGGGTGAACCGCTGCCATCTTTGCGGCCGTTCCCGCGCTTTTATCAAAAAATTTGGTGTTTGCCGAATTTGTTTTAGGAAATTAGCCCACACTGGCCAGCTGCCTGGTGTAACTAAGTCGAGCTGGTAATTAAGGGGAGGAAAAAATGACAGATCCGATAGCAGATATGTTATCAAGAATAAAAAATGCTTTGAATGCGCGGCTTGAAAGTGTTGATATTCCGCATTCTAAAGTAAAAGAAGCCATCGGCAAAATTTTACTTGAAGATGGTTATGTCGCTAAATTGGATGTCTTAAAACGCATGGAGAAAAAATTTATCAGATTAATCCTCAAATATACTTCTGATAAAGACGGTGTAATTGTTGGTTTGAGGCGGGTCAGTAGACCAGGCAGGCGTATTTACGCGGATGCCAGGTCTCTACCAAAGGTTCAGGCCGGCTTTGGCACGGCTATAATCTCTACCTCACGCGGGATCATGACTGATGAGTCTGCCCGCAATCAAAAAGTGGGGGGAGAAGTGCTCTGTTATATTTGGTGATATAAAATGGGAAGAATAGGCAAAAGATTACTAGAGATACCAAAAGGCGTGGAAGTTAAGGTTGTTGACGGGACAATCCAGGTCAAAGGGTCTAAGGGCAGCCTGATCCAGCAGTATAAGCAATTGGTGAAAATAGAAGTGGCTGACGGCAAAGTAAAGATGGCTTGCCAGTCAAAAGACCCAAAAATTCTGGCTTTGCAAGGGTTATACAACAGCCTGGTCAATAACATGATTATTGGTGTTACCCAGGGTTTTGAAAAGAGACTAGAAATGGTTGGGGTTGGTTACCGCGCAGCCAAGCAGGGCAAGGGCCTGCAGATTTCTATTGGTTTCTCGCATCCTGTTATCGTTGATGCGCCTGATGGTATTGAACTTTCAGTGGAAGGGACGAATAAGATCATAGTTAAAGGTGTTGATAAGCAGTTAGTTGGCGCAGTGGCAGCTGATATTAAAGCAATCAGAAAGGTTGAACCTTATAAAGGTAAAGGCATCCGATATGCAGGCGAGCGAGTGAGGAAGAAAGCTGGTAAGGCTGCTAAAGTTGCAGGAGGAGCTGCGTAATTATGGCTAAGAGGATAAAAAGAAAAAAGAAAATTTTTGGCACTGCAGAAAGACCTCGTTTATCAGTTTTTCGCAGCGCGAAACATATTCACGCCCAGATAATTGATGATGTTGCAGGCAAGACATTGGTGGCTGCTTCAAGCTTGGCACAAAAGGCCAGCGGTAATGTTGCTTCAGCCAAAAAAGTTGGCAAAGAGATTGCTGAAAAGGCAATTACCAAGAAAATAAAAAAAGTTGTGTTTGATCGTGGCCGGTTTCAGTTCCATGGCCGCCTTAAGGCCTTGGCTGACGCTGCCCGTGAAGGAGGGTTGCTCTTTTGAACCAGAAAGATGCTGAATTTAATATGGAAGACCAGGAAAAGAAACCAGAGCTAAAAGAAAAGGTTGTCCAAATCCGCCGGGTAACTAAGGTTGTTAAAGGCGGTAAAAAAATGGGCTTTCGCGCAGTCGTAGTTGTTGGTGACATGCTTTCATCTGTTGGTTTGGGGATTGGCAAGGCCGCAGAAGTTGCATCGGCTATTCGCAAAGGTGTAGAGGCTGCCAAAAAGAACCAGCTGGAAATTGCCCAGGTTCAAGGGACCTTGCCGCATGATGTGGTTGGCAAATTTGGAGCCAGCCATGTAGTTTTAAGACCGGCTCCCGCTGGAACCGGTGTTATTGCCGGCGGCGCAGTTCGTACCATCTTAGAATTAGCCGGGATGAAGAATGTTGTGGCTAAGTCAATTGGCTCAAATAATGCCATTAATGTGGCGCGCGCCACGCTAAACGGCCTGACCGCGCTTAAAAGCCGTGAAGAAGTCTTAGCTCTCAGGGGTAAGGAGATAAAAGTATAAAATGCTGCAGCTTAATAATTTAAAGCCCAAGAAGGGTTCAAAAAAGAGCAAAACCAGGGTAGGCCGGGGCACCAGCTCTGGGACTGGAAAAACTTGTGGTCGCGGCCACAAAGGCCAAAAGAGCCGCAGCGGAGGCACTAAAGGACGCCGTTTTGAGGGTGGACAAACACCTCTTTACCGCCGCTTGCCCAAGCGTGGTTTCAGCAACCAGCCGTTTGCAACGAGATATACTGTTTTAAATGTTTCTGATTTAAGCAAGCTTGACGGAGAAGTCACTAAGGAAAGCCTGGGCATCAGGGGACTCTTAAAGATTTTAGGCGACGGCGAAATTAAAAAAGCTTTAACTGTTAAGGCTG
>Ga0180007_10007567_pt1 | contig 10225 bp, 14 predicted proteins | sample MM_PC_MetaG_FD_121122 | JGI IMG/M metagenome (GOLD analysis project Ga0180007, IMG submission 121122) | Groundwater microbial communities from the Aspo Hard Rock Laboratory (HRL) deep subsurface site, Sweden - MM_PC_MetaG | ecosystem: Environmental > Aquatic > Deep subsurface > Groundwater...
ACATCCTGTGTATGGTTTATTATTTTTGCAATCTAGAATATAGATATACCACATATTTAAAACACTCCTTCGCACGCTAGACGGACTGCGTCCGCCGTAGCGCGCTTCGGCGCGCGAAGGCGGAGAGGGTGGGATTCGAACCCACGGTACATTGCTGTACAGCAGTTTTCAAGACTGCCCGATTAAGCCGCTTTCGTACCTCTCCAGCTAGGAATATAATTTACTATGTGTTCCGATTGCAACAAAGTACACAGTTTTTTCTTTTATCATTTCTTGAAATATTACTCGCCAGTCTGCATTTATATTAATACTTCTGTATTTTTTTAATTTTCCACTAAGTTTATGATTGTTCAAAATCGGATTATGTGGATTATCTATAAATATTTTTAATCTGTTCTTAAAAGTTACTTTGATTTTCAGTGGGCATTTCTTAAATTCTTTAATGAACTTTTTGGAATATTCAATTTGCATAATCTATTATTTATCAAGAAACTTGATTGCTTCCTTATTATTCTTAAAAGAATGAAAATTTCCATTCTTTCTTTCTTTTTCTGATTCTTTTATAGAGGATAATAGATAATCACTGGGTGTATTTTCGTTCAAGGAAAAAAACACAGTCTTACTACGAATAAGCTGTCTTAAAAATCCATTGATTGCTCCACTTAAGGTTAACCCCATTTCAGCGGTAATTTTTTGAGCTTCTTTTTTAATTTTGGGATCTACTTTAACATTTACGATTGTTGAGTTCATATTTTTATTATTTATATTAATATATATATTGTATATACTTAGTATATATTCAATAATAAACAATGTCAATAGTTGCTTTTGGCGGAGAGAGAGGGATTCGAACCCTCGATACCCGAAGGTACAACACCTTAGCAGGGTGCCCCATTCAACCGCTCTGGCATCTCTCCATATTTATTAATTTAACATTTAATTTACTAAGAGGTCAACCTCGAGCGACAACTAATTTCCAGATTTGTTTGGGGTTGAGGGGGAGGAGGGCTTGAGCGGCTTGGTCCAGGGTGGCGCCGGTTGTCGAGATGTCGTCGATGAGGATGACCCGAGTGACCCGAGGTCGGACCTCTATGCTGTTTTTGTCATTCCCAACTTGATTGGGAATCCAGATTAATTTATTCCTGGATTCCCGCTTTCGCGGGAATGACACTAATTCAAATGCCTGGTTGATATTTTCTCTTCTTTCTTGGGCGTTTTCTATTGTCGCTTGGGGGAGGGTATTTTTAGTTCTAATTAAGAGATTATTAATTACAGGGATATTTAACTTTTGGCCAATCTCTTGAGCAAGTAATTCTGCTTGGTTAAATCCGCGCCAACGGAGGCGTTTTTTATGGAGGGGAATTGGAACTAAGCAGAGGTCAGACCTAAAAAGCGGAACCTTTTTACTAAAGGTTCCTACTTTTTGAGGTCTGACCTTTTGACTTTCTTGGACAAAATAATGTCCGACCTCTGGGCTTTCTCCGATCCCCAAACTTCCAATTTCACTTTCTAGTTTCTTAATCATTAGGAGAGATAGGGGTTTAGCTAAATCTTTAACAAAGTCATATTTGTAACGATGGATTATTTGTTTAACTAAAGGATTTTCATAATAACTAGCTACAAGTAAATTGCCTTTAGATTTTTCAGTATTAAGAGGGAGGTTTTTAAAACAAGTTAAACAAACAAAATCACCTTCTTGACCACAACCAAGACAATGAATAGGGAAAAGTATGTCTAAAATAGTTTTCCACATATAATAATTTCTTTGTTCTTCTATATTATGTTATACTTTCTTGTAGGTAAAGAAAAGACAACAGATTAAATTAATGTTTTTATTCAACAAAAAGCTAAAGAAATGTTTAGGGATTGATATCGGTGCCTCGTCAGTTAAGATAATTGAATTAGAAAAAGAAGAGGGTAGGCACAAACTGACTAACTACGCAATTTTTTCCCTAAAAAAATATCTTGAAAACAAAGGACAAGAACTTGACGAGGAATCTTCGAATATTTCTAACGAAGAGATGGGCAAGATAATCAAAGAGACGATCAAAGAAGCTAAGATTGAATCTCGAGATGCCTATTTCTCAATTCCAGTCTATTCTAGTTTTTATACTTTGATTGATTTTCCTAATTTGACTGAAAAAGAAATTGAAACAGCTATTCCTTTTGAAGCAAGAAAATATGTCCCCGTTCCTATTTCCGAAGTAATTTTAGATTGGAGCATTGTTAGTCCTCCTCATGATCCAAAATCCAAACAGGCCTTACTCATCGCTGTTCCTAAGAAAATTATTAATGACTACGACGAGATAGTTCGTTCAGCTGGTTTAACCTTAAGGGGGATGGAAGGAGAGACTTTTAGTTTAACTCGTACTTTGATTGGTAATGATAAAAGTGTTATTATTTTAATTGATAGCGGAGCTCGTTCTGTTAATATTAGCATTATTGATAACGGTTTTATTCGAGTGACTCATAATCTAGAAATGGGTGGTCGGAGGATAACCCAGACCATTATTCAGCAAATGGGTTTTGATTTGGAAAAAGCAGAGCATTTGAAAAGAAGGCTTTCAGATAAAGATTTTACTGATCATATTGGTGCTCAGCTAAAAGGAATTGTCCAATCTTCTTTAGGGGTAATTATTATTGAGATCAAAAAGATCATTGATTCTTATCAGAATAAGTATAATAGGAAAATTGAAAAATGTATTTTAGTTGGTAGTGGCACTCATCTTTTCGGTTTTGTTGATAGTTTAATTAATAAGTTATCTTTAGATGCGGTTATGGGTAATCCTTTTGCTCGAATAGTTTCTCCGGGCATACTCCAACCGGTTCTAAAGGAATTAGGACCTTCCCTGGCTGTCTCTATCGGATTAGCCATGAGGGATGAATAATTATGGATATTAAGTTAATGCCAGAAAAATATAAGGAGAAGGGTATTGGTGGTGATTTGAAAGAATTACCTAGGATTGGTCTGTCTAAAATCTTTGGTCAGGTATCTTCCCAAGGGAGTCTTTGGTTTACTCTCTCAATTGTTTTGTTAGTTCTTGTTGTTTTATCTTGCTTTGGTTTATGGGGTTATAAAATTAATTTAAATAAAGAAATAGATAATTTAGCTCAGAGATTTGAGGAACTAGAAAGTCAAAGGAATCCAGAATTAGAAACTAGTTTTGCAGAGCTAAAAGAAAAAGTTGACTCGTTTAAGAGTATTTTAGCTAAGCGAGTTTACTTTTTAAATACTTTAAAAATGCTTGAGGAATTAACCCTAACTCAAGTTCATTACACTGATTTTACGGCTGATTTAAAAAAAGCGGCTCTCAGTTTAGGAATTCAAGCAACGAGCTATAATATCTTGGCTAAACAAATAGCTGTTTTTGAAGATGATTCGCGAATAGGGGGAGTTGAGTTTTCAGAGGTTGATTTAGAAAAGAGTGGCTGGGTTAGTTCGGAGTTAGATATCAAACTTAATCTTGGTTTTTTGTATTCGAATTAAATTATGAATAAAAGAGTTGTTATTATTTTTGTTAATTTAATCCTGGCAGCTGTTTTGATATTTGTTTTTATTGAACCTCTTTGGGACTCGGTTAAGAATTTAAAAATAGAGATTGTTGAACAAGAAGAAGAAGTTAAGGATATAGAAGCACTTCTAACTAAAGTTGGAGAGCTAGAACAAAGATATCAGGAAGTGGGAGGAGATATAGAAAAGCTTTCTTTGGCCTTGCCTAAAGAGAGAGATTTGCCTTATCTAATAACTCAGTTTGAATCTTTAGCTTCAAATAACGGATTGCTCTTGGAATCGATTGGATTTAATGATCCTAGCAAGAACACTACCAAAAGAGGAGAGAAAATAGAGGAAGATCTAGAAGGATTAACTGCTTTATTCCCTTATTTATCTTTTGATATAAAATTGAACGGTTCTTATCAAGGATTAAGGGGATATTTGGAATCTTTAGAAAATAATATTCGTTCAATAGATGTTGTCGCTATTAATTTCAGTAGTGAACAACAAAAAGAAGAATCGGCAGGATCTAGTTCGGGCATTTTTAAGTTTAATTTAAAATTAGTTGTCTATTATGAATCTTAAATCTCTTTTCTCCAGGAAATCATCATTTGATTTTTTTGGGGGCAAAAAACAGCAAGCTTTAATAGGTATTTTCGTGGTTATTGTCGTAATCACATTGATTTTTTTATACTATAGTTTTTGGCGTTCTCCATCTAGCTCAATTGTTGCTCCTCCGGGAGCTAATCAAAATGTCCGTTTAGAAAGAGTGATTGAAAAGGTTAATTTTGATGCTGAGTTTTTAAAAGCAACTCGTTTCCAAGATTTGAAACTTTATGGAGAATGGCCTTTAGAGATACCGGATAAAGGCCGGGCTAATCCATTCCTATATGGCAACTGATAAAAAAGAAATAGCTATTCAAAGTAAAGAAAAAGCTGAAAAGAAAGCTCAATTGTTGAAAATTCCTTTTATAGATTTAACTGGTAAAGATATCCCAGCTGAGGTTTTGAAAGAAATCCCTGAAGAGGCAGCATCTTTTTATGGATTTGTGCCGATAGTTAGAAAGGATGATGTTCTTGAAGTGGGCATGATTGATCCGGAGGATCTTAAGGCCAAGGAAGCCCTGAGATTTATTACTCGGCGAAACAGTTTAGAAACAAAGTTATTTGTTATCTCTTCAGTTGATTTCGAGAATGTTTTAAAGCAGTATCGGAGTTTACGAGGTGAAGTTGATAAAGCGCTTAAGGATTTAGAAGAAGAAATAGCATCTGATGATGAGATTAAGACACTTAAAGGTAAACCAAAAGAATTAGCTGAGAAAATTGTTGCTGAAGCGCCGATTACTAAAATAGTGGCTGTTATTCTAAGACATGCGACCGAAGGGAATGCTTCAGATGTTCACATTGAAGCGGCCGAGAAGAATGTTAAGGTTCGTTTCAGGGTTGATGGTATTCTTTATACAAGTATTCTTCTACCAAAAGAAATTCATTCATCAATTGTTTCGCGAATTAAAATACTTTCTGATTTAAAGATTGATGAAACAAGAGTGCCTCAAGATGGTCGGTTTCATACTGTCGTTGGCAGTAAAAAAATAGACTTTCGAGTTTCTACCTTGCCAACATCAGCCGGAGAAAAAGTCGTTTTAAGGGTTTTAGATCCATCAGCTGGTTTAGGTGATTTTACCACTCTGGGAATAGGAGAATATAATTTGGAGATTTTAAAGAGAGAAATCAAGCAGCCCTTTGGCATGATTCTAATAACCGGCCCAACTGGTTCCGGTAAGTCAACCACCCTTTACGCTATTCTTAATAGTTTGAATCAAGGAGAGGTTAATATTGTCAGCTTAGAAGATCCAATTGAATATTTTATTGAAGGAATTAATCAATCACAGATTAGACCAGAGATTGGCTATACTTTCGCTTCGGGTTTGCGTCATATCTTAAGACAGGATCCAGATATTATTATGGTTGGCGAGATTAGAGATGAAGAAACGGCTCAATTAGCTATTCACGCTGCCTTAACCGGTCACATCCTTCTTTCTACTTTGCATACTAATAATGCTATGGGTGTCATCCCTCGTTTGATTGACATGAAAATTGGCTCGTTCCTATTACCTTCTTCGTTGAATTTAATGATTGCCCAGCGTTTAGTCCGACGACTTTGCGAAAAATGCAAAAAAGAAGTAACTGCTCCAACTGAAGTAATTAAAATTATCGAACAGGAATTAGCTGATTTAAGTCTCATTCATAAAAATTCTTTTTCTTGGAAAGAGCCATTCAAGATCTATCGGCCAGTTGGTTGTAAATTTTGCGGGAATAAGGGTACTAAGGGTCGAATTGCCCTTTATGAAATGTTACAAATGACTTCTCAGTTAGAGAAAATTATTGCTAAAGGAGAAGGCGAGATACAAATTAAAGAAGAAGCGAAGAGGCAAGGGATGATTACAATGAGACAAGACGGAATTAATAAGGCCTTGGAGGGGGTGATTGCTTTCGAAGAAATGTTAAGAGTAATTGAAGGGTAAAATATAGAAATGATTAAAAATAAGGCCTGCCTGCCGGCCCGCTTCGCATCGAGGCAAGCAAGGCAGGGATTCACTTTAATTGAATTATTAGTTGTTATTGCTGTTGTTGGGCTATTGGCATCAATTGTTATATTTAGTATGGAGACAATCAGAGCCAAGAGTCGTGATGCTCGTCGAGTAACAGATATAAAGGCTGTCTACGAAGCATTGTCTTATTATTATAATGAAAATTATCTTTATCCTGATTCGGGAGGGTTGGTTGTTGAGATTAACGGAACGACTGATGCTTTGTCGGCTGGTCTGCTTGAAGTTGAAGCGATGCAATCCGTTCCGCTTGATCCTTTCAATGCAGATAGAGATGGTGTCACTTATAAATATTATTATCAATCTCTTGATAGTCGGAAAGATTATGAACTGACTTACTATTTGGAGACAAATTCAATCAAAGGTAGGTCGCAAGGAATTAATACGATCAACCCATAAAATTATGAAAAAAATATTAATTATCGAAGATGATCCTTTTCTTAGTGAAATGTATTCAGCTAAATTTATTGAAAGTGGCTTTGAAACAGAAGTGGCCACTGATGGTAAAATGGGCTTAATTAAAGTTAAAAGTATCCAACCTGATTTGATTCTTTTGGATATTGTTTTGCCTAAGATGGATGGTTTTGAGGTATTGAAAAAAATTAAAGAAGATGAATCTATGAAAGATATTCCTGTTGTTCTATTGACTAATCTCGGTCAGAAAAATGAGGTGGAAAAAGGGCTTTCCTTGGGAGCTGATGAGTATATTATTAAAGCTCATTTTACACCGACAGCTGTAGTGACTAAAGTAAAGGAGATATTAAACAAATGAGCGAGTATCAAAAGAAGCTTAATGAGATCTTATCTTTAGCTGTTGAAAGAGGTGCTAGCGATGTTCATCTTTCGGCTGGTCATCCGCCTGCTTTTCGAATCAGTGGTGCTTTGGCTATGATTGATAAGTATTCTGCCTTAACAGGTCAAGACACTCAAGAAATAGCTTTTGTTATTCTTCCTCAAGACCGCAAAGAACAATTTCTCAGTCAGCGAGACATTGATTTGTCTTTTACTCATAAAGACAATGGTCGTTTTAGGGTTAATATTTATCATCAACTTGGTCAAATAAGCATTGCTCTGCGTTTAATTCCTAATAAGATTAGGACAATTGATCAACTAAATTTGCCGAGTGTTTGTCATCAATTTGTTCAGGCATCTCAAGGTTTTTTCTTGGTGGTTGGTCCATCTGGCCAAGGAAAGTCAGCCGCTTTGGCTGCTATAGTTGATGAAATTAATCATACTCGCCAAGACCACATCATTACTATCGAAGACCCAGTGGAACATCTTTTTATTCAAGATAAATGTATTATTGATCAGAGAGAAGTAGGTGATGATGTTCAAGATTTTCATCGAGGTTTGAGAGAGGTCTTGCGTCAAGATCCGGATGTAATTATGATCGGTGAATTACGTGATCCAGAAACTATTAGTAGTGCTGTGACAGCAGCCGAAACTGGTCATTTAGTTTTAACTACTTTACATACTAATACAGCGGCTCAGACAATAGATCGAATTATTGATAGTTTCCCACCTCATCAACAAAATCAGATTAGAATGCAATTGGCCTCTACTATTTTAGGTATTCTTTCGCGTCGTTTGGTCCCTTGCCTAAAAGGAGAAGTTATTAACGCGGTCGAGTTAATGATCGCTAATTCAGCTATCCGTAATTTAATTCGTGAAGGTAAAACTCATCAGATAGATATGGTTATTGAAACTGGTTCTGGAGAAGGAATGATTTCTTTGAATCGTTCTTTAGCTGAATTAGTTAATCAAGGTCAAATTTCTGTAGAAAATGCTGAATTGCATTCAACTAATATTAATGAATTAAGAATGCTACTTAAGAAGTAAGGATTTTCCCCGCAGAGTACTGCGGGATGATAATTTTAAACAAAATTAAAATTTTGGTAAAATAAATCATATGAAATTCAATTATATTGCTCGCAATAAGGAAGGAGAAACTCAAGCAGGGATAATAGATGCGTCAAATGAACAAGCTGCCTTGAAAGCTCTTCAGGATCACAGCTTGGTAGTCGTTGGTTTGGAGTCAATTGAAAAAGCACCTCTTTTTTCTAAGAAAATTAAATTCTTTGAAAGAGTTAAACGAAAAGGTATTTTTATCTTTTTTCGTCAGTTAGCTATTTTAGTTGATGCTAATGTTCCTTTAGTTCAATCCTTAAAAGCATTAGCTCAACAAGTTGATAGTGATTACTTCAAAGAGATCCTTCATGAAATAGCCAATAAAGTTGACGGAGGAATGTCTTTTTCTAAATCTCTAGAGAAGTATCCAAAAGTATTTTCTATTTTTTCAATAAATTTAATTAAAACCGGAGAAGTTAGTGGTCAGCTCCAAGAATCTTTAATTTATTTAGCCGATCACCTTGAAAATGAATATTATCTTATTTCTAAGGTAAGAGGAGCAATGAGTTATCCAGCTTTTATTATGGGTGCTTTTATAATTGTTGGTGTTTTGGTCATGGTCATGGTCATTCCTCAGTTAACCTCTATCTTAACCGAAGCTGGTCAAGAATTACCTTGGACAACCAAACTAGTTATTGCCACAAGTAATTTCATTATAGGTTATGGCTGGGTGCTCTTAATTCTTGCTATTGGTGGAGCAATTGGTTTTTGGAAGTACAAGCAAACACCCAAAGGAAGAGTTGTTTGGGATACGATTAAAATAAATATTCCTCTTTTTGGTGCTATTTTTAGAAAGACCTATTTAGCTCGATTAGCTGATAATTTAAGTGCTTTAATCAAAGGAGGTGTTTCAATTATTCAGAGTTTAAATGTCTCTGGTGAAGTAGTTGGTAATTCTGTCTATAAAGCCATTCTTTTTAAAGCTCGAGATGATGTTAAAGAAGGTAAAAGCATTAGTTCTGCCTTGGAGGGGCATGATGAATTTCCTCCTTTATTCACTCAGATGATCAAGACCGGTGAGCAAACAGGTAAGCTGGATAGTATTTTAGGAAAGTTGAGTATTTTTTATAATAAGGAAGTAGAAAATGTAGTTGATAATTTAAGTCAATTGATTGAACCTATTTTGCTTGTTGCTTTAGGTGTGGGAGTAAGCATTTTAGTTTTTTCAGTATTTATGCCTATTTATAATTTAGCTGGTGGGTTATAATAAGAAAGGAAATAAAATGTTAAAATTTTTAAGACAAAAAAATAGTGCTGGGTTCACTCTGATTGAGCTGTTAGTCGTTATTACTATTATTGGTATTCTATCTACGATTGTTTTAGTCTCTTTGAATGATGCCAGACTTAAAGCGCGTAATGTTAGACGTTTAGCTGATGTCAGACAATTGGCTTTGGCTTTGGAATTATATTATGACAAAGTTGGTTCTTATATTTCTGCTTCAAACTGCGTTGTCGTTAATGAAAGTAATTTGGGTGCTTTAACACCTGACACGATGAGTGTTCTGCCTAATGATCCCGTCATCTCGAGTGATTATTATTATGGAGCATCTAGTGATAGTCAAGATTATGTTATCAGGGCAGTTATGGAAGATGTTTCTCCAGAGGGTGGATATCCTAATGATCTTTATGGTTGTAGTTGCGAATTGGTTACTGACTATTGTTTAGCCCCATAATTAATATATTGGTTAATTCATCTACTAATGAAAGGAGGTGAAAAAAATGATAAAATTTATTCAAGAAAAGAGAGCTCAAAAAGGTTTTACCTTGATCGAGCTACTAGTTGTTATTGCTATTATTGGTATTCTAGCTACGATTGTTTTAGTTTCTTTGAACTCAGCTCGAGCTAAGGCCCGAGATACTCGAAGAGCTAGTGATCTACGACAAGTAGCTTTGGCTTTGGAATTGTCTTATGACGCAAATGATGGTTATCCTGTCTTAGCTATTTGTGGTGCTATCCCAGCTGCTTTAGCTAGTGATGGTTATTTGGCTGCTATTCCTACCGATCCAGGGGCTGGGGCATATACATATGGAGGATCTGCCAGTACTTATATCTTAAGAGCGGTTATGGAAGATGCTTTACCTGATAATAGTTACAGAACAGATGGATTTGGTTGTAGTTGTGACGGTGCCTTAGAATATTGTATTAGGCCGTAATTATTATAAAATAGTCTGATAGCCGGAGACTCCATAAGATAAGAGAGCTTGTTATCTTATG
>Ga0180007_10007568_pt1 | contig 10225 bp, 9 predicted proteins | sample MM_PC_MetaG_FD_121122 | JGI IMG/M metagenome (GOLD analysis project Ga0180007, IMG submission 121122) | Groundwater microbial communities from the Aspo Hard Rock Laboratory (HRL) deep subsurface site, Sweden - MM_PC_MetaG | ecosystem: Environmental > Aquatic > Deep subsurface > Groundwater...
ATTATTTTGGCGCCGAGCCCAGAAGGCGGATAATGCTTGGCACCTATACTTTGTCTGCTGGCTACTACGATGCCTATTATTTGAAAGCTCAAAAAGTGCGGACTAAAGTTTTGCAGGATTTTCAAAAAGCGTTTGAACAGGTTGATGTAATTTTAACACCTACCTCGCCCACGCCCGCTTTCAAAATCGGCGAAAAAGTGGATGATCCAATCAAGATGTATCTTTCCGATATTTATACCGTGCCCATAAACCTGGCCGGCGTGCCGGCGCTCTCTCTATCTTGCGGTAAAATTGGTAATTTGCCGGTCGGGCTGCAGATTATCGGGAAACATTTTTCCGAAGATTTGATTTTTCAGGTTGCAGGAATGTGTGAAGAATTATTAAGGCGACCCTAATTACGAATTCACCCGAATTACCCGAATTAGGGTCATTCGAGTGGTAATTCGCGTCATTCGGGTCGCTTAGAAGGATGATAACTTTTCTCTACGACCTCTACGACCAAATATATTATTTTTTCACAACTACCGAATTTGGAGGGACTGTTTTAACCTTGAAACTTATCAGCTACGGAGTTTCTTTGTTTTTTATTTTTTTGATCGCGGTTTTACTGAAGCGTTCCGATGCCGCCTGGTGGCTGAAAGAGCAGATGCAGGCGCGGAGGTTTATTTACGGCGGGGCCAAGGTTGATAAAAAATGGCAGATAATTCAAACAAGGCTGCGCAAAGGCGATGAAGCGAATTTGAAGCTGGCGATTATTGAAGCGGATAATATTTTTGATGGCATTTTGAAACAAATGGGCCTGCCCGGCGTAGATATGGGGGAGCGTCTGCGCCAATTTGAGCCGCACGAGCTAAAAAGCGTGAATTTAGTCTGGGAAGCGCACCGTCTGCGCAACGCGATAGTCCACGAGCCAAGCATTCAAATTGCCCATGAGCAAGCCGAGCAGGCGGTTGAAAATTACGAAGCGGCGTTGAAGGAACTGGAATATTTATAAAATAAAGGTTTTTAGCGTCTTAATTTTGAGAACCCTTGATTAAGGGCGCTTTTTTATATATAATAATAAAAGTCGCATTTTTATCGCGGGGTGGAGAAGAAGTCCCGAAAATTAAAAATCGAAGATTTTATAATTTTGAGTCCCGCCATCAAAGATGGCGAGGATCCACGATAAAATCGGGAGATCCTCGTCCTCGACGCCTTCGGCGTCGAGGACGAGGATATCTCGGAATTGATATGGAATGTAAAGTTTATATTTTGAAAAGCTTGAAAAATAATCATTATTATATTGGTCAGACTGAAAAATTAGCAAAGAGGATCCAAGAGCACAATTTAGGAACATCAAGATCAACAAAATCAGGAATTCCATGGAAGTTAGTGTATGAAGAATCCTATGACTCAAAGCGAGAAGCTATAAAAAGAGAAATGCAATTGAAAAAGATCAAAAAGAGGTATATTATAGAACAACTTATCGCGGGGTGGAGAAGAAGTATCTCGGGGGTCTCATAAGCCCCAGACCCCGGTGCAATTCCGGGCCCCGCAACACTTTTTGTTTAAATCTAACGCCGTTGATTAAATAGTGACAGTGTTTAATTTTGGCGTTATTTTTAAGAGAGCGAGTGAAATGAAAATTTATTTTCATTTCCGAGCGAGCGTAGAAAATATAAAATATATTTATTTTAGCGAGGCAGGGTAGCTCAGTTGGTAGAGCGTGGGACTCATAAGCCCGAGGTCGTGGGTTCGATCCCCACCCCTGCTACACAAAATATGGGCCGTTAGCGTAGCCTGGCTTGACCCCGAAGCAATCCTTGTAAAGCTCGGATACTATGGGGCAGGCGCGTCTCCTATTATTTCTGCTTGTCCCGTTCAAAGCGGACCGTTGGTGTAGCCTGGTCTAACACGTCTCCCTGTCACGGAGAAGATCGCGGGTTCAAATCCCGCACGGTCCGCTTTGAACGGGATCACGCTTGCCCGCCGTAGCTTTAAGCGAAGGCGGGGAGAAGATTAGGGGTTCGAATCCCCTACGGCCCGCCAAAAAATCAGGCTTTAAGCCTGTTTTTTTGTTGTTTTAGAGGCAATATTTATACACATTTTACCCTTGTTTTGCCCTTGCTTTTATGAGGCGGTTGGGGTAAAATTAAAGTAGAAATTATAAAGGAATAAGTTAAGTAATTAATGACTTCCAGAACTTATCTATGGGGCGTGGGGCTGGCCAGCGCGTTGGCCCTGGCTTCGTTTTTGGCGCTTATATGGTTTTTCTCGCCGGAGAATTCAAGCGGCATAATTTTGATTTTATTGGCGTTAAGTTTATTCCTGTCGCTTTGCGGTTTTTTCAGCCTGCTGGGTTTTTATATCCGCCGGCGAAAACAGCGAGATAAATCCGCCATATATTTTTTAGGAATTTCTTTTCGCGAAGGATCATTGCTGGGCCTGCTTTTTGTGGGATTTCTGGCAATGAAATTTTTTCAGGTTTTTTACTGGTGGACTGCTTTGATTTTTTTAATAATTGTGGTGGCGATTGAGCTGGCGTTTCTTTACGGCGAGAGGAGTTAATCTTATGCCAGGTAGTAGAAATTCGACGGATATATTTTTTTAGCAAAGAAAAATCTGTCAATTTCATTTAATCCTGGCAGATGAAGATTAATAATTAAAATTAAGAAATCTGATTTTTAGTCGAATTTTCACTACCTGGTATGCAAAATATTATAGAAGAGTTAAAGAAAAAGTTTAAAGAGGAATTGCAGAAAGTCAGCGACAAAAAATTGCTGGAAGATCTTCGCGTGCGTTATTTGGGCCGGAATGGCGAGTTGAATAAAATCCTGCGCGGGTTAAAGGAGCTTTCGGAAGAAGAGCGCGTTCAAGTCGGTCGCTATATTAACGAGTTTAAAAAAGAGATTAGCGAGTTGATGGAAACTGCGGAAGAAAAAATAAAACAAATGGCCGAAGATTTTTCAAAAGAATGGTTGGATGTTACGGCGCCCGGCGCAAAATTACCACAGGGCCATTTGCACCCGCGGACAATCGTTCTTCGCAAAGTTGAAGAAATTTTCCAGTCGCTGGGATTTTCCGTTGTTGACAGTCGAGAAATGGAAACTGATTATTATAATTTTCAGGCATTAAATTTCCCAAAAGATCATCCGGCACGCGACATGCAGGACACTTTTTATATTACTGATGAACTTTTAATGCGCACCCAGACTTCGCCTAATCAAGTGCGCTATATGGAAAAACATAATCCGCCTTTGCGTATAATTGTGCCCGGCAAGGTTTTTCGCCGTGACGCTTCTGACGCAACTCACGAATCTCAATTTTATCAAGTTGAAGGCTTGATGGTTGATAAACATATTTCAATAGGCCATTTTAAAGCGGTTATCGGTGAATTTTTTAGTCAGCTTTATGGTCAAAAGATCAAAATCAGACTACGGCCAAGTTATTTTCCTTTTACGGAGCCGAGCTTTGAACCAGATATATCCTGTACTTTTTGCGATGGGAGGGGTTGCCGGATTTGCAAAAATACGGGCTGGCTTGAAATGGCCGGAGCGGGTATGGTACACCCCTTTGTTTTTAAATCGGCTGGTTATAGCCCTTATGAATGGCAGGGATTTGCCTTTGGATTTGGCTTGGACCGGCTGGTGATGATGAAATACAAAATTAACGATATGAGAGTGTTGAATTTTGGAGATTTAAGATTTTTAAAACAATTTTAACATGAAATTTTCCGCTAACTGGCTAAATGAATATTTGCAAAAACCGTTAAAGCCGCAAGAGATAGCCGATCTTTTGACCATGCACGCGTTTGAGGTTGAAACTTGCGAAAAATTCGGCAAAGATTTTGTGTTGGATATCAAAGTTTTGCCCGACCGGGCGCATGATTGCATGTCACATATCGGGATTGCCAAGGAGCTGGCGGCGATTTCAGGCCTTGGATTTATTGAATCTAAAGCAAATATTTCCGAAGACAAAAAAATCAAAGCCAAGGATTTTATTTTCGTTGAAGTGCCATCAGGCGATTTGTGCCCGCGTTACAGCATGCGCGTTTTGTCTGATGTGAAGGTCGCGCCGTCGCCAAAATGGATGCAGGAGCGCTTGGCCGCGTGCGGCCTGCGGCCTATTTCAAATATCGTTGATATTACCAATTATGTGATGATAGAAACCGGTCAGCCGCTGCACGCTTTTGATGTTGATAAGGTTGGCGGTAAAAAAATTATTGTAAGGAGAGCTAACGAGGGAGAGCAAATTACGACGCTCGAAGGAAAAACTTATAAATTAAGCAATCAAAACTTAGTAATCGCGGATGAAAAAGTCGCTATCGGTATCGCTGGCATTAAGGGCGGGGAAGGTCCGGAAATTGACGAAAAAACGAAAGTTGTGGTAATTGAATCGGCGAATTTTGAGCCGACAAATATCCGCCGCACATCAAAAGCATTTAATTTGCGAACTGATGCCTCAATTCGTTTTGAAAACGGACTTGATCCGGAACTGACAATCAAGGCGCTTGGGCGGGCGGCGTCACTTATGGCTGAATTTGCCGGCGGAAGAGTCGCAAGCGGCTTGATTGATGTTTATCCGAATAAGGTAAAACCGCGTAAAATTTTCGCGGACGTTGAGTGGATTCAGGGGTTATTGGGTTTGCCGGTTAAAATACAGGAGATGGTAAATATTTTAAAAAGATTGGATGTTCCGGCAAAAATCATCAAGAAAAACAAAAAAACTTTTATCGAGGTAACACCGCCTTCCAGCCGTCTTGATTTACGGGCGCAAGAAGACATCGCCGAGGAAATCGCGCGCATTATGGGCTATGACAAAATTCCGGCCACAGTGCCCTCGGGAATTTTAATTCCAGCAGCGAAAGAAGAGAACTTGATTTATGAAGATAAAATCAAGGATATATTGGTTGGTGCCGGATGGTCTGAGGCGCAGAATTATTCTTTTATCTCAGACGCTGACGTAAAGACATTTGAAATAGTTAAACAGGTTGAAATTAAAAATCCTTTTTCGCAAGACCAAAAGTATCTGCGACCGACTCTGATTGTCAATTTATTGAAAAATGTGAAAGAAAATTTGAAATATTTTGACGGCGTCCGGCTGTTTGAGATAGGGCGCAGTTTCACCATGGTTGGCGGCAATCCGGCGGAATGGAAAAATAAGATTGCCGCTGTGGTCTCAAATAAAAATGCAAAAAGACCAGCCGAGGGCCTGTTTGAGCTAAAAGGATTGGTACATATATTGTTTGAAAAATTGGGAATTGACGATGTCTGGTTTGATGACGAAATTTCATCAGATTCTTCCGTAATGCCTTTTTGGCTTAAATACACGCATCCAGCAAGGCGAGCACAGATTAAATCGGGTCAGAATCAAATCGGCTGGGTTGGCGAGATTAAGCCAAAAATTTTGAGCGCTATGGAGATAAAGGAAAAAATATCTGTTTTTGAGCTTGATTTTTCGGAGGTAATCAGGATAGCTTCAGAAGAAAGGGAATACATCCCGCCTTCCAAATATCCGGCTATTATTCGGGATTTGGCAATTGTGGTTGAGCAGACAACAAAAATTGAAACGGTTTTAAATATCATTGAAATAGCAGGCGGGCCGCTCTTGCAGGACACCGATATTTTCGATATTTATGAAGGATTGGTTGATTATAAGAAAAGTTTGGCTTTCCGCCTAATTTATCAATCAGATGAAAGAAGTCTCTCCGACGCGGAAATTAATAAGTTAATGGAAAAAATAATCAAGTCGCTGGAAGAGAAAGGTTGGGAAGTGAGAAAATAAATCAAAAAAATCCAAATTTCAAAATTCAAATGACAAATCAATGACTAAAATCCAAAATCCAAATTTTGACATTTGGGCTTTGGATTTGATTTGAAATTTGAGCTTTAAACCTTTAGTTTATGGCTAACAACAACGGAAAAAATAATAATAATGTCAGTTACGAAGCCAAAGATATTTATGTTTTGGAAGGGCTGGAGCCTGTGCGAAAGCGGCCGGGAATGTATATCGGCTCCACTGGTGTTGATGGTCTGCACCATTTAATCTGGGAGGTCGCCGACAACTCTCTTGACGAGGCGATGGCCAGTTTTGCCAATGACATTGAAGTCGCGCTTCTGCCGCAAAATCGGATCAGGGTTAAAGATAACGGTCGGGGTATCCCCGTTGAAATTCATAAGCAAACCAAAAAATCGGCGCTGGAAACGGTGATGTGCACTCTGCACGCGGGCGGAAAATTCGGCGGTGAATCTTACAAAATTTCCGGCGGCCTGCACGGCGTCGGTGTTTCGGTGGTTAACGCGCTGTCCCGCTGGATGCGGGTGGAAATTTGCCGCAACGGCACTCTCTGGGCCCAGGAGTACGCGCAGGGAAAACCAAAAAGCGCAGTTAAAAAAATTGGCAAGTGCGATGCCATCGGCACTACGGTTTTTTTTGAACCAGACCCGGAGATTTTCAAAGAAATCCGTTTTGACTGGGATGTGATTTTAAGCCATTTGCGCCAGCAGGCCTATCTAACCCGAGGGACAAAAATCACTATCCGCGATTTAAGAAAAGTTGAAGCGCCGGCCGAATCTTTCTATGGTGTTTGCCAGCCGTCCGGGAAAAAGAAAATTGTAAAGGAAACAAAAGGGGACACGGGCGAGCGCTCCTTTAGTTTCTTTTTTGAAGGGGGAATTATTTCTTATGTAAAATTTTTAAACAATGACGAGAAACCTAGCCATTCTAATATTTTTTATGTAAACCGAGAGGTGGAAAATATTCAGGTGGAAGCGGCTTTTCAATATACTGACGACATTCAGGGGTACGAGATGAGCTTTGCCAATAACATTCATACGGCCGAAGGCGGCATGCACCTGACCGGTTTTCGCACCGCGCTCACCCGCAGTTTAAATGATTACGCTCGCAAAAACGGCTATCTAAAAAATTCTGATGAAAATCTGACCGGCGAGGACGTCCGCGAGGGCCTGACCGCAGTTATTTCGGTTAAGCTGCGCGAGCCGCAGTTTGAGGGGCAGACCAAGGCAAAACTGGGAAACCCCGAAGCCCGGACAGCGGTGGAGGCGGCAGTTTCATACGGGCTGGAAGAGTATCTGGAGAAAAGCCCCAACGACGCTAAAGAAATTTTGGGTAAATGCATTTTAGCTTCTAAGGCCCGCCAGGCGGCCAAAGCGGCCAAAGATACGGTTTTGCGCAAAGGCGTTTTGGATGGGCTGGCCCTGCCGGGCAAACTGGCTGATTGTTCTTCGCGTGATCCCAAAGAATCAGAGCTTTTTATAGTGGAGGGCGATAGCGCCGGCGGAAGCGCCAAGCAGGGTCGCGACCGAAAATTTCAGGCAATTTTGCCGTTGCGAGGCAAAATCCTAAACGTGGAAAAGGCGCGCCTGGATAAAGCGCTGACTTCTAAAGAAGTTAAAGCTTTGATTATTGCCATGGGAACGGCAATTGCCGACGAATTTAATTTGTCAAAATTGCGCTATCACCGCATCATTATTATGACTGACGCCGATGTTGACGGCGCGCATATCAGAACGTTGCTGCTGACTCTTTTCTTCCGCTACTTCCAGCCTTTAATTGAGGCCGGCCATCTTTATATTGCCCAGCCGCCGCTTTACCGGATTTCCAAAGGAAAAGAAAAACATTATGCCTACAGCGACGCGGAAAAAGAAGAAATTGTTGCTGAATTTAAAAAAGCTAAGGCGGTCAAAGCGGCCAAACCAGACAAAAAAATAGAGAAAGAAGAGGGCAAAACAGAAGAAGGCGAGCAAAAATTAGGCGGCATTAATATTCAACGCTACAAGGGTCTTGGTGAAATGAACCCGGACCAGCTTTGGGAAACGACTATGGATCCGCAAAATCGCGTGTTGAAACAGGTAAAAATTGCAGACACCAAAGAGGCGGATAAAATCTTTGACATTTTGATGGGCGACGAAGTCGCGCCGAGAAAAAGATTTATACAAACTCACGCCAAAAAGGTGCAGAATTTGGATATCTAATAGTTTACCCTGAAAAAATTTAGTAAGAAATTTTTGAAGGGCAGAACCTTGACCCCCACACCTAATCAGAAAAATGAATCCCGCTTGGCGGGATTCATAAAATAGTTTACTGCGATAGTATTTTTTCAAAAAAAATAATTAAAGACCGCAAGAGGAAAAATTCTTCAATTAAAATTTCTGATTAGGTGTGAGGGTTGACATTTAACTTGGGCTATATATAATGGGGGTAGTAAGATTCAAATAACACCCCCGCGAGGGGGGTTTTTAGAAACCAGAATAGTCTTAGCGGTTAATAGATTCGTATATTTATGGGAATATTCGGGAAAATCATAACTTTTTTAAAAGAAGTTCGGCTGGAGCTAAAAAAAGTTACCTGGCCGACTCGGCAGGAAACAATTAAGCACACCTTGGCGGTTATTGTGATTTCTTTGGCCGTGGCAGCTTTTTTGGGCGCCGCTGATTTATTGTTTACTTGGTTATTAAATACATTTGTGATTTAATCTTGCAGATTTACAGATTTTTACAAATATACAGATAGTAGATGGGTTAATTGCATACGCATTGCGTTTAAAATCATCATTGTATCTGCATATCTGTATTGATTTGTAAATCCGTAATTTATGCCTAAGCAAGTCTCACGCGGTCGAAATTGGTACGTCTTGCATACCTATTCGGGCTATGAGGAAGCGGTTGTGCGAAATCTCAAACAGCGCATTGAATCCATGGGGATGGAAGACAAGATTTTTAATGTTTTGGTTCCGACCGAGAAAAAGATAAAAATAAAAGCCGGCAAACGTAAGGTCGTGGAAGAAAAAATTTATCCCGGCTATGTTTTGGTTGAAATGATTGTGACCGATGATTCCTGGTATGTGGTGCGCAATACTCCGCGGGTGACCGGCTTTGTGGGTTCGGGCACCACCCCGACTCCGATTTCTCCGGAAGAAATAAAAGACCTGCAAAAGCGGATGGGGGTTGAAGAGCCCAAATATAAAATTGATTTTGCGTTTGGCGATTCGGTCAAAATTACCGACGGGCCGTTTAAAGATACCGACGGCAAGGTGGCGGAAATTGACGAAGACAGGGGTCGCGTTAAGGTTTTGATTTCAATGTTTGGCCGGGAAACGCCGGTGGAGTTGGACTTTTTACAAGTAAGGAAGATTTAAGCTAACCACTAATTGCTTCTATTGGTGGTTGGTTATCAACAAATGGCTAAAAAAATAAAAACTATTATCAAGTTGCAATTGCCCGCCGGGCAAGCAACGCCCGCGCCGCCGGTCGGGCCGGCTTTGGGCCAGCACGGCTTAAACCTGGCTGAATTTTGCAGCAAATTTAACGACGGCACAAAGGATAAAGTCGGCGACATTATTCCGGTGGAAATTACGGTTTATGAGGACCGGAGTTACGGTCTAAAATTTAAAACGCCGCCCGCGGCTGATTTGTTGCGCAAGGCGGCCGGTGTGGCAAAAGGCGCGGCTAATCCGTTGAAGGAAAAAGTCGGCAAAGTTACCAAAGCGCAAATCCGCGAAATCGCCACCAAAAAAATGGCGGATTTAAACGCCAACGACATTGAAGCGGCGGAAAAGATAATCGGAGGTACTGCACGTTCTATGGGTATTAAGGTAGAATAAGAAAATTGTTGTCCCGAAAAATAAAAAATCTTTGATTTTTATATTTTTCGAGGATCCTCGATTTTCTAGCCAAATCGAAGATTTGGAGAAAATCGGGAAAGGCACGGCCAGAAGTATGGGAATAAAAGTGGAATAGAAAAGGAGGGAGAAGATGAGATGGCTGAAAAGATTTTGGCAGTTTTTGGTGCGTAAGTGCTCGGGTAGAGGATGCGATATCGGCAAAAACACTCATTCTCGTCAGCCTATTAGGTTTAAATAGTCTGTTCTTTTGCCAGAAGCAAGGCCAAAAAGCCTTGCTTTTTGTATTCTGCCGTGATAAAGATTAATAAGTATCTTTTTGGCAGTACCTTACAATATTTTATAAGCGGAGGTGAAGGATGAATATCAAAGTAAAAAAAATCAGGAGGGACGCTTTAATTCCAGTCAGGGCATCGGATGGCGCGGTCGGTTATGACGTGTATGCTTCTCGGGTCTTGGACAAATCAACCAAAGAGGTCGTTCAAGAATTACCAGTCGAAATTTCTCCCGGCAACAGCGTTCTTATAGGTATCGGTGTGCAAATGGCTGTGCCTTGGCCTATTCAGTGCGAAGTGCGGCCGCGCAGCGGTCTGGCCAGTAAATACG
>Ga0180007_10007569_pt1 | contig 10224 bp, 6 predicted proteins | sample MM_PC_MetaG_FD_121122 | JGI IMG/M metagenome (GOLD analysis project Ga0180007, IMG submission 121122) | Groundwater microbial communities from the Aspo Hard Rock Laboratory (HRL) deep subsurface site, Sweden - MM_PC_MetaG | ecosystem: Environmental > Aquatic > Deep subsurface > Groundwater...
TATTATAGTGGTTTTATCGCTCCCTGCAGGGAAAAGCTCTCTTATTTTTTGTCTTGAATTTCTTGCGTAATACTCTAAAACATCTTTCTCATCATTGCCTTTATCATACATGTTTAATAAGCTTTCAAAATCATATGGAGACTTCAAAACGCCTAAATCACTTAAAAATTTAAAAATAAATAATTCAACAACATTATATAAACATTTGCTTGGGTCCTTTCCTGTATTTATATAAATATCCTGCCAAACACTACGAGCCAACCCCAAGGGATCGACTTCTTCCGTAGATGTTAAAGTAGAGTTGTTTTCATTGATACAAGACACAATCCTTCCTATGTAATATAATGTGTTTTTTGTTTCATCATTTAATTTTTCAAAGTTTGATTCAGTTTTCTTTTGGATAATAAATGCTTCGGATAAATCTTTTTTATCTTCATTTCTAATAAATGAATAGCTTCTTCTTTTTTTCATTGTTTTATCTATATAATTATTTCCTGTTGATTTTTGGTGAGGATTTATCCAAAAAGTTATTTGACCATCTGTGATAATACCTATTTTTGAATTTAATTCTTGGCAAAGATCATTGCACTGCTGAATCGCTTCTTTTTGCTGTTTATCATTTCGGAATTCAGACGGTTTTTTATATTCGGCAACAATAATAACTTGCACCGCGTTTTTGTTTTGTCTATCAACAAACACGCCATCGGGCTTTCTCTTCGAATATTTTTTATAATCCTTTTTAGGAATAATTTTGTACTGCTTTAATTGTGTTAAGGTAGTCGCACCTATATCATAATATTCATAATCAGCAATCTTATATCCAGACTTCGTCAGACTTTTTTGAATAAGTTCTTCGCTCATTTTATTTATCTCCGTTTAAAAGTAATTCTTATAAAAGCAAGAAAATATAATCTTTTGAGAATATATTCATTTTATTAAATCATCAACGCCAACTTTTAAAGCATCTGCAATTTTCCGCAACGTTTCTATTGTCGGGTTAGGATTTTCTCCAGATTCAATTTTAACAACAGTGTTGTAAGCAACCTCGGCAAGTTTAGACAGCTTGTCTTGAGAAAGTCCAAGTTTCTTTCTTGCTGCCTTAATATTTCGAGCAATTGTATTCATTTTTTTATTTGGCATTTCTCTATTATATTAGTAGTATTTGATTGGGTAATATTTTAGGGAATAGTTTCTATTTTGACTATTATAATAATACTAACAAATTGAAAAGTAAAGAAGAAATCCTAATCAAGTTCGCGCAAAGTAGAATTTACGCCCCACCGGGCGCGGCGGCTTTTAAATGAACACTGGCGAGGGCTCTTGTATGCCCGTGCAATAACAGACATGGAAATATGTCTCGCCCACCACATTTCCACCACATAAACCACAAAAAACAGCCAATTCACATCTGGTAATAACTGATGTTGGCTGTTCTTGACTGATGATATATGTTGTTGAAAATATAGAGGGTTATGATAAAAATTTACCCTATCCTCGGTAAATTCAAAGATAGGGTAAAAGATATGGCGGAGAGGCAGGGATTCGAACCCTGGGTAGCCTTTCGACTACACACGCTTTCCAAGCGTGCTCCTTAAACCGCTCGGACACCTCTCCGCGAGTAATCTTTTTATCTTCTTTTTATCAAATCCAGTTTCTTTTTCCGGTCGAATTTTTTGATTTGCGCTTCCCTTTTTCTCGCTTTATTATAGTTCTCACAGCTTTCCTGATACATCAATACTACCGGTTTTCTGGATCTCGTATACCGGCATCTATTCGTGGTATTATGTTCCTTTACGCGTTTGTTTACGTCCTTGGCTACGCCCGCGTAAAGAGTCCGGTCACGGCATTGGATAATATAAACAAACCAGGGCATGTCATACATATCTGTATCCCGCACTCGCGTTTTTAACAAAATAACATAAATAAAAATTAAAATCAAGGAAAGAAGATACGACACAAATTGGTAGGAATATATAACTGAATCCTGGTTTAAATGGCGCGGTTGACCAGTTCCGCGTTCTCACGCGGTATATTCATTCTCTTCGCGGCTTGCGTGTCGATCAATTTCTGTTGCGCGAGATTTCTCTTTGCTATTTCCAGCTCCTGCTGCCAAAGTCTCGCGATTAACTGCACCCACGGTAAAGATTGCTTAACTCCCTCGGGTACGGTAACCTGCACGTTGATATCATAAGACAGTGCTTCGGCGATAAGCTCTCGCGCTTCATTTTCGACATCGCGTTTGAGCGGATCTTTAATCAGCGGCTCGAAATACAACGACTTAAAATCACCGGTAATGGATATCTGAAACGCGCCTTTGCAGACTACGACTGCGCCCATATCCTCTGCTTGTTCATATAGTGCCTCTATTTTCTCATCAAATTTTTTTATCTTTTCCTCAAGCACTACAAGTTCCGCGGGATTATACGCAACTTCGGTTACGCTCTCCGGATAGCCAATCTCCTCCGGCAGAAAATCGTTTATTGCTTTTAACAAGCGCAGCGGCCCTAAATTCCCGGCTTTTATTTTATCCAAGCCGCTTCTTAATTGTTCGTAAAGGCCGTTCAGATCATCAAGGGCTTGTGTGAGTTTGCTTTTCTTAACCACCCGCGCGCTATTCCTGATAATATTCTTTACCTTATCGAGCAGCGGAATAAGCCAGCCTTCAACACTCTCGTACTCCTGGGCGCTAATCGCGGATTCAATATCTATCTCCCCGTTGTAACGCATTATTGCTTCGATAACCTCCCGGCATTCTTTCGGGAAAAGCTTATCCAATTCGTTGTTCGGGAATTTAACGCCTTGAAAACACACAGCCGCGGCTTCAGTGGTAATTATAAACTTTACCATTCCGTTACAGATAAACGAGTTCTCTTCAATTGCCGCGTTAATCCGAACACGCAGAGCGCTCCATTTCTGTTCAAGCTCCTCCCGCGCCTGACGCACTCGTTCATCTTCGCGGATATCAGCGCAGGGGCGCGGCAACGTTTGCGTTTCCTGCCAGTCCCGCAGGGCCAGTACAATATCCGCTTTTGAAACCTGCCCGGAGGAGCCGGACATAATTTCTTCCCAGCCCTCGTCAAGCTCCTTAGATGCCGCATTTATACTCTCCATAAACCGCCTTACTTTATCTTCCTGCACCTTTTTTATATCCGTGGCCATAAAAAGAAAAACTTGATTAAATTTATCGGTCCATTCCTGATGCTTTGCCTTGCCTTTTTTCCTGCTGCCGATATCCGCGTAATCGTCCATTAAGAACTTATACTTTTTTTGCAAATCCGCTAACTTCACGTACGCTTCACCCTGCGCTAAAGAAACAATATCTATTTGCTTTAACTGCTGTTCTATTTTTTTACACTCCACATCAAAACTTCTAAGGCGCGAGAAATAATCGCTTAAGCCCTGATGCATTTCGTCTATTTCTTTAACCATGGAGATCACCACCGAAGACACTTTACTATCTCGTAAATTAGCCAGCAAATTCAAACCCGCTTCTGTCTCCATCTGTTCAAATACCTGCGCGATAACGCGCACGCAAAGTGCTTGTTTTAAAAGGCTGGGCCTTAACGTAAGCGACTGCAAATAAACAAATACTTCCTCGTTCTCGGAAACGGCAAACTTCTGCGTTAGAGCGTTTAAGGCATTATCCAATTTTTTAAGCAGGGGCGAATCCGGCTTTAATTTAGGCATTTTCTTCGGCTGTTTCTTCCCCTTCTTTTTTACCGGCGCCTGCAGCGCTTCCAGTTTTTGCACGGTATCTTCTACTGCCGCGATTTGGCCGGTATCGGTTGCCTTACCGGGTTCTGCCGTTTTTACCGGCAGCTTTTGAACTGGCCCTTCCGGCTTCGGAGAAAGCAACACATCTTTATCTTCCGCCAAACTAACCTCAATGCCCAAGGCGCGGGTTATCGGCTCCAGTTCTCCAATTGAAGACTTCTTTAAGTCTGCTTTGATGAGCCCGGAAACAACATTCTTCAGGAAAGCAATTATATATTCAGGAAATTCGTCTTTTCTACCGGCGATATAATTGATTATTCTTTTGCGGTGCATTCCCGTACTTAATAACTCCGCAAGAAATTCCCCCCCTTTTTGGGGATAAGCAGCCAGCTGCGGCAGAATCGCTAATTCAAACCCGGCACTTTTTGTGAATCCGTCCGGATAGCGGTTCAATGATTGCAGGATATTATACCTGGCTTTATCGTAATTTGTCTCCATGAGATAGGCGGCGGTAAGCGCCAGATACGTAATGTTTCCAGACTGCCGCGTAAATTCTTTGGAAGCGTTTTTCGCGAGCACCGCTTTTTCAAAACGGGCAATCATCGGCTGGATTAACGATGAGTTGTGATACAGCTCCCTTAACAGCGTTTCCTCTTCCCGGGTGTCTTCGGCTATGGAGCCGGCGTTGACTAATTTATCATAGTGCCCGTTTTTAAACTCTTCCAAAAATTCCTTAAAATATTCTTCCGCGAGATATTCGAAAAGAGGGAAATCTCTGTCCGCAATCTTACCGGCCTGGATTAATTCCTTAAGCAGGGCAAATGAGTTCCACAAAAAATCAGAAGCGAGTTTTCCCGCGCTGAAATTATTAAAAGAATCTCTGTTGACAAAAGCACACACTTCCCTCAATGCCGGCAGGCTCTCTCTCAGCTCATCACGCGCTTCTTCTATCCTGCCTTCGGCCAGGAAACGTTCAGAGAGCTAGTTGCTGGTATCAGCCACGCAAAACATCGCGTCAAATCCAGCTTCCTGTTTTTTAAGGGAGGAAGATAACCGCTCATAATAGTCGCCGGCGACCTGCCTTGTTTTCATATAGAACTTTTTTGCCGCCTCTTTTGTTATTTCTTCGCCTTCCTTGTCCGCGGCTTTCGCGAATTCATCACTGTATCTCCAAAACAACCGGTAAAAATCAAGCTGGAATCCCTGGATGCCCGCCGAATACTGCGGGTCGGAAGAAAAACGCGCGATAAGATTGCTGGCCATTTCGTAATTGGCGAGCTTGGCGCTAAGATCTTTTGCCTCTCCGTATAAGTCGCCGCGATAATATAAAGTAGTGAAATAATTGTAATACATTTCTTCAAGCTGGATTTTCGCCCCTTCTATCGGCGGCAACGTATCTTTTAACTCTTCTGCCCTTATATAATAATTTATCGCGTCATCGGCAACGTTAATTTGCTCAGGCAGCGATTTCTGCGTTACGCTTAATTTGCTGGTTATAATCGCCGCCAGGGCAAACGACTGAAAATCAGGCTGGATACCGGCAAGCGCGAGCGCCTGGGATATATTAAATCGCGCCTTTTCAAAGAGGGCTACAACTTCAGCCTCTTTCTTCTTGCTTGATTGCTGGGACAAACCCAGCTGGTAGTGCGTATCGGCCCGAATAAAGAAAACATGAAACAGTATTTCGTTTAATTGGGGCGGAATTTCTCTTTTTAGCGCCTCGATATCAATACTATCTAAAAGTTTAAGCGCTTTTTCCCATGAGGCAAGCGCTTGGGGCACAAGCTGTTGAACATCTTTATCGTTTAAGGCGCGGATATTCATCCGCATTATTTCCTCAAAACGCGCCGCATATCCCTTCGCGTCCTCGTAATGCGAAAATGCCTCTTCAAAAATATTCAACATCCCGGAAATCACAGGTTTATTCTGCAGCGCGGGATCTTTTGCTATCAGCAGCCTTATGGCTTGGGGCGGGGTAAAAACGGCCTTTTCTTTTGCCAAATGGCCGCTTATCTGTCCATAAGCCTGCTGGAACAGCCCCTGCTCGATGTGGATAGCTGGGGATAATAAATTCCTGTTTTGCACTCCGCTGTCCATAGCCCAGGAAATGTTGGACAAACCTATCGCCCAGATTAAAAGAGCAGCGATAAAACTTTTGCTATATTTTTTGCCCGCCTTTTTCAAAATAATCACCTCTTTTTTTAAACTCGTTTATTAAATCGCCTGCCCTAAAAACCGCTCCTGAATAATATCTGCTCGTGTAGACCTAAACGCGTCTAAAGGATTTATCCCAAAAATCGATTGGCGCTGATGCGCCGGCACCTTTAAATCCCATGCCGCTTCCGTGGTGTCCCGGTTCGGGAGGAGATAGTCGTCATCCCTTTTTTTCCTTTTTGCCCGGATATCACTGATTTTCTCGATAACTTCGTTTATATACTCGCCCTTCCAGGAAAATAATTCTCTGAACAAAGCAATTATTTTATCCCTGTTTGCCTGTGAAGGCGGCCGGTCACCCCGTTCCCAATCCCCCACGGTCCGAACGCCAACATCCAATATCTTAGCCAAATCTTCCTTACTCAGGCCCGCGGACATTCGGAAATAACGAATAATCTTAAACGAATTATCTTCATAGATGGTCTCTAAAAGCGCTTCCAGGCTCTTTCCGTAAAAGAGCAGGCACCCATCCAGTTTTTTCCCGGCCGCTTTCTGATAAGCAGAAAGATACGCTATAAATTGATCTTTTGTATTCGGCGCCGGATATTTAAGCTGCTCCCATAAATATACTGTTTTTGGGTCAACTTCCAGCCCTTCGCGTTTTAACAGTTCCGCCATTTCCCGGCCCGCAAGCCCTAAAGATAAACGGATTGTTTTGAGACGGCGGCCGAACTTTTTTGTCTTCACCATTATATTTTCAAGAGACTTCCCGTACAATATATCCGTTACGCCGAGCTTCTTATTATTCAAGCTGTTAAGTAAGGGTTTGTTTTTCAGGCTTTGCAGGATATTTATCGCCTTAAACATGCCCCCTTTATTCTGAGGCGCAACATTCTTATTTTCCCACCGGAAAATTGTGGACGGGTCAAAGCCGCAGCGCTTCGCGAGTTCTTCAACCGATAATCCGCACGATAGACGCAGAATTTTAAACCTCAATCCGGAAGTTACTTCCCGCGCAACACCATGTTCAAACTCACGCCTCACCGTCTTAGCGCTCATAAACTCTCTTAACGGCACGCCGAACATCAGCATCGGCACGTCAATAACATCTGTTTCCAACGCCTCATTAAATAATTTTGCCAGTTTATGATATATCAGCTCGTCTTTGGGCGAATGGTAATCCTGCTCCCATAACCGCATCGGTTCCGGGACCGCGGAATGCTTGCCTTTTAACCTGAAATTTTCGTTTTTAAGCCTCCTGCTCAATTCTTCTTGTGATATCCCAGCCAGCACGCGTAAGGCGTATAACCTCGCGCCGAACGTATCCAGTTCATTCAGTTTTTCTTCAACCGGTATTCCATACTCAAGCAATGATTCGGAAACAGGCTCGCCCAGCAATTCCGTAAACGCCTTAGCCAAAAGGGTCAACGAGCCGTTTTCCGGCTTTTGTTTTCCGGTTATCCATCTATTAATCATGTTCCGATCAACACCGATTTTCCGGGCTAACAGTTTATGCTCTATCCCGGCCGCCGCGGCTAAAAGGTCTATCCGGCGCCCGATCTTGCGCGTGTTTCTCATGGATACTTTAAGTCCGTTTTCAAAATTCAAGCGGCATTTCAAAATTATATTCAGTTTCTTTCTGTGCACGATATCAAAAACAGCGCGCGCAAACACGTCAAACACCCGGATAGCTATAAAATCTCCTTTTAGCACATCAAATAACTCTTGCAAATCCGCCGTGTTTAAAATCTCTCCTTCTTTTTCTGTTAAATACCGGTCGATAAGCCTTATTTCCTCATCCATGTATTCGTACAATATATCGGATCTGACGCTTTCTTTTTCGCTTTCAGCATCAAGCCTTGCGGCGATATCCGGATCAATAATTCTGATTATCCGCTTTAATTCCCGGTAGTATTGGCCCTGGGGAATCTTTCTTAAAATATCTCCCACGTCTTTTTTTAATTTCTGCTGTTTATTCCTGGCGGTGTAATAACTATCCAGCAGCGCGGCGTTACCTTTAAACAGCGTCTGCGCGATTTGGGATATTTTGTTTTCCAATATCCAGAGAGAATCATTAATGGCCAGTTGCGCCAACGGCCAGAATTCATCCAGGCGGACAGTTTTTCCTTCATCATCAATGAATTCAAGCGTCGCCTGCCCCAGAGCCCGGTTAGCGGCAAAAGATGTAATCATATTCGACAGAATAACATCTTCGTTTCCGGCTATCTCTCCCCCGTCAAACGCCCCATATTGATTCTGGTAAAATTTCAGCATCTTAAAATACTTGGGAAAACTACACAACTGATCTTTTATGTGCTGCACGGCGGAATATGACGCGGTATTCTTGCCCCGGCCGAAATTACCTGATTCAAAGCGGCTCAACTCATCGTAAATACTCAGGTAAAACCGGATATAATTTTTAACATCAGCCGCGGATTCCAACTTGTTTGAAGGAAACGCGCCTCTTATCAGATCAAACACGTGCTGATATACTTTCGTCCCTTTAGGCACATAGTTCGTGCCGTCTTTAGTAACCTGGCCCAATCCGTATTCTAAAAATAGCTTATGGGTATTATCTGAAATCAGGCCATCATTAAATAGTCCGGCTTCGTATTCTTTAATATTTTTCCATAATTCTCGCGGTAAACGAAAATCAAAAGTGTTATCGAGCTGCCGGGGTTTCTTTTGACTTCTTTTAACTTTTCTGAGATACGCGGCAAAAGATTTCTGGAACGAGCTTGTTTTTATAACCAGGCGCGCGGCTAAGGTATCTGATGGTTGTATCCGGGAATAAGATATTATTTCCAAGCTCCCGGCCCAAACGCAGTTTGAAAACATAAATGCTTGGACGAGAACCGCCGTGATCGATTGAAATATTATCCGGAATTTTCCGCTTTTGATATTCTGCATATAATATCTTTACTTTATATAAATAATGAGGTTGCGCTTAAAAAAGGTAATAAAGTTTACCATAACATCAACGGTTTTGCAAGTAACCTCGCTATATTTTTACAGTTTAAATCGACGGCGTTTAAAAATTGCAACATATTGTTATGATTAAAGTTATATGTAAAATGGCTTTTTACTTCGTTGTTTACTGCAACAATTATCACTTGGGCTATGGAACTTATATTGACACATTCACCAACAAGTTTTTCAAACTTGCCACTCAGTCTCAATCCTAACAATCAAGGAATAAGCCCCCACGCTTGGGCGCCGGGGCTTATCTGCTTATCTGCTTATCTGCTGCATGGATTGACAAACATACTTTTGTGTGCTTTAATACATATCACAATATTATAATTTACGGGGAGGCCGTGTTGCGAGCCTGAGAGTTCTGACGAAAGCAGAAGACCCAAATAACCTGATCTGGATAATGCCAGCGGAGGGATACAGATTAAAAATCAAACCTTATGCTGCGGCATAAGGTTCTTTAATTTTAAGATAAAAATGGAGGTATGTAATGAAATTGGACGATATTAAGATTTCAAAGGCAATAATCGAAACCTATAACAAAAAGCTGATCAATGCTCTCGATGTCGATGTGGCCATTGTGGGTGCAGGACCTGCCGGAATGACCTGTGCCTATTATCTAGCCAAGGCAAAGAAAAAAGTGGTAATCTTCGAACGTAAATTATCCGTCGGCGGCGGCATGTGGGGCGGCGGCATAATGTTCAACGAGATCGTAATCCAGGAGAAAGCAAAAAAGATTCTCGATGAATTTAAGATAAACATGAACCTGTACGAAAAAGGATATTACATGGCGGATTCTATAGAATCGGTATCGACTCTATGCTCAAAAACCGTCAAAGCCGGAGCGACAATATTTAACTTGATAAGCGCCGAAGATGTAATGATCAGAAATAAACGTATCACCGGACTTGTCTTAAACTGGACCGCCGTAGAGATGGGCAACCTGCACGTCGATCCGATTACGATGCGGGCAAAATATGTTGTTGATGCCACCGGCCATGCCGCAGAAGTTGTGAACATTGTGAATAAAAAAACAAATATAAAGCTCAACACCAAAACCGGTAAAATCATGGGTGAAGGCTCGATGTGGGCCGAGGTCGGAGAAGATACCATCGTCAAAAATTCAAAAGAGGTATGTGCTGGACTTTATGTTGCCGGCATGTGCGCAAATGCCGTCTTCGGCGGACCGCGAATGGGGCCAATATTCGGGGGCATGCTATTATCCGGGAAAAAAGTTGCTCAAGATTTACTAAAAAAACTGTAGGTAAGATACTTATTTATTAAATCAGGAAGCTCTCCAGCGCATACCGCCGGCTACGCCCTCGGCGACATTGGATAGATGATCTGCGACTTTCTCCAGATTATCCACAAAATCAAGGAATA
>Ga0180007_10007570_pt1 | contig 10223 bp, 2 predicted proteins | sample MM_PC_MetaG_FD_121122 | JGI IMG/M metagenome (GOLD analysis project Ga0180007, IMG submission 121122) | Groundwater microbial communities from the Aspo Hard Rock Laboratory (HRL) deep subsurface site, Sweden - MM_PC_MetaG | ecosystem: Environmental > Aquatic > Deep subsurface > Groundwater...
CCTCTATGTAATATATGGCATTAATGAATCTTCAGGGGAAACCAATACTTTTTATTTCAAAAAGAAAACCAAGACGGCTGCGCAAGCATGGAGCGATGTAAGCTGGTCAACTCATCCGGAAACTGAAACATATAATTTTACTTTGGAGTCCGCGGATATCGCCTTGGACAATGATAATAACGCTGTTATTGCTCTCTCCAAAGCGGGAATCGACGACATTTTTATTTATTATGATTCTGATAGAGATAATTCTTTCGCCACTAAATTAAGCAAGGACCACTCAGCAATAAGCGGCGCTGGCGTTGATTTTGAAAAAATCAGAATAGCTAAACATCCCACAAACAATTCACTCGCAGTTGTTGGCTCCAGACTTGGGGCTACCGATGGAGACTTTTTTGTATCGCAATTTACTGCAGGTGCATCTGGCGCAAGCATGCTTACAGGAGAAGAGGATCAATATTCCGCCACAAACACACGATGGCTTGGTCAAACCTTCACGCCGAGCATTTCAGGCACCGCCGATCAAATAGATTTAAAGCTTTGGAGACAAACTTATCATACCGATGGAAATGTTAATGTTGAACTATATGCAACCTCTAGTGGAACCCCCACCGGAAGCGCTTTATGCAGTGGAAGCATAGTGCTCAACACTGTAACAGTGGGCGCCCCTGGAAATTTGGAGGAAATAACCATGGCTGGATGCCCATCTTTAACCGCCGGAACAAAATATGCGGTAGTTCTAAGCATGAGCGACACAGACTGGGTTTTTTGGATGAGAGACAAAAGCAGTCCCATATATACAGGAGGAACCCGCATAACAAGCATTAATAGTGGAAGCACTTGGAGCACAAGTTCGGCTGAAGATTTTATATTTGAGGTGCACATAGACCGATTCAATACACTTGCCGGAGATGACACACTGTGCAACACCAATCACTGTAGTGGAGCTTCGCTTGCCTATGAGCAAGCAGATAACGATTTGATAGTTTTATTTAATGATAAAGACTCCGATTACAAAACTCTTCAAGGCCTTTATAACGGCTCAGCCTGGAGTACAAGCGAGGTGTATGATTTTACCTCTTATTCAGGATTTGGAAATGGCAATACGGAACTCCAAATCACAAGTGATGGAACTTATAAGGCCGTGATGACTCACAAACCAAACGAAATTTCTTCCCCTTTTGTAGTTGCCTACTATGGAGAAAAGGCAAGTGGGGGCAGTTGGTCGTTTGGTAGCGTTTGGCCAGATATAATCGGCCAATTTGCATTAGATTCCGACATGCGCAACGATAAAATCTGGATTGCAGGAAATATTACTAATCAGGATATATATTCCACAACAGACTATGTTCCAAATGTAGCACCGTCCATTTCTTCCATTTCAGCAATTCAGCAATCCGACGATGGATATGTGGACATCGACTATATTTTGACAGATGCAGATGACGAAAGCGACATTAGTTTGGCAAGCTATGAATACACCTTAGACGGCGCAGAATGGAATGTAATGGAGCCGGTTGCTGATGATGTAGACCATGACGGGGTAAGTGATCTTACAGGAGCACCTGGAGGCACAGCACATACTTTTGTTTGGGTGCCTTGCAATGATTGGGATACTTATGAAGATGATGTATTAATCCGGTTAACCCCAGATGATGGCGATGTGGCGGGAAATACAACCACCATAGCTTCTTCAATTGTATTTGATTGCGCTACGCCGGTGGTAAGCAATGTGGCCGCAACTCAGACAGCTGAAACAGATACCGTTGTCTTTAGTTATGACCTAGCAGATGACACCACCACCGGTTTAACTGTCGCGCTTGATATTTCCGAAGACAGAGGAAGCACCTGGGAGGTTGCCGATACATCTCTAACCGGAGCCGTCGGCGAAGGTCAGTCTACAGGCTTGAACAAAACTATTTCATGGGATGCAGGATCTGATTTTGCAGACCAAGAACAATCTGATCTTCGAGTAAGAATTAGGGCGACCGACAATTTTCAGAATGCGGGACCTAACACATCCTCATTAAATTTTCCATTAGACACAGCCGGCCCTTCCGGATTAGCAAATTTCGCTTGGGCCAGCGACACTTCAAATAGCGCAACCTTGACCTGGGATAGCGGAGTAGGTGACGCAAATTTCAACCACTATGAATTATGGTGGGGAACCGTTCAAAACGATGTAGAGAATAGACAAGGAACCGCTAACGAGTGGGACGACTCCCCCAACGACGCGGCTTTAGCAAGCATTTCTACAACAACTACAACAATTGACGGCCTTAGCGAAGGGCAAACTTATTATGTAAAAATATGGGCTATTGATGATTACCTAAACGAATCCTCAGTTGCTGCTGTAACCGAAAGCTCCAACTATACACCCATAGTTTCCAATATTTCCGGAACACAGCAAACCGAAGATGGATATGTAAATATCGACTATACCGCTTTGGATAACAACTCTGACAATGTAAGCGCCACCCTTTACCAGTATTCTACAAACGGAACAACCTGGAACACAATGGCGGAAGCCACCGACGATGCCGCCCATGACGGAATCTCCGCCCTAACAGCAACCCCCGAAGGATCAGCACATGTTTTTGTGTGGGACGCGTGTAGTGATTTGGGAGATGCCTACGAGGATACAATTTATTTCAAACTTCAGATCAATGATGGCAACGAGAACAGCGAAGCCGTTGACACCACCGGAGGAGCTGGCATAGAGGTAGATTGCGCCCTGCCGATAGTGTCCGAAATCAATGCCGCTCAAACCCTCGGCACTGATGCAGTTGTTGTGACTTATGATTCTTCGGACGATAATACAACTAATTTATTGATAGAACTCGATATTTCTGAAGATAGCGGTAACACTTGGACGGTAACAGACGCCTCTGTAAGCGGCGACATAGGAGCAAATCAAACCACAGGATCAAGCAAAACTATCTCTTGGGATGCAGAAACAGACTTCACTAATCAAGAACAAACGGATCTTCAAATAAGAATTCGCGCAAAAGACAAATTCCAAAATCAGGGTGTCAACAACACTTCCGTTGATTTTGAGATCGACACAAAAGCCCCTGTAGGACTCACAGAATTAACATCTTCGGAGTCAAGCACCTCCAGTATCGCCGTCACCTGGCCAAGCGTTTCCGATTCCAATTTTAGCTACTATAAAATATGGTACGGAGACAACGCTTCCGATGTCAGCAACAGGACGCTCTCTGGCTACACTACACTTTCCGATATAAACACAACCTCTACGACCATTACAGGACTAATGCAAAATTTAACTTATTATTTCGGTATATGGGCTGTCGACCTCTATGGACATGAATCAACCGCTCCTAGCATAATGTCGGCCAACACAAAAGCCGCGGGTGGAGCCTACCCGTTCATATATAGAAAAAAGGGGGGAACCACCAATACTTCTGACTCAATCAAACCCACACCCATCGTCACAGACGAAACCGTCAGCATAGTCAAAAAAATAGCAGAGGACTCGGTGATTAGGGCAGAAGAAGAAATTCTTATTCCAAAGGAAACACAAATCATCCAGGGTCCACTCGCAACAAGCGAATCTGAAGCGATCATTCTAAAGCCCGTTGAAATAATAAACAAAGAAAAAACCATAAGCCTTTTTATTTCAAAAGAAACTGAACTCGCCAGTGTGGGAAAAAGGACCTTTGTCGGAATTATCGATCCTCCAATCATAGAAGCACCAAACGCCCTGGACCTTTCTAAAGCCCCGGGGGGCAACATTCTCGCAGCAATCAAAGTAAAAACATCCACCGGCGAATCCGTTTACTTCTCAAAACCAGCGGTCGTTGCCATATCTTTAGCGAGTGTTCTCGAAAAAGAAACAAGCTTTGATCCTAATAATTTAGCTGCCTATGTTTATTCCGAAGAAACCGGAAATTATGAATATATAGGGTACCTAGTCGTTTCCAAGAACAAAACCGCCGCCGCATTTAGCACCTACAGCTTAAAAACTTTCGTTGTTTTCGATCTAGATAAAGCCGACATAGGTGTCCCCAAGTTTGTAGATATAAGGGGGCATTGGGCAAAACCGTACATTGAAGAACTTCACAACGCCAACATTGTTTCCGGACAAACAAATAGCACCTTTGCGCCACAAAAGCTTATAACAAGGGGCGAATTCGCAAAAATCGCACTACTGGCTTTTAATTACGACATCCCCCCCTCAACCGATAGCAACGCCAAATCGGGATTCTATGACCTCCCTACCGACCACTGGGCTTTTCGTTACATCTGCGCCGCCAAAGCAAATAATCTCATGGTCGGTTACGACGACGGCACCATCAGAATGGATCAACCGATTGGTTGCGCCGAAGCTCTTAAAATTTTGATTCTAGCAGCCGGCATAAAAGATCGAGACCTAGAAAACATGACACAAACACCGCTCAAAGATGTTGAAGAAGGCTCCTGGTATGCGCCATTTATAAACTTCGCGGTCAATAAAAACATTGACTCCTGCTATCAAGATGGACTTTTTGATCAGAACTTCACCCTTACGCGCGGCGAAGCGGCTAGAATGATTGTTGAAACCATGAATTCTTTAAATTAAAATTTGGTGGAGATGCCGGGAGTCGAACCCGGGTCCGAAATGAGCACCGGCAACATCTACAATCATAGTTTGTTTTTAATTTTCGTCGTTACCTATAAAAACAAACAAACGCGGCAACGCTTTGGTTAAAGGTTTTTCGAACTCAGGCAGGAAACCAAACCACTTGAGCCTTAACCCGATAAATTACGCCTGGCAATCCCCATCGGATGTCAGAAAAGCAGACGATCTCCGAAAAAATTCAGAGAATTGAGGAATTACGCACACACAGGAACCATTGCTGGCGCCATAGCGTATGTATAATCAGCCTCAGAAACAGTGTTATTAGCACTTAAATTGCACTGGACGGATCTAAGGGGAGACAGTGCGATCCCCTGATTGCAGTTACTCGACACTAAATCATTCCGTCGAATACCAATACATCCCCATTTTTCAAAGAGCCAATAAATTAAACCACCTTTTGTAAAAACTTACAAGTCTACGCACCCCCGTGCTTCATCGCCTTCCCAAGTGCAATAATTGAATCCCTAAGCCCATCAAACCAAATAGTCCCAAGCTCCTCAATGTTTATCCTCAACCTGCTTCCGCTTATCTGCCAGGCCGAATTTTTCTCAAGCAAACTCACAATATTCGCAGGCTTAACCCTTTTTGACATATAAAGAACAATTTCCTTATCTTTACTCATTGGTACACTCTCGGCCTTCACATTTAGAAGCCCGGCCGCTTTGGCTAAAATCTTAATTTCGATAACCCTAAACAAATTATTTACCTCTCGTGGTAAGCCACCATAATCCTCTGTAAACTCATCCTTAACCTCTTTCAAGTAATCCAAAGTGTCTGCAGACGATAATTTTTGATAAGCTCCAATTTTTTCCTTAGAATCGGGAATGTATTCGTCAGGAATATATGATGGTATCGGAAGCTCAATTGTAACATCCGAAATTTCCTCCTCTCCCTCCATCACCCGCCCAGCCTTCAAATCCTCCACCGCTTTATTCAACATCCTCATAAAATGAGAAACACCAACCACATTTATTACCCCATGCTGATTCGCCCCCAAAATATCTCCAGCCCCTCTAATCTCCAAGTCCTTCATCGCAATCTGAAATCCACTGCCAAGCTCGCTCGCCTCCACAATCGCCCTTAGTCGCTTCTTTGCATCCAACTTAAGCCTTTGTCCATGATACAAAAAGTAAGCGTAAGCCTGCCTCTTTCCTCGCCCCACACGCCCTCTCAACTGATACAACTGTGAAAGACCGAACTTCTCCGCATTATTAACAATCAAGGTGTTGGCATTTTCCAAATCAATCCCATTCTCAATAATAGTTGAGCTCACAAGCACATCATATTTTCCCTCCTTAAAATCCATAATCCTCTCTTCCAGGTCCCCACTTCCCAGCTTCCCGTGGGCCACAACAAACTTAGCCTCCGGAACTAAAGCCCTAAGCTTCTGTGCAAAACCGTCAATAGTTTGCACCCTGTTGTGCAAGAAATAAACCTGCCCACCTCTCTCAATCTCCTTCATAATAGCCTCCCGAACCAAACTTGGTGAATACTTCCTAACCTCAGTAATAATAGCTAAACGCCCAAATGGCGGCGTTGTAATCGTTGTAATGTCTCGCAATTTATTCAGGCAAATATTAAGCGTTCGCGGAATCGGTGTGGCGGTTAAGGTTACCACATCAACCTCTTTCCTCATCTGTTTAAGTTTTTCTTTTTGCTTCACCCCAAATCTTTGCTCCTCATCAATAACAACAAGCCCTAAATTTTTAAACTTAATGTCCGGCTGAATCAACCTATGAGTTCCAATAATCACATCAACCTCTCCCTTGCCCAGCTTTTCAACAATTTCCTTCTGCTCCTTCTGACTTTTAAACCTACTCAACATATCAACCCGAATATCGAAGTCCTCCATCCTTTTCTTGAAAGATTTATAGTGTTGATCAGCCAAAATTGTAATCGGCGAAATAACTGCAACCTGTTTTTTATTTTGCACAGCCTTAAATGCAGCCCTCATTGCAACCTCTGTTTTTCCAAACCCCACATCCCCACAAACCAACCTATCCATCGGCTCGGCTGTTTCCATATCCCCAAGAACATCATTTATAGCCTTAATCTGCCCAGGCGTTTCTTCATAAGGGAATGTTTTTGCAAACTTATCCATCATCGCCTCGTCTCCACCAAACTTGTGCCCCTTCGCCGCCCTTCTCTCCGCATATAATTTCAACAACTCCTTCGCAATCAACTGTGTTTCTTTTTTAACCTTGCTTGTAATTGTGTTCCACTCTGCGCTTCCTAGTCGAGTCAATCTTGGCATCAACTCCTCAGATCCAATATATTTATTAACCTTATCCGCCTGGTCAATCGGTACAAAAAGCTTATCGTTTTCAGCATATCCAAGCTTTAAATACTCTTTAGTAATAGAGTCCACTGTTTTTTTATCAAACCCCATAAACTTCGCGATTCCATGATCCGCATGAACCACAAAATCTCCAACATTTAAGCTCGACAAAAAATCCATAAAAACATTCTGCCTCGAATCCACCCTTCTTTTTCCCTCCTTTAACAGGGCAACATCCGTGTCAGATAATAGTAATATTTTTTGATTTGGGTTCTGAAAAGAGTGTGGAAAAGCGTCTTCTTTGTCTATTTTTAAAAGAAAAATTGAGTGCTTGTTAAATTTTTTCTCATCAATCCCCTCAACAAAAGGAACAGATTGATCAGTTAAAAGCCCTCTGGTTTCATCTATATGTTTAGTAAAAAACAAAACCTTCCACTCGTTACTAATTTTATCCCTAAAATCATTGGCCAAATCGTAACCACTCCTATACTGCAAAACGGATAAAAAGTGTAAATGACGATGGTTTTCCACGTCATCATTAAAAGAAGTAAAAGATATTGAACAAGCTCCACTGTTCGCTTCCTCCATAAAACTATTCCAAACCTCAAAATACTCATCAGTAACATCAATCTCGTCATCAACAATAATGCTTTTTTCACTAAAAAGCTCTAAAATATCATAAGTATCCACATCATGCTCAAGCGGATAAATGTTTAATTTTTTCCTACTCTTCCCCTCTCTCCGTCGATCACCATCATCCAGCTCGCAAATTTTTCCAACCTTATCAAAATCAATATCAACCCTAAGTGGTATTTCTTCGTTTATTGGAAAAATAAAAACACAGTCTCCCTGCCTAAAATACTCTCCTTTTTTTAAATCTCCATCTTCACTAATCTCATACCCCAGATTAACCAGTTTTTCAATAAACCCAACACCGTCAAAATCTTCACCAACCACCACCTCGATAATAGATCTTTTTAACTGCTCAAAGTTGGGAAAATTCTGCAAAATAGAAGGAAAATCCACAATAAAAACTGCATTTTTTTTCAAAGCCGCCCTTAAACAAAACTCCGTAAGCGCAAAATCTTGAGCTTTCTCAAATTCACTATAAGAATCAAAGAAATTTCTCTCCTCATCGCTCTTTTTATGGTAAACAAAAACCTCCCTATCACTCCACATCGCCATATCTTTAGCCACAATATTTTGCTCACTCGTGTCATTAACAATCCATAAAACATTTCCCACACCCCCCTCACTCAATCGACAAATATCGCTCAAAATCATCGCCTTTGACGAACTATTAAGGGCACCTGAGTATGTTACATTTTTTAAGCTTCTAAAAAGCTTTGTAGCAGCCAACTGCTCGCTTTTTGGAAAGCAGGAAATTATGTTCTTCATTTAAGAACTAGACCTTAAGAGGCATTATAATGTAAATATAGTCATCCCCTTTTACCGGCTTAATAAGGGCCGGGGAGACTTTGTCGTTTATAAGTATCTTTATTTTATCAGCACTAATATAAGTCAACACATCCAATAAATATTGAGCATTTAAGGATATTTTATTATTTTCACCTTCAATTTTAATTAAAAGCTCAGCTTTTTCCTCACCAACCTTGGTTTCCTCAGAGCTAATTAGTAGTTTTCCGTCGTTTGTGGCACTTAGTTTTACACTATTATTATTCTCTCTCGCAAAAAGGCTAACCCTTTTTAAAACTAAAGATAAATCTTCCACATTAACTTCGAGAACACTTTTGTGTTCTGTTGGAATTATTTTTTTATAATCCGGAAACTTCCCCTCTATTAAACGAGATATCATTTCCACTCCTCCGGAAGTAAATAAAATTTGATTATCCGAAATCATAATTTTAACCTCTTTCTCTCCGGATTTTGTTATAACCTTCCCAAGCTCTATCATTGTTTTTGCCGGAATAATACAAGAAACATCCTCTTTTCCAGCACTAAGTTTTAACTTTTTCTCTGCCAGCCTATAACTATCTGTTGTGACTAACTTCATACCATCTTTATCATAATCCAAAAGAACACCGGAAAGAACAGGCCTCGAAGTGTTCATAGAAGCGGCAAAAGTGGTTTCGTTAATAGCCTCATGTAGATCATCCATTTTCACCTTATACTCTTTGGCTTTTTCTATTTTTGGTATCAACGGGAACTCGTCAGCGCTTATACATTTTATTTTTGTGCTTGATGATGAAGAATTAACAGCAAGACTCATTCCCTCAACAATACTAAGCTCAACTTTTTCATCATTAAGTAAAGAAATATAATTACTAATTAATTTTGCAGGAACAGTTATTGCTCCTTCCCCACGAACATCCGCATCTATATTACAACTAATCGCAATTTCTAAATTTGTAGCTGAGAAATATAATCGTTTCCCCTCGGCCTTTAATAAAATATTATTAAGCACCGGTAGTGTGTTGTTTGGGCTAATTGCTTTATCAACAATACTAAGTGCCCTGTCTAAATCTCGTTGAGTACAAAAAACTTTCATAGTCTATGAAATAATGAAATATTATATTTCTGCCCAGACACATTATATGTTCTATTTCTTAAAATACAACAGAAAAAAATATTCCCACTTAAACTTTTTTAAACATATAAACACATTCCTAAATGGCTATTATATTAATAAATATATATAAATAAAACAGTAGTACATAGAAGGGGCTTGTCAGAAAGAAGTAAAAGTATTAAAAACACAAATAGTAAAAGGATAAGGAAAACGCCACTTTTTGATTAACCAAAAAATATTATAAATTTATGTTTGTTTAAAGTTTGTGCAAAAACTCTTAAAAAGCTTGTTAATATGTCGAAAGTCTTTTAATATTTAGTGGCTATTTTTTATTCATTAAGAAGAAGTATGGGGAATTTTATAGAAATTTTGATTTATTTATTGTTAAGTGGGGGGGTGGGGTTTTCCACAATGTTTTTTATTTTGAAGAATAAAAAGCTTTTTGATTTTGAAAAAAAAGAACAAAAAGCAAAAGAACTTCTTGACGAAAACAAAGAAAAAGCAAGCCAGGTTTTAGAGGAGACAAAAGAAAGAATGAATAAATCGCGCCAAAATTTTGAGGAAAGCGTAAAAAGGAGGGAGTTTAGAATAGGAAAGATAAACGGATCAATGTCTATAAAGGAAAAAATGGTAGCCCGAAAAGAAGAAAAAAACAAGACCCTAAAACTCCAAATTGCCTCAGAAAAAGAAGAGCAACAAAGCAAACAAAGCAAGATTAAGAAAAACGAAGAGGAAATAATTCAAAAATTATCTCAAGCAACAGGAGAAACAAA
>Ga0180007_10007571_pt1 | contig 10220 bp, 8 predicted proteins | sample MM_PC_MetaG_FD_121122 | JGI IMG/M metagenome (GOLD analysis project Ga0180007, IMG submission 121122) | Groundwater microbial communities from the Aspo Hard Rock Laboratory (HRL) deep subsurface site, Sweden - MM_PC_MetaG | ecosystem: Environmental > Aquatic > Deep subsurface > Groundwater...
CGTCGACGCGGAACGCCAAAGCGGTCACAAAAGTTGCGTGGCAACTTTCGCGCCCGTTTGGTTCCCTCGTTTGCCGATGGCGTCACTCGGCGTCCGGTCACGACAGGCGTTATCGCAAATGAAGAATTAAGAATTGAAGAATTAAATACAACCGGACAAAAATACCAAATAAATCCGTATTGGTATAACCAGGTGACGATGGCGAAAAATTGTTCTTGGACGCATGATTGTTTTCGTTGTAAAGTTTGTTTGGCTTGTTTGATGTGACGGAGATGCTTTGATTTTTGGTGCACGATCGCAAGCGATGAATTTGATATGTTTGGCCCCATAGATTGGCTTGCAATGAGAGTGTCTCGGAGTATAAGAATTAATGAATAAGAGCGATAACAATCGCGTGAACCGGAAATTGGCCGCCGTTCACGGGTCTTGCGGAGCAAGCCCCGCGCCCGTCTGGCCATTTCCGGTTACGACAGGCGTTATGTGCCCGCATGATCACGTTCGCTCGAACTCTTTTCGCGCTACTTTCGGTCGCGATCTGGCTCTTCTTGCCATGGAGCGATTGGTACGTAGCAAACACATCGTTGGCACACGGAATCTTCGACGGCAAGTACACACTACTATGGGGACCTCATACAGAACCCGCCACAACCGTTTTGCCTGTCTGGGGAGCGACATGCCTTCTTTCAGCCATACTCTTGCTTTGCTCCACTTTCATGTGGCGAAAGTTGCGGCTGGGTTGGGAGCGAATGATTGCAACCGCCAGCACCGTGGCGTACTTTTTGTGGGGGACATGGGTATTTGTCCTCCCATACACGAGCATGCACATAACATGAAGTTGAAGCGGACAGCCAAAATCGTCACACCTTTTGCGTTCCGCAAAAGTTGCGCCAATTTCGTCTGCCGCTTAACTTGGTGTTATGGCAAATGAAGAATTAAGAATTGAAGAATTGAAGAATTAAATACAACCGGACAAAAATACAGGACAAAAAAATACCAAATAAATCCGTAATGGTATAACCAGGCGACGATGGCGAAAGATTGTTCTTGGACACATGATTGTTTTCGTTGTAAAGTTTGTTTGGCTTGTTTGATGTGACGGAGATGCTTTGATTTTTGGTGCACGGACGCAAGTGAAGAATTTGATGTGTTTGGTCTCAGAGATTGGCCTGCAATGAGAGTATCTCGGAGTATAAGAATTAATGAATAAGAGCCATAACAATCGCGTGAACCGGAAATTGGCCGCCGTTCACGGGCCTTGCGGAGCAAGTCCCGCGCCCGTCTGGCCATTTCCGGTTACGACGGGCGTTATGGCAAATGAAGAATTAAGAATTAAGAATTGAAGAATTAAATACAATCGGACAACAATACAGGACAAAAACCGAACCAAGCTCGTAACGGTAGAACAAGGTGACGCGGGCAAAAGATTGTTCTTGGACATATGATTGTTTTCGTTGTAAAGTTTGTTTGATTTGACGGAGATGCGATGATTGTTTGTGCACGATCGCAAGCGATGAATTTGATGTGTTTGGTCTGAGAAATTGGCATGCAATGAGAGTTTCTCGAAGTATGAGAATTGATGAATAAGAGCCAGACAATCGCGTAGAGAGGGAAAATGGGTAAGCCACAAAAGAAACATGAATCATTCCAATGTTACAAGATCACCTGTCTCCAGAACGGGAAGGCATATATCGGTATAGCTTCGAATGGATTAAGTGCGCGCTGGCGGCAACATAAGCATGATGCAAAGAATGGCGCAAACACTCCTCTCCATAATGCAATAAGGAAGTATGACCCTAAAAGTTTTCTAATTGAAGAAATCGCAACAGCAAAATCGTGGGAAGTAATTTGCGAAATAGAAATTGAAATGATTAAACAACATGGTACTCATGTTTCTAAAAACAAAGGGTACAACGTTTCCAGTGGCGGTGAAGGACCTTATGGCGTTAAAAGGTCCGTTGAGACCCGGAAAAAGCTAAGCCAGTTAGTTAAACAACAATATCTCGATAACCCCGAAATGATAGAAGTTCTCCGGGAAAAATCCAAACAACAAATGCGCAATCCTGAAAATCGTGAAAAGTCGAGGTTGGGTGCTTTAAAACAATGGAGTGATCCACAATTATCTCGAAATAGTCGCAAAGCATTAGAGAATTACTGGAACCAAGAGAATGCAAACGAAATAAGGCGAGAAAATCAGAAACAAGTTATGGCGAAGCCTAGTGCACGTGAAAATCTCAAAAGAAAAGCTAAAAATCAGATGGAAGACCCTGCTAACCGTGAATTAAGTCGACAAGGTGCGTTAAAACAATGGGCAGACTCCGAGTTTCGAAAATCCCGCCTTGGTGGAAATCACCCTATGGCACGTGCTGTGCGTATAGAAGGTGAAGAATACCCAACAATCAGGATTGCTGCCGAAGCAATGGGCGTTACATCAACCTGTATTAGAAGTAGGATTAAGCGTGGTGTATCAGGGTATGAATGGGCGACGGATCAAGAGCGGCCGAACAAGACCGATGCCTAACAACGCACTCCACTGGAGTGCAAGTTAGGCTGCGCTTCATTTGTGCCAGTGAGTTTAAACGTTGCCCCCGCCCCAAGTCAGATGGCGATTTTGTTTCGTTACAGGTTGGTGGGGGATAGCGACTCCGGCAAGGGTTTAGGTGGCCAATGGTTTTTATCAAGTTTAGGACAGGTGTGTTGGATGCGCGATCAAGGGTTGAGCTATTTTTCCGGGGCGGACGGTTTCAGACGAGGGATTTCAACACCAGTCAGTAACCTGTTTCGCTCCGCTCAAAGATTACCTCCGCATTGGCCACAATTCATCCAACTTTCTACCAGAGCTGAAATCGGAACAAGAAGACAAGGTTCCGGTTCCGAAAATTTGAGATCACGATAGGATTTCTAAAGAATATTAAGTTTTTTGGAGTTATTCTGGGGTTGCCAAAGAAGTAAAAAGCACTTTTTCAAGTTCATGATTAGGAGTTCGCTTGTTTCTTTCTTAAATTTTGGATAGAATACCTGAGGGAAAGCATGGGTGGAAAAAGCCGCGCTTTTTCCAAAAGTTAATTAAATGAAAAACCATGTTTGAGCTTGATGGATAAACCTCGAGGAGGATTTATGGCCCCCCACTTTCCGATTTTACCGGCCCCGAGTGACTGCTAAATGACGAACAACGAAGAAAAATATTGCTTGATCGGAAAATTGAAGGCAATGGACTCGGCCCTTTTCAGCGATTTGCAGGATATTGTGAAATTCAGTGCAAATGTTTGGAAAACAAAACTCCTGCCCTGGTTTACCAACCACGATCCGGACCATTCCAGGGAGATTATTTTTATCTTGGGTCAGCTTCTCAAACCTCTCGAAAACCACAAGGCATTTCTCGATGAACATGAATTATTTGTCCTCCTCGCATCAGCCTTCCTGCATGACATAGGGATGCAATTTCTAAAATTGGAGGAGATTCCAATCGAGAAACTGACAGAGAAGGATTATAACGAAATTCGAAAAAAACACGCTGAATTGAGCAGTGAAATAATCCTCAAAAAAGTTGCTACTTCTTCCGGAAGAGATGATTTTCATCTCCCGACGTCTTTAAATGATGCATATATTGCCCCTATTGCCTTTGTCTGCAAAGGCCATTCAACCGACTTTTTTGAAGAGGTCTTAGCAAGTTTAAAGGATGGTTCATTTACTCCAAAAGGCCGGCCATTTAGGGGCGAATTGCTTGCCGCACTTCTCTTAATCGCAGATGAACTCGACCTGCAGTGCAAGAGGGTCGATTTTGATGAAACTACGAAGTTTAATCTTTCGGTTCTTTCGAAGGTTCACTGGTACAAACACCATTATGTGGATAATGTAGGAATTTCAAAAAATGCGCTAACGATAACCCTCAGGTTTCCATCGAATTCGACTGATTATAGTTCGATGGTTAGGGAACTGATTGATACCAAGCTGGTTGAGCAGATAAAAAAGGTTAACCCGCACCTTCGAGAATGTACGGAAGGGGTTTTGTTCCTTGATGATCATATTGAATTTAATATGAAAATTGACTCTGTCAATGTGAAAAGAGAGATGCCTCCCGAAGTTTTAACAGAATTAAAGAGGTTAAATGGAAGAATTTCAATCCTCCCTCTCCGTGGGCCGGATGCATCATTTGGAGATCCATCTATCCCTGAGCCGCCAGCGCTCTTTACGGGAATTGTTGAAAAAAAAGGAAATGGCTCGGTGCAATCAGGAGAAGTCTCATCAAGGAAACCTGAGTTTAGTCCAAAAAATTATTTTTTCTCCGTTCCTTATCGGGAAAAAGGAGAGCAGTTCGTTGGCCAGTCTGGAATTTTGGATAAGGTCTACGCGCAGCTATTCAAAGGAAAGCGAATGGCAATTGGGCAATCTGCTTCATTTATTGGGCTGGGTGGATTAGGCAAAACACAAGTGGCCGTCGAATACGCTTACCATAATAAAAGCTGTTATCCCAATGGCGTAATATGGATTAATGCGGATAGTGATATTGATTCCCAACTAATTGAATATTCCGTTCGTGCGTTATGGATTTCGCAGAATGCTGATCACAAAGACAAACTAGAAGTTGCCAAGCAAAGAATAAAATCTTATTCGGATTGCCTGATAATTTTTGACAATGTTGAATCAACCCAATCGATTGCTGCATACCTTCCTGAACCCACTGCTGAACCACACATAATAATTACTAGCCGAATTGAACACCCCGGGTTTCCCCCAATTACGATTGACCTTTTAGATGAAACCCAATCGTTGGAACTTCTTTTTCAAGAGATAGGTAGAGAGGCCAAAGACACGGAGGAACTTCAAGCAGCCAAAGACATTGCTGAAATTCTTTCCGGTCTTCCTCTGGCTTTGGAAATTGCGGGGGCATTTTTGCGGTACAGACCGATTTTGTGGGAAAAATATTTAAATCTACTGAAGGTTAATTTGAAGGCCGCCCTCCCCCCGAAATTTCAGAATGTCAGTTTTACTAAACATGAAGCAGATTTGTTTTCCACATTGAAAATAAATGAAGAAATTTTCCTGGAAGAGCCAACCCTAAGACAAATACTTGATCTTCTTACATGGAGTGGAAGCTCGCCAATGTGCCAATCACTGATGTGTTTCCTTCTTTCAAAGGAACCAACCGAAGTCGCCAATGCTTTGGCAATTGGGTTTGCCCTAAAAATTTTGAAAGGAAACCATAATGAGCAATGTTTTTCAATTCATCGACTTTTGCGTGATGTGAGAAGACAAGACCTACCGCTCAATGAAAGAAAAATGTGGGTCCAACAGGTTTGCCAGAAGGTAGTAATTTGGTTTAAAGAAAAGCGACAGAATTTTGCGGACTTGGATAAATTCGAAAAAGAAATTGACCATCTTAAGGAATGGGAAAAAAATGCTAGGTATTTGGATCTTGAAGTTTTTAGAAAATTGGTTTGGTTGCAAGCATACCCGGCATTCCATAGGGGAAATTTTCTTGAAGCAAAGACAATTTTGGATGAGACTTGGAATATAGATCTTTATCAAGAAGATGCGGAATTTAGAGCCCACCTTCTTCATGATCTTGGGACGGTTTACCTTTCCTTCGAAAAATTTTCAAAAGGTCTTGAATTCTTGGCGGAGGCTTTAGAAATCCGACAGAACCTTTTTGGCCAGGACAATCCAGACGTTGCCCTTTCTTTATCAAACATGGCCGCTGCCCAATTCGCCTTGGATAATACGGAAACTGCAAAGGGTTTCGCAGAAAAATCCTTGAAAATTTATGAAGAGTTGTTTGGAAATTCAAAATTTGAAATTGCTCGCCCGCTTGCGTTAATTGGATATTACTATCTAGACAGAAACAAATTATCTGAAGCAAGGGGGTGTTTTGAAAAATGCTTAAGCCTTGCAAAAAGCTCCTTTGGTGAAAATGATCCAAATACTGCCAACGCTTATTTTTCTTTTGGAATTTTTTTAATGAATGAAAAGAGTTATGACGAATCACTTGAAAATTTTAATAAGGCCCTGATTATTCAGGAATCCCTTTTGGGAAAGAAAAGCCCTGAATATGCAAAATCAATTATTGGATTTGGTTTAGTTTTTAAAGCCCAGGGCAAATTGGCCCAGGCAAAAGAAAAAATACAAGAAGGAAATGGGATTTTAATTTCCTACTTTGGTGAAAATTACTCATGGGTTGCAGCAAATTTTTCTGCCTTAGGGCGAATTTTCTCGAAGGAATGTAATTGGGAAAAAGCTATTGAAAGCTTTTTAAATAGCTTTTTGATTAATAAGGATATTTTTGGGGATTTACATAATAAAACAGTTACCTCCAAAATAAATTTAATTTATTCTTTGAGAAACGCTGGAAAATTTCATGAAGCCTTGAAAAGTTTAAATGAATTGAAAAAAATCCTTCCAAAAGATCACCATGAATTTCGGCTTTTGGAAAATGAATCAAAAAGTTTGGTTTCAAAAATTTCTCCAAAAGGATTTCGGAAAAGATCAAAGTAATTTATTGTCGATTGAAAATTGTTGATATTTTTCTTACGATTATTTTTCGGAGAATATTAAAAAAATCCGAAAGGAATGAAGGGTAGTCAAGTCGGATGATGAAATATTTTTGAAAACATGCTTGGACAGACTATCAGGGGATGGACGGATCATCGTGGGTATGTGCAATCGGTGAGAATCTGTTACGCATCGCAAAGGTCAGAAATTAAATGAATAAGAGCCATAACCAGAGCGTCGACGCGGAAAATGAGGCCTGTCACGGGTTTTGCTTGCGCAACACCCGCGCCCGTCTCTCATTTCCGGTCACGACTGGCGTTAGACCAAAAAAAATAGGAGGAACACGTGCTTTCAAAGAATTTTAAACTCATTCTGTTCGTTTTTGTCTTGGTAAACTCTTTTGGTTACGGGATTTCCGAAGAAGCTAAAAAAATATTGGACAATATAAAAAAACAAAATCAAAATGAACAGATAATAAACTCAAAACCAGCAGTTCAAGCTGAAGTGCCAGCCGAAAGACAATTTGATAAATTTTCCTTGCATACTGCGGTAAAAAATAGCGACCGATTAGCCGTTAACAGAATTCTTGAATCAAAAGCAGTCGATATTAATTTGATTGACTCTAACGGTGAAACACCTATGGATATTGCAACCAAACTAAGAGATGTTGATTCTGTTTACGACAGTATTAGATTTGAGTTGTCATTATATGAAGCAAAAACTTCTAAAGAGATTAAGGAAATAACAAAACAGGAAAACTTCGTTAAAACTGGCGGACAAGATTTTTTTCAAGCAATCGCAAATGAAGATCTGTCAAAATTGAATGAATTTTTAAACCGCGGTTTTATTCCCAATGGCAAATATCAAAATGAAAGTCCTTTACATTTCGCAATTCGACTAAACAAGCCGAAGGTTGTTTCTTTACTTTTAAAATTCCCAGGGATTGATGTTAATGAAAAGGACATGGGAGGAGCGACTCCGCTTGATGTCGCAAGAATGTACAACCAAAACGCTATTGTTGAAATGTTGAAAAAGGCTCATGCTGAGGGGACAAGAAGAGTTACTCCGCAAAGTAACGTGACTGGTAAAACAACCTCTTCTGATGTGGGGCCTGTTCATGTAAAAGGCTATTATAGAAAAGATGGGACATATGTTCGCCCCCATTCAAGAAGAAAATGATAAGATGGTCTAACAAGAGCGTAGACGCGGAAAAACCGGCCGGATCACGGGTCTTGCTTGCGCAACACCCGCGCCCGTCTCGTTTTTCCGGTCACGACTGGCGTTCGGCAGATAAAAATAAAAAAACAACTGAAAGTCCATCTAAAACCAGACACTAAAAAACCAGATTAAACAATTAAACTCATCTTGCAAAACCTAATCGGTTGGGTTATTATTGTTATATGCCTACAATAGTTAATGAAGACGGATTCTCAGTAATGATCATGCCAAACGATCATCGACCACCTCATGTTCATGTGTTCAAGGCTTCGGGCCATGCTCGCATAACAATTGGAGACACTGAAAATCGACCAAGGCTTCTGGAAGTGATTAACATGAAAAACCGGGAGATCATCAAAGCAATGGGTATTGTTTTGGCTCATCAGGCAAAATTATCTGAGACTTGGAGGAAAATTCATGGATAAATGTAATATTTCAACAAAAGATCTAGCCGGAGAAATCCGGAAAGCTAAAAAAGCTGGTCTTCTAGCTGACAAAACCGAGCCCCGAGCTATTGCTGTCAAATATGATCGCAAATCAGATAGAATTATAGTTGACCTGCGTTCTGGCGTTTCATTCATGTTTCCAACAAGCTTGGCAGAAGGTCTTTCAGATGCTTCATCCGATGAACTTGCTCAGGCAAAAGTTCTTGCCGACGGGTTCGCTATTTACTGGGAGAACATCGACGTTGTTCTTAGTGTTCCAGATCTTTTAATGGGTGTTTTTGGCTCTAAAACCTGGATGGCAAAAGTTTATAGTGAAATTGGGCGCAAAGGTGGCAGTAAAACATCTCCTGCCAAAGCAAAAGCTTCTAAAACCAATGGTTTGCTAGGTGGCCGCCCACGAAAAGTATCTGTGGGATAAAACAATTAATACTAAAATAAACCAGCATGTTTTTGAAAATTGAGAAGATTAAAGAATGCCGAACAATCGCATAGACGCGGAAAATAAGGCCGGATCACGGGTCTTGCTTGCGCAACACCCGCGCCCGTCTCGTTTTTCCGGTCACGACTGGCGTTATGCCTGAAATGAAAAACTATTTCGCAGGCCAATTTAGAACTCATTAATGTATAGTGAAAGGAATCAGCGATTTGACTTATTGTGTTTTATACATAATTGAAATGCCTGGAATTGCAATTTAGGACTCATTAAAGTTGCAAACAAAATTCCATGTTTTCGCAGGGTAAGTTTCTGAGAATGCCAAAAACCATTGCAAAACGATCTTAGATGACCGAATCCTTATGGTGCCACCATTACCTGTAGGAAAAAGCAAAAAAAAGGTGCTAGATTGAATATTCAAAATGAATTAGACGGTTTCAAACTAGATTTGATAGAACTGCTGCGCCACAATCTAGTCCAGATTTACATCACAGGCTCCTATTCCCTGGATGACTTTCGGGTTGGGCGAGGAGATCTAGATTTCATTGTGGTCACAAAAGCTGAAATAGCTGAAAAAAAAGTTCCAGCAATTTGGACTCTCTTCGAGTCATATAGATATGGAAAATCAGTCATAAAACGGCAACTTGAAGGCACATTTATTCCCATAAAGAAATTGATTGAGCCCAAGTCTGATGCTCTATGCCTCTATGTCGGCACTTCTAGGCAAGGCTGGCGCACCACTCATCTCTTTCCGAATGCAATGATAGATCTAAAGCTCTTGCTAAAAACCCAGAAAAAATTGTTTGCTGATTTTGATTGTGATATCTACGAGCCAAGTAATGAAGAGTTAAAGAACGAGCGCAAGAACACTTTCAGAAATTATAAAAAATATCCCGAAGCAGAAGCTATGCTTTCATACGCTCACTGGCTGTGCAGGACTATTTTTCTCCTCGATAAAGGAGAGATTGTCTCGAAAACTGAAGCCTGCAAATATGTAACTGGTTGCTTAACAACCAACGAGGATAAACATAACAGTATGCTTTTTTCAGAAATGAGAGATCCTGCTGAAGATGGTTTTCTCACCAATTACAGTAAATTTTTGCCGACAATTCAGGAGATTGAAAATCTATATTTGATGAGAGAAGGTGCGGCATAACCAGAGCGTCGACGCGGAAAAATCGGCCGGATCACGGGTCTTGCTTGCGCAACACCCGCGCCCGTCTCTTATTTCCGGTCATGACTGGCGTTAACCTCAAAAACACAAAAAAACAGAAAAAATTAAGAACAATACAAAAGCCAAATTGATCTTTGAGATGATCGGTGTCAAAGCGTATAGACTGTAAAAATTAGATTGGCTGCCTCTTGACTTTGGGTATAGAAAAGGTATAATTATTATATATGATTTCCTTTGAATTTAACCAAACCAAAAGCTTTTCCAATCTGGAAAAGCACGGAATTGACTTTGTTCAGGCCCAAAAGCTCTGGGATGATCCAGATCTTTTGGAGATTCCTGCAAAAACATCAGATGAACCAAGGTTTTTGATAATTGGAAAAATTGCCATAAAACATTGGTCAGCAGTGATAACTTACCGGCAAGGCCATATCAGGATAATCTCGGTCCGAAGATCAAGAAAAGA
>Ga0180007_10007572_pt1 | contig 10218 bp, 21 predicted proteins | sample MM_PC_MetaG_FD_121122 | JGI IMG/M metagenome (GOLD analysis project Ga0180007, IMG submission 121122) | Groundwater microbial communities from the Aspo Hard Rock Laboratory (HRL) deep subsurface site, Sweden - MM_PC_MetaG | ecosystem: Environmental > Aquatic > Deep subsurface > Groundwater...
AAGCAAGGAGGCGCAGTCTCAAATACCGCCATTTACTCCAGAGTTACTCCAGAGTAAATCCGTAGTAAGTCCACCACAAGTTAAAGGTAAAGATAAGTTAAAGGTTAAGGATATATATAGTATTGTTTTTTATCTCTGGAATGAACAAGAGATATTAATCCATAAGAAGCTCACCGATGATATGAAATGGGCTATTGGTAAAGCTACCAAGGAACACTCCTCGGAGGAAGTATCACAGGCCATCAAGAATTATGCTGAGATTCTAAAGGGCGAGCAATACTACTTCAAGTATAAGTGGACACTCAAGGATTTCTTAAAGCGTGGTATGGAGAAGTTCATGGACTTGGAAGTAGCCAAGCAGAATTATCTCACCCAGGGAGGGAGCAATGGAACACATAAAGACCATTTTGCCGCGGCTAGGGGTGACGTTGCCTACACCAGGCCGCCAAAACCTTTCACCCCCTGAACCAGTAAAGTGCGAGTATTGTCGTGACGCTGGATTCGTGTGCCCGCTAAAAGAGGATGGCAAGCGAGACTATGCAAATGTAGTAGTTTGCCGGCATTGTATAACCCCTAAAGAACTCCGTCAGTTGATTGGTGTTTCAAGCCTTGATTCCACCTTTGAGAACTTTGATGTCGTTAAGGGGGCGGAGGAAGCGTTGGAGGCTGCGAAACTAATAGCCACTTTGGTATCAGAATGGAAACTCCTACTCATCTACGGGGCCTGGGGCAACGGCAAAACTCACCTGCTTGAAGCCATCGCTTTAACATTGTGGGGTAAAGGGTATCAGGTGAAAATACAGACCTTTCCGGACTTTGTGGCCACGCTGAAAGGAACATTTGATAAGACTACTGAGCCAGGTGATACGTCCTTCAACGATATTATGTGGCGACTTTGCACGATGCCTTACCTGCTCCTCGACGACGTGGGCGCGGCAGGCAGTTTCACCCCATTTTCATTACAGCAATTGGAGCGCATCATGCTTACTAGATACCGTGAAAATCTCTTCACTGTCATCACCACTAATCTAAACTATGATGAGCTGCCGGAGTTCGTCATATCGCGCTTCAGCGACAGTGAGAAGGCTAGAATAGTCATAAACGATGCTCCAGATTTCCGGCCTCAGAAGAACGGCTAATATATTCAGAGGGTAAGGTGGTGGTGTTGTTATGAGGTTTGAAATAGTGGAAAGGGAATATAAAGTTTCGGAACATAATTCGACTGTATGTGGGTATCCAGGTAGAGATTTTGACTGGTCTCTGTTTGACTGGGTAGGGGGAAAATTATATAAGTCCGGTTGGTTGGATGGTTACTATTCCCCCGAACCGTGGGTAGATAACGGCCGTATCGCTCATAATTGTCAATACCTGCATGTGGCGTATAACTTTGAGGAGGCCGGCGTAATCTACAGAGTGCGGCCTAATGAATGTATGTACGCAGGTGAAGTGTATCGAGGGCACCTAATTGTACGACAACAGGCGATTAAAAAAGACGATGGCTGGTACTGGCGGTTGGAGCTACGAAGAAATAGAGGCAATCAGTAAAGGAAGTTGAATAAAATGTATCAGGTGGTGAGAATTATACCGCCGAGCATTATCTTCCAACATGAGCAGTATAGAGAAGGATAAGGTGAAGGTATGAAAGATTTATGTTTGGAGAATTGGGATACACTATTCAATAAGGTTTTGAATGAGAACCAAAGGCAGTTAAAGAAGTGGGGTGTTCAAGATCGTACACCGGAACAATGGCTTATGTTCGCCACTGAGGAACTAGGAGAAACAGCAAAAGCCATAGCCGAACACAAGTGGCGTGGTGGTTCTGCTGATGATGTGATTGAGGAAGCAATACAAACGACTACCCTCTGCCTCAAGATAGCTGAGATGTATATGGCTGAAGGTGGGTGTTTATCCCAGTGGGTGTTTATCCCAGATTGGAGGGCTAAATGAGCGAGCCGAAAGCAATCAGAGTTGAAATTCCGTTCCTGCCGCCGGCGGAACTCGATCCGAACTGGCGGGGGCACTGGAGCAAACGGGCGCGGGCAGCCAGGCAGTACCGTCGGGATGCCATGCTCTGTGCTCTGGACGCCGGTAATATCTCCGCGACAGCGTTCCAGAGGGCGGAGTTAGATGTCACCATCATTGTGGCTGACCTCCGGCACATCAGAGACACCGATAATCTCATGGCCTCGCTCAAGCCCGCCATAGACGGCTGTATCGATGCCGGAATAATCCAGGACGACAACCCAGACTGTCTCATATACCATACACCGGCCTACGAGGTCGACAAAGAGCGGTCTCCGCTAACCATTCTCGAGTTCAGGAAGGGATAAAATGGAAACGGCGATCTACTGGCTACTGATGCACTCAAACCCGCAGGCACTGGTCGACCTGGATAGCTATCAGCACCGCTGGCACAGCACAGGAATCGGTGTATTGCGGGAAGAGACTGGACTTCCGGTGAATGTCAAGTGCCATCTCGAAAGCATTGAGGAAATCGGCAAGCTCATGCGGGATACACCGTCAAGGAGCAGGGTATGAGTCTATAAAGAAGCTCTGAGGAAGGGCAAGGGTGACGCTGTGGGCTACATCAAACGGCTGGCAATGGTGCCACTGATACCACTTCAATACAGTTGTTTGCCAATGCATCAGCGTTGAAATTTAGTTGAAATTTAGTGGTAGCAAGAATTCTGCCCCATTCCCTAGCGCTATCGTCATATTCAAAAGGGGGATAGATGAACGAATACCCACGGGAAGATGAACTAATAACCATCGGAACTTGGAACGTAACAGAGAAGCCAGTTAGGGAACTCTTAAACTTCGTAGAGGGATTATGGAAGTGGCCTGACTGGGGGTTCAAATTAACAGGTAAGAATGTATTGCGATTAGAGTTGCATACTGGAGGCTGGTCTGGTAATGAGGAGTTAATTGGTGCGTTGAAGCAGAACTATCTCTTCTGGTCTATGTGTTGGTTGAAAAGTACCAGAGGTGGGCACTACTGGTTCAAGATACCGAAGTCCCTAGTGAAGGGGGATAGATGCCAGGAACATCGAGCCTAACCAAACCAATAGCATTCCGTGTACCGGTAGCAGTCTACGAAGAGGCTCTGAGAAAGGGCAAAGGTGATGCTAACGGATACATTAAGAGGTTGGTTAACCGGGAAGTACCGAGAAAGCATAGGAGGAAGTAAATGGAAACGATACTGGGGATAGTTCTTGACCTTACTGTTTTGAAGGCGTGTCTTCTTGTTGCTTTTGGCTTTGTTGGCGGTTGTTGTTTTATGTCTGCCCTGAGACTCATTGTAGAAGGTCGCGTGGTAAAAGGAAAGGAGGGTAAAGATGTTTGAGCCAATAACTGGCGACAGGCCGAAACTATCGTATCATGCGGAACGTTGCCCAACTCCCCACTGTGGAGGCAGCTTACTCCTGGAGTGGAATAGCGATAGGTACATCAAGAAGTGTTTTTTATGTAGCAGGTGGTGGGAGCTTGACGATAGTAGGCCTGCACCACTGACCGATAAGACTCACTCTTATGCGAAGAGATGGGGGCGTAGTAACCAGTAAGAGTAGGAGATAGGAGGGGCATGTGGTTAAAACAAATGCGAATAGAAAGAAATAATGCCAACAGTGAATCTTGATGGAGTTACAAGTAATATAAGCGGTAGGCTACGAACTATCCGAGGAATACTGCCAGATAGCCATTGAGAGAATGCGACAGCAGGGGATGTTATGATACAAAAGGACTGGTACTCACCGGGAGAAATAAGATTCAAAGTCTCTGAAGCCCTCTGGCTGATTTGGAATCTATCGACCCTTGAGGCCGGACACTGGCCTCCAGAAGCATCTAATTATGTCGGTATGGGGAGGAAAACCGGCAGGCAGAAGGCCCCCTTTGAGACAGCGGCTCAATTCCACGCTGAGATAACAGACAGGCTTGAGAAGTGCGGTATTGATGGACTTATCCTGGAGGCGATTGAGTCATGGGGCAAAAGTGCCGCAGCTATGTCGAAATACCTCGTGATGCCAGAATGGTCGATAAGGAAGAGGGCAAAATCAGCCCTTAGTTATGTGGCCAGCGGGCCGGCTAGGAGGTGGCACAATACCGAGAGAAGAGCAGCCGAAAGCTATGCTGAATTCAAAAAGAGGCGATAGAATAAGAAGGTACGTGCTCTATGCTAACTCACATTAGCCTCTTCACCGGTATAGCTGGTATTGACATCGCCGCTGAGTGGGCAGGCTTTGAGACTATCCTGTTTGTGGAGAATAACCCATTCTGCCAGAAGGTGCTCAATAAGCACTGGCCTGATGTGCCGATAATAGGAGATATTAAAGATGCCACGAAAGAAACTATTGCGAACGCCCGATGCACACATGGGGAGGGGGAATTACTCCAAAGAAAATATGAGGAAACGTATGGCGAAAGGTCAACCAATCCATTTGAACGACCAGCTGGCTCACACCGAAATAGTGAACAAGCAACCGCAGCGGGATGTATCGCCCCAATTACCCTTATTACAGGAGGATTCCCTTGCCAGCCTGTATCTGTCGCCGGGAAGCGAAGAGGCAAGGAAGATGACCGCTGGCTCTGGCCAGAAATGCTTAGAGTCATATCAGAGGTCAGACCAACTTGGGCAGTTATTGAAAATGTTGTTGGACTCCTCACAATGGGCATCGACGGTGTGCTATCTGACCTGGAAGGTCAAGGCTATGAAGTCCAAACGTTTCTTATTCCAGCTTGCGCCGTCAACGCCCCGCACAGGAGAGACAGGGTATTCATTGTTGCTCACTCCCTCAACAGTGAATATAGAGGGGGGAGAGGACAGAATAAAGAAGAGGACAGAATACAGGGTAAAGTCAGGCAGGCATTACACTCCAGGTTGTCTAGCAGAGCAGGTGAAGGGGTTGCTCCCCACTCCAATGAAAGAGGACTGGCGAAGAAGAGGACCAAACAGCAACCAACAGGGATTACCCGAAATGGTACATCTACTCCCCACGCCGAGAGCAGGGAATCCTGGGAGTCGGAAACCAGGGACAGGGGGGAAGATACTAGCAGAGGAAGTTGGCAAGAGGATGCACTTGAAGTTGCAGCCAGACTTTGTGGAGTTTATGATGGGTTTTCCTCAAGGGTGGACAGACTTAAAGCCCTCGGAAACGCCGTAGTGCCACAACAGATATACCCCATACTAAAGGCTATCGCTAATATAGAAAATATGAAGAAGCCACCAAAAATAAGCAATAAATAAGCAATAAAATAGGTGTTTCGAGGCTTGACTTTTAGCATCATAGCTGCTATAATAATTATAGAAGGAGAGAAGGAGGTATCTATGAGCAAGACGACAATCCAAATATCAGCCGAGACGAAAGAGCGCCTATCCAAGCTCGGCATCAAGGGTGACACCTATGATGCTATTATTTGCCGGCTCTTGGACAAGCTCGGCAAGAAGGCGGTGAAATGATACTACTAAGTGATGAGGAAATAATTGCTGAATTAACCAGAATTGAACCAGAGGGTTTTTGTTGGGGCGTTATAACTGAAAGCGAATTTATAAAGTTTAGAGCCATAGCTCGCAAAGCCGAACAGGAGACAATAAGGAAGATGGAGATATGATAATCTTGCAAGAAGCAACCTGCCCGGTATGCGGTAATCGCTTCAAATATCCAAAAGGCAGTTACAGGCCGATGACCTGCAACAAGAAGGAATGTACTTGGACATACCTACATCCAGAAGTTAAAAGGAGGAAATGATGGGGAATCATGAAGAGCCAGCCTACAAGAGATTCGAGGGGACGTGCCGAACTTGCGGTAAGACATTCATCTACCACAACAGCGTAAAGAGGCACCCTGACCACCAAGAGTGCCCACAGTGCGAAGCGGAGAAAATTGAATGGCAGGAATTACTGGAGTGGAGCGGGTTTAGGCGTCCTACCCAAGAAGAGGCGAGGATAGCCCGTGATGTTAATGAGTGGTGGTGGTATCCCGATGGAGACATATTTATAGTTTTACCCGACCTAGACCTCAACAACCTGTTCAAGTGGGTTGTGTCGAAATTAGTTGAAATAGGATATGAAATAACTGTTCGCTGCTTCTCAGGCAAGTGGGACGTATCACTGTTCGCTGCCAGGCAGCCGTTTCCAGATATTGATATTAAATGTATTGAAGACCCTAAACAAGCCCTATTCCAGGCTTGCTACAAGGTGATGAAGAAGGTAAGAGATGAGTGAGTTAATTGATATAGTCTGGGAGGCTAAGATGATTGGGTTTGGAGCAATATGTCTCGCTACTGGAATGATCATTATGTACGTCATCATCAATGTAGTGGCGATAGGTAGGAACGTGCAGAAGAGGGAAAAGCATTAACATAGGAGAATAAAGGAGAGTCAGGTATGATAGAAGTATTATTGGTTTTAATTGTAGTGTTTGAGGTTATCAGGTTGTTGGTTTACCTTGGTGATTCACGGATGGCAAGAGAGACTAACCGCAAAGCATCAGAACATCAGAACAAGAACGAGGAGTTTGTCCAGAGGCAAAACGCTGAGTGGAAGAGTATCAGGAAGGCTGAGATTGCAGAGTTGAAGAACCTGGCATTGTTATCCGATACAATGAAGCAGATTTACGATGAGTGGGTAGAAGCGAATAAGTGAAGCAATGCAAAGGTTGCAAGATAGTGGAAGGTGGCCCAATATGTAGGGAAATATTGGGTGACTACCGCAGTCATAACCTCTGTGGCTGGTGTATCACCCGATGGCGAAAGTATGAGGACAGGGAAGGCCTGGCAATTAGCTTTGAAGAGTTTACTAAAGACAACTTCGGTACTGGCTGGGAACGAGACAAGGAGTTAATACTGGCTGACTATTATTCCAACATGCTCTTCGAACACTTATTCAAAAAGTGGCATATAACCAAGAATGACTGGAAACGGCTGAGAGTTGTTTGGGGTGTGAAGCTCAGGGGTAGTGGTAGGCACAGAAAAGGCTGGTAACTCCAAAGCTAAACCACCCACTCAGGCACAAACTGAAAAGTGAAGCTAAAAGAGGGGGTGACAGAGACTTTCAGACACACGCTTGACAAAACATCACAATCTGGATAGTATACAATTAGCAGAATGCTATGAGAGGAGCCCCGGGAGACCGGGGCTTCTTCCTATCTGGAGAGCATGGATATATCATTTATCGCTAGCCTGCCCGATATTATGACGGCAATTACTATCAGCGGAGAAGGAGCCACCCGGGTCAAGCTCGACATACCAGAATCGGAAATAGCGAACGCTGTCAAACTGGTATTACTTAAAGGGCAGGCATTCCGTGTTTCGATTACTTCTGAAGAGGGCGGGACCTCACTCTAGGTTTATTCCAGTAAGGGCTACCGCATAGCGGGCACTGTTTAGGCTCTGCAATCCTGGGAGTCCACTCTCCACCGCACCGGTTGCACTTTGCTGTTGGAAATACAAATACCATGATAGTCTAACCTCCATAATAATTAAGGGCTATTCCCTCACGGCTGGCCTCAACCCCTCCAAGTCAAGGCCAGGTGGTCAGGGTGTCTAGCTTAGAGCAGTAATTAACTCGTTTATGTTAGCAGCGACACTATCGGGAGACTGCTTTATAATGCCTAACCCGCTATAATCTCCACGATACGCTAATATAGATTCCCATATGTCATGTTGGTGTTCCGGTGATAGTCCCAGGTCTAATGAGTGGAAGCATGTGTTACAAGGCCAACCATCGTGTTGGATAGCACACCCTGTTTTGTCTTGAAGCAACTGCCTTAATTGTTCTCTTTCCATTTCCTTTACCTCCATATTTATTGGCCTCGTTTATAGCCCCTGTTTTCTCAGAGCTGCGCATTTAGGACAGTAGTTGTGCTTACCGCTCCCTATCGCTCGTCCCTTGTGCCGTGTTAGTTGGGATGCAGGCACTACAGCTCTACACGCATAACAACTACCGGTAGCTGTATTCGGTGGTCGTACCATTTTCTTAACCTCCTTTTCAGTGCTGGCTCTCGCATTCCATAAATGTCTTGACCACTACTATATCCAGGTGGGGGACGGCCTCTGGACAATCCATGTAGTCGGCTATATGTCTGAGTTGGTCTGCTGTTAGATATGCTTTCTTTATCTTTTTCATATCCTACCTCCATAACTTGATACACGCATATTACCACACTACTAGCACAGTGTCAATAGCTCAATAGTAAAAGTCTGGTAAAGACTTGACATATAACTACACTATCTTTTAAGCCTTATAGGAGCTGACATGCCAACTAACGGCAACGGTAAAAACGGTGTACCTCTTTCTTATTATAAAAAAACCTTCCTGGAACACTACGTTAAATTGTGCGTGAAAGGCAAGGCTGCCACGGCCGCCGGTGTTACAAGGCGAACTGTTGACCACTGGATTGAAAGCGATAAGGAATTTAAGGAAGAGTTTGAGTCAGCCAAGAAAGGCGTTATTGAGATGCTGGAGGCTGAGGCTATCAGGCGGGCGTATGATGGCATTGATAAACCTGTATTCTATAAGGGGAAACAAGTTAGCGTTATTCAAGAATACAGCGACCTACTCTTGATATTCTTACTCAAGGCCAACGACCCGGCAAAGTACCGGGAAAGGTACGAGATAAGCGGCGCTGGCGGCGGGTCGTTGGAGGTGGACATTGACCCCAAATCCAAACTCATTAGCGCACTCGATAGCCTGTCTGCCCGCATCGGAGCGGCAGAAGGCAATAAACAAACTGACGAAAGCTGAAGCCTCTCATCTGCTTAACGACTGGACATTCTGGGCTAGGCCAAACCAGCTAATGCCGTCTGGTGATGAGTGGAAGAACTGGCTGATAATGACTGGCCGTGGCTGGGGAAAGACCCGGACTGGGGCAGAGACGGTTAAGACCTGGATAAAGAACTTTCGTTACGTCAACCTAATCGGTGCTACTGCTGATGATGCCCGCGACATCATGATAGAGGGTGAGTCTGGCATACTGGCTGTCTGTAGTAACGATAAACGGCCAACATACAAGAAACAGGATCGGAAACTAATCTGGCCGAATGGTGCCACTAGCCTGATATTTACGGCTGATGAGCCTGAAAGGTTGCGTGGTAAACAACATGAGAAGTTATGGGCTGATGAGTTGGCTTCATGGCGATACGCAGACCAGGCCTGGAAACAAGCTAACCTGGGGTTACGGCTTGGTGATAAACCCCAAGCCGTAATAACAACCACGCCTAGGCCAATTAAGGTACTGAATGAAATACTCCGAGATCCTTACACGCATGTTACTCGTGGTGCTACTTACGAAAATCGAGACAACATGGCGCTAGACTTCTTTACCAAGATTATCTCTACGTACGAGGGCACGAGGCTAGGCCGTCAAGAGATTGCCGGTGAGATGTTGGATAGCCTGGAGGGGCTAGTTTATGATGCCTTTGACGGTGATACCTGTGTGATACCTAGATTTGCTATACCTTCAGACTGGCCTCGGTACGTGGGGCATGACTTCGGACGGATAAATGATGCTGTAGTGTGGTACGCTCAAGAGCCAGCTACAGGATTCTATTACCTTTACCGGACATATCATGGTGGTCAAGGCATTACTGAGAGGGTTGAGGACTGGAAGGAATTATCGAGGGACGAGCCTATCCGGCGGCGTGCTGGTGGTAGCCACCAGGAGGAGCAAATCAGGCAGGGCTACTCAATAGCGGGCTGGCATATAACGCAGCCGACAGAGCGTCATGTAGAGAGTCAGGTGCTCCTAGTCAATGAACTGCATAAGAAGAATTTAGTCTATGTCTTCTCTGACCAAAGCGAATACCTGGAGGAAAAGACGAGTTATGCTTGGGCAATAGATAAGGACGAGAATTACACAGGGAAGATTCACAATGAGTCACAGTTCCATTACATGGCGGCTGAGCGGTACATTCTTAGTGAGTTCAAGCCGAGGCCGCCAGTGTCAAAGATCGAGAAGGAAGTCATCCCGATATTAAGGTGGTGAGCATGAAGTGGTACGATTACATAACCGAATGTCTTATCTGGCTGCTTACGTGGGCGGTCATGCTGTTGTTGTTACTGGCTGGTCCCTTCTGCGGCAGTAAGGGTACAGGAATGCCACCGTCATCATATAGGAGGCAGTAAAATGGACATGGTAATGTCAATCGTTAGAGAGCATCTAGCCTATACCATACTCGTATTTCTGGCAGGAGCCGTGGGCATGACGATAGCAGGATACGGAATAT
>Ga0180007_10007573_pt1 | contig 10215 bp, 11 predicted proteins | sample MM_PC_MetaG_FD_121122 | JGI IMG/M metagenome (GOLD analysis project Ga0180007, IMG submission 121122) | Groundwater microbial communities from the Aspo Hard Rock Laboratory (HRL) deep subsurface site, Sweden - MM_PC_MetaG | ecosystem: Environmental > Aquatic > Deep subsurface > Groundwater...
CCTCAAGAATTTTTTCCCCCTTTTCATAAAAGACAATCACCACCGCTTCGGGGAAAGTTAAACCAGCTAAAACAATCTCTTCCTGAGAACTAATAAAATCATTTTGCGGTTGGTCAATTTTCAGACCGGTTGGCTGAGGGGTTGGCGTGGGCGTCTCTTCGGGCTCCAGGGAGGTAATCGGACTGGGGGCCATAGCGGGCTTCTCTTCAATAACGCGATTAGCGGTCCAAATACCGAAGGTAATAATTAGTCCCAAGCTAAAGCCGAGAACAATGGCGATGACAACTTCTTTTTTCATGTAGAATTTTCACCATACTATAGCCAAAATTTACCGCCTTGTCAAGATAGCCCTCTTCTATTATACTCTGGATACTGGCTGATTTTTTAAAAAATATAGATAATTTTCACAAATGGAAATAGTTTATTTAGGACATTCCAGTTTTAAGATTAAAACTAAGAATGGTACGGTTGTAACCGACCCTTATAATCCTCAATATGTTGGTTTAAAAATGCCCAAGGTTGAGGCGGATATTATTACCGTTTCTCACGACCACGAGGATCATAATTTTATTGAAATAGTTGAAGGAACAGAAGAAAGAGAGGAGCCATTTGTTGTTTCTGGTCCGGGGGAGTATGAAATTAACCAGATTTTTATTTTCGGTCTACCTTCTTATCATGATGATAAAAAAGGGCGCGAGAGGGGGCGGAATACCATTTACATTATTTTGGCGGATGGATTAAGAATTTGTCACTTGGGCGACCTTGGCCATTCTCTTTCTGAAAAAAGGATCGAAGCACTGGGGGAAATAGATGTCTTGTTTGTTCCGACAGGGGGAACCTATACGCTCAATTCTAAGGAGGCCGTTCTAGCGATGAATCAAATTCAGCCTAAGGTGACGATTCCGATGCACTATCACCTTCCCGGGTTGAAGTTTTCTTTATCGCCCGTAAATCAATTCTTGGAAGAAGCGGGAGTGGAGGGCGAAGAAAAGCTGGCTAAATTTATAGTAAAACCCGGTGATCTGCCCGAAGAGGAAAGAAAAATAATAGTTTTAGAAAAAAGGGATTAGGGTTTTGAAAATAAAAATACCCCCTCATAGTGATTCGACCGAAGAATCGATTCTTGGCGCAATTTTACTTGACAAGGATGCGATTGTGGAGGTCGCGGAGTTTTTGCGTCCCGAGCATTTTTATAGTCCTGCTCATGGTTCCATTTTTGAAGCGGCTCTTTCTCTTTACGAAGAGAGAAAGCCAATTGATTTAATTACCCTGACGGAAAAACTCAAGAAACAAAAAAATTTGACTAAAATAGGCGGACGGGCATATTTGGCTGATTTGGTCGAAAAAGTGCCCACTTCGGCCAACATTGAAAGTTATGGCCAAATCGTTAAGGACAGTTACATCAAAAGAAGGCTGATTAAAACCGCTGGAGAAATTTCTGAAAAAGCTTTTGATGAGTCAGCCGAATCAGCCGAAGTTTTGGATATGGCCGAGCAGTCGATTTTTCTTCTTTCTCAGCGCCACATGAGACAGGTTTTTACGCCGGTTAAAGAAACGCTGGCCGGGTCTTTTGACCGCTTGGATGAGCTTCACAAAAAAGCCGGTGGCTTAAGAGGACTACCAATGGGTTTTAAGGATTTAAACGATGCTTTGGCCGGTTTACAGCCTTCCAATTTGATTATTTTGGCGGCGCGACCGGGAATGGGGAAAACGGCCCTGGTTTTGAATATCGCTCATCATATTGCCGTGGTTGAAAAAATCCCGATTGGTTTTTTTTCTTTGGAAATGAGCAAAGAAGAACTGGTAGACAGACTTTTGGTGGCTCAGGCAGACATAGACGCTTGGCGGTTAAAAACCGGCCAGCTTGGCGAGGACGATTTCACTAAATTATCGGAGGCAATGGGAGTTTTGGCGGAAAGTCCTTTTTATATTGACGATACACCGGCTCTTTCTATTCTTGAAATGAGGACCAAGGCGCGCCGGCTTATCGCTGAACACGATGCCAAATTATTGGTGGTCGATTATTTACAACTGGCCAGAAGCAGGCGACTGGAGAATCGGGTTCAGGAAGTTTCGGAAATCTCTCAAGGACTGAAGAATTTGGCCCGGGAGCTTAAAATTCCGGTTCTTGCTTGTTCTCAGCTTTCTCGGGCGGTTGAGCAGAGGGGAATAAAAAAGCCCCAATTGGCTGATTTGCGGGAAAGCGGATCAATAGAACAAGACGCGGATGTGGTCATGTTTCTTTGGCGGCCGGATGAAGAGGTGACGGAAGGAATGCAGCTTTCGATTTCCAAACACCGGAATGGGCCTCTGCGGGAAATTTCGCTTTTTTGGAAAGGTGACCGAATTAAGTTTTATGGGGTGGATAAGAAAAGAGGCGATTCGGGAATAGACAAGGCTCCTGTGGCTTAAAGCCACGTGATATAATGTTTTCAAAAGTAAGCCGAGGTGGCGGAACTGGCATACGCGTAGGTCTCAAAAACCTATGGAGCTTGCTCCATGCGGGTTCAACTCCCGCTCTCGGCACAATTTTCAGTTGGTTTTATTAATTATGATTTCAGTCACTGAATTAAAAAACGGGACTTATTTTTTGCTTGAGGGCAAGCCGTGCCTGGTTTTGAAATACGAACACAGCAAAATCGGCCGTGGTTCGGCCAATATTAAGCTAAGGTTGAGAAATTTGGTGACCGGAGCGGTGATTGATAAAACCTTTATTTCGGGGGCTAAAGTAGAGCCGGTGGTTGTTCTTCGCCAAAAAATGCAATATCTTTACGCTGACGAGGCCGTTTTTTATTTTATGGATTCTTCCAGCTTCGAACAGATTAGTATTTCCAAAGAAACAGCCGGAGACCAGGCCAAGTTTTTGAAAGAAGGCGAAGAAGTTCATGTTTCTTTTTGGGGTAAGAAACCGCTTTCGATAGAACTGCCCGCCTCTTTAATTTTTAGGATAAAAGAGGCCGAACCCGGGGTGAAGGGGGATTCGGCGACTAATGTTTGGAAAGAGGCAGTTTTGGAAAACGGCCTCAAAATTAAGGTTCCTCTTTTTATTAAGCAAGGCGAAATGGTGAAAGTGGACACGAGAACGGGTGAGTATTTAGAGAGAGCAAAGCTTGAAAAAGATTAGATCAAGAGACAAATTCCGATGATAATCACCTGCGGCAGAACTCCTTGAAAAAGATTCTTACTTTTTTGATGAAAAACCTTGCTGTGGAGATAGTCGATTTGTGGGACAAGAGGAAGGTTCAAAAAAAGAGCCGGCGCTTCCAAAAAATCAAATGCCAATCCGGCAGTTATCCCGAGCCAAGGATGAGGCGAAAACGCTTTTTGGTATTGAAAAAGAAAAAAAACAATCACCAGGCCGCTCATACCATCCAAAAAAGCCAGAATTAAGTTTTGTTTTTTGGTTCTTTTTTTAAAAGAAATTCCTAGGTCCCAATGAGGAATGGCGTCCATTAAAAGGTGAACGGCTAAAGCTAGGGGGATATACCAGAGCGGTTTCTGAATTTTTTGAGCCAAAGTCGCGCTTACCAGAGAATGAGTGACTAAAAGCATAGACTATCTTGAAAATAACTTTTATTGTAAAATGACTATGGATTTTAGCTTATTGTAAATTGAAAATTATAAATTGTAAATTTTTAGTATGTTTCCTATTTTGTTTCAGCTTGGCAGTTTCACTTTTTCTTCCTTAGGGGTCTTGGTCGGTCTTGGTTTTTTTATCGGTTTTTTTATCGCTTGGCGCCGCTTGGCTGAGCTTGGTTTTGATGAGGAAAAAATAGTCGATGCCTTTTTGTTTTCAAGCCTGATCGCCTTTTTGTTTTCAAGGCTTTTTTATGTTTTGAGCCATTTTGCGCAATTTTCTTTCAGTTTCATAAAATGGTTCTTTTTTTGGCGCTTTTCGGGCCTTTCTCTGGCGGGGGCCATAATCGGTTTCTTGATCGGTTCGCTTTACTTTGCCAAAAAAGAAAAATGGGATATTTTCAGAGTCGCCGACGAGCTCGTTTTTAGCTTGTTTCCTTTTCTTATTTTAGCGTTTTTGGGCCAATTTTTTGATGGATCGAACTTAGGGGCGGAAACGGGCATTTTTTGGGGAGTTTTTTTCCCAAGCGATATGATTCGCCGCCACCCCGTTAGTTTTTTAGGGGCAATTTTACTTTTCGTGACTTGGATTTTCTTTTTGAAGATTGAGCGACAATGGCGTGTTTGGAAGTGGTATAAAAGCAAAAAAGAAGGTCTTTTATTTTTTGCTTTTTTGGCGGCTTTTTCCTTCGTTACTTTTTTGCTTGCTTTTTTGAAGCCGACTGGTTTATACTTTGTTTTGGTGGAGAGGCTGGTTGGTGGCCTGTTGGTAGTTGTTTTTTTGAGCTTGGTTTATATCCGCTCGGGAAGAAAACTGCGAGAGGATTTTTTACTGATCAAAGCCGGTTTTTTAACCTTAAGATTAAAATATAAAAAAGGAAAGAAATTATGAGCAATAAAATTATGGGATTTCCCGCTCAGGTTTTGAGCCCGGTTAAAAAGTTTTTGACTAAACAGGAAAAGAGGATTATCAAAAGGAAGAAAGCCCTGTCCAAAGAAGATCCTTTTGCTGATGTTGCCCGTGTTTCTGACAACGCGGCTTTAGACACGGATGTCTCGGAGCAAGTAGGTCATGCGAGAGTAACCGCCATGAAAAAACAGCTTGATCGGCAATTGATTCAAATCAGAAAGGCGTTGACAAGAATGAAGCTCGGAAAATACGCTATTTGCGAAAAATGCCATAAAATGATTAACACGGATCGCTTGGTAGTTCGTCCGGAAACAACGACCTGCATTAGTTGTGAGAAAAAGAAACGAAGTTAATTGCGAGGAGATAATTTAAAAAGTGGCCTCAGGAATTGTAGCTCCAAGGGTGATTTTCGAAGGCGATGGTTTTTTGGTGATAAACAAGCCTTCTGGTTTGGTGGTAGACCGGTCTGATAGTTGTAAATTTAAAACTCTTCAGGATTGGCTTGAGGAAAAGGGGTTTTTTGATTTTTCCGGTCGAGAAGAGAGTGATTTTTTCAAAAGATCCGGCGTTGTTCATCGGCTTGATAAGGATACTTCTGGCCTTTTAGTAGTTGCCAAAGATGAGCCGAGCTTTATTTTTTTACAGGCTCAGTTCAAGCAAAGGCTAGTTGAAAAAAAATACCTTGCCCTTGTTCATGGCTTGGTCAAGCCCGAAAAGGGGACAATCAAATTGCCGATTGGAAGAAACCCTTTTAACCGGAAGAAGTTTGGTGTTTTTTTTAATGGGAGAAAATCAGAAACCTCTTATTATTTAGTTAAAAAGTATCAAAAGAAAAACTCTTTGGTTTTTGATTTTTCTTTGCTTAAACTTTCACCAAAGACCGGCCGGACCCATCAATTGAGGGTTCATCTGAAAGAGATTGGTTATCCGATTGTTGCCGATCCGGTTTACGGGGGCCGAAAAAATAATTCTTTTGATCGAGCTTGGTGTCCGCGTCTTTTCTTGCACGCTGGTTTCCTTAGCTTTTTTCATCCAAAGAACAAAAAAAAGAGAGTTAGCTTTAACTCATCCTTAGCCAAAGACTTGGCCGAAGCCTTAAAAAAATTGACTTGAACTTAAGTTAAAATGAAAAAATTAATTATTTTTTTGATCGTCGGTTTTTTCTTGGTTTTGTTTTTTCAGGAAAAAGAGCTATTTCCAGATGGAAGAACAACAATTCTTTTTAGAGGAGAAGTTTTTACTATCACCTCTTTGTCTCCGCGCGAAAAAAGCTTGAGTTTTCTTTTTATCCCGGCCAAAACATTGGTTGAGACGGCGGGAGGATATGGCCGATATCGGATCGAAGCTTTTAACCGCCTTGAGAAAATCGAAAATAAGCCGTTTTTACTGCAAAAAAGCCTGGTTTCTGATTTTGGCCTACCGATTGATGGCGAGATAAACGGAGCCTTACGGCCAAGAGATGAGCTTTTTAAAAAAGATTTGAAAAAATGGTATCAAGCCGAAATTTGGAATAGCTTAAGAAAAATAAGAAAAACAAACCTAGAGACAGCTAGTCTTTTGAGACTTTATTTTTTTTCGTTTCTGGTTAAGCCGGAAGAGATTAAGGTAATTTCTTTAGAAGAGGGGAGGACCTTAAGAGAAGTCTCTTTTTCAGACGGGGATGTTTTCTACGAATTGAATGAAGAAAAGACGGATGTTTTAATAAGAGAGATTTTTTTTGAGAAAAAAATTATAGAGGAGGGACTGGTGGTTGGAGTAGCTAATGCGACTGAAAAAACCGGCCTGGCGAAAGAGTTTTCAAGAATAATTGTCAATCTTGGGGGAACAGTAGTTAAGCTGGGGGGTTGGTCGGAGCAACTCCCTTCTTCCGAAATAAGATTTAATCAGGAAGAAAACGGGGAAAGCTTCCTTGTTCAGAGATTGGCTGAAATTTTGAATTGCCAAATTGTCGAGAAGGATTTCGATCAGTTTCCTGTGGACATTTTGGTGATTATCGGCAAAGACTACCAGCAAGATTAATGATTGCCAAGTAGGCAGGATAATTGTTAAAATATTTTCTTGAAGGGGGGGGAAAGATGTCTGGTCATTCAAAGTGGAGTACAATCAAGCATCAAAAAGGGGTTAAAGATCAAAAGCGGGGAGTAGTTTTTACAAAGCTAGCCAAAGCAATTACCGTGGCGGTTCACGAGGGGAGCTCCGATGATCCGGAAATGAATTTTAATTTGCGGTTGGCGATGGAGAGAGCGAGGGCGGCCAATATGCCAAAAAGCAACATTCAAAAGGCAATTGATAGGGGAGCCGGAAAAGGGGAGGGCGGAAAACAACTGAAAGAAGTGACTTACGAAGGGTTTGGTCCCCAAAAAACAGCTATTATTGTTGAAACATTGACCGATAATACCAATCGGACGGTTTCGGAATTGAAAAAAATCTTTGAAATCAGGGGAGGGAACTTGGCTTCACCGGGGTCAGTATCTTATCTTTTTTACAAAATTGGTTTTATTTTGGTTGATAAAAAAAATGACTGTCAGGAGCAGATGTTAGCCCTTATTGATCTTGGGGCGACAGATGTTGAAGAGGGCCAGGAGGCGATCAAGGTTTATACCGAGCCGGAAAATTTGAATAACTTTAAAGAATTAGCGGTTAAGAGCGGTTTTGAAGTGACCCAAATGGAAATTATTATGAAGCCGAAAACAACTATCAAAGACGTCGGTCCTAAGGCCGCAGAGAAGATAACAGCTCTTTTGGACGCGATTGACTCTCACGATGATGTTCAGCAGGTTTGGGTAAATTTTGAAAAATGACCAAAAGACGAAAAATCATCTTGGTTTCCCTGCTTCTTTCTTTGGGGTTGGTCTTTGTTCAATGGGGAGTAGTCCGCCAGCGCTATTTAGGAATCTCCATCTTGAGTATCTTAAGCTATTTTCTTTCAGTTTGGGTGCTTAAGGGAGGGATAAAGCGAATTCATTGGTTAACTGTGTTTTTATTACCGGCATTTTTTACGGCCGGAGTGGGGTTTTTTTTCTTTCTTTTGCCGGCCCAGTGGCTGCCGCGCCTATCGGTGGTGTTTTTTTATACCTTGGGCATTTATATTCTCTTGTTGACGGAAAATATTTTTTCTGTTGCCAGTGAGCGCAGTATTCAGTTGACCAGGGCGGCTCAGGCAACGGCCTTTTTGTTAATTTTAGTCACTGCCTTTTTGCTTTTTGACACCGTTTTTTCTTTCCGACTTGATTTTTGGGTGAATTTTCTAGCGGTTTTTTTGATTTCTTTTTTCCTTTTTTTACACGGGCTATGGTCATCTACGTTTGAAGAGCGGTTTTCACCAAAAATCTTGACGCTGGCGCTTGTTTTTTCTTTTATTTTGGGAGAATTTGCCCTGGCGATTTCTTTTTGGCCGTTGACGGTGGCCACAAGCTCACTTTTCCTGATTACTGTTCTTTATATTTTGCTTGGACTAGCCCAAAACTTGCTTCAAGAGAGGCTTTTTAAAAAAACGATCCAAGAGTTTTTGTGGGTAGGAATAATTGTTTTCCTGACAATTTTTTTTACGACTCAATGGGGAGGGTAAAAGAAGAGGGGAGGGGGATAATCGAAAGTAACGTCCCATAATAAAAACGCATCTTGCCGGAGAAGTTTTCACAGAAAAAACCCGAAATTTTCACAAATGGCGCTTTGGTAACCGGATTGCTATTATTTTTTCTTCCCCTTAGCCTTATAACAGAGATAAAAGCAAGGTAATTCAATCAATTTTCAAGATGCGTAGTTTGATATAGTTGTTTTTTGAAGAGAAGAGTGTGGAAAAGCTTGTTTTTTTTGAAAAGAGAACAAAATTTTGCGCACACTGCGAAAGAGAAGAGCTTTATTAGGAGATTAATTTTTAATTTAAGTAATTGTTCCCCCCCGAGGTAGACATTGTTAGGGTAATTTTACCAGAGGACTGAATTTATATATTGTCGCACAATGATACTTTTGCGACATTGCTTGGTTTGGTTTTCCAGGGGAGAGCAAAAAAAGTGTTTTTTTTGAAGAACCGGTTTTTTAGAAAAAAATAATCAAAAGAAGTTGGCAATGAGGCTGTTTTCAAGTTTATTAATTTTTCAAAAAAACTCCTCTTTTCTTCGTTTTTGATGTTGAGTCAATTTACTCTTAAACCACTTCTCTGCTTGGTTTTTCACTTCCCTGCTTTTTAACAAGCCTTCTTTAGAGAATAAGGGTTGGTTAGCTTATCATTTTGCCGAAAAAAGACAGCTTAAAATCTCGCTAAGGGCCTTATTGAGGCTAAAATAGGCTTATGAATGAGAATTTGAAGGTTCAATTAAGGGGTACCAGGGGAAAATCATCGCTAATAGTTGGCTGGTTGAGCTGTTTGCTTACTAGGGCAAAAATTTCTTTGGCTGTTTCCAAGACATCAATGCGAACCGGCATTTGATCAACGGGGAGAGCGCCGATTGCAAGAAGTCTTTTTCTTGCTTGGCTTAAGTTTTCTCCGGGTGTTGGATAAGTATGCATGGTCGTAGGTTCTCGCCAGCCTCCATCGCTCAGGCGATAGCAGAAATTTTCACTGATCGAATTAGCGTCTTCATCCGAGACGGCTTCGGCGCCGATAATGATTTCCGTTCCGCCGTCGGGAAAAAATCGAATGATTAGTCCTCTTAGGGAGTGTTGGCCCGACTCTCCGTCAGGTTTATAATGAAGACACATGTTGATATCCAGAAAAGATCGATCTTCTCGACGCACAGTGAGAGAAATCCCCCTTGTTTCACTGGGGCTTTGGTAGGGTTCGTAAAGGCTGATCGCGCCCTGGGCTTCTAAAAGATCTTCGCAGGCAGACTGAAGGGTACCTAATTCTGGTAGCCCCCCGTAGGCTTCACCAGCTTCATGGGTTGAGCGAATCGCAGACCAAATTCCAATTTCGGGACTCATTCTTAATTTTTAAAAAATTAAAAGGGGCAGTTTAAAGTAGTTATTTCGCGAGTGTACCACAAAAATTGCGATTTAGCCACTTTAAATTTCAATAATGTCGCACAATCTTGACAAAGGTTTTTTCTTACTGTAAGCTGGGTCAATGGGGAGATCATGTTTTAAATATTTTACTATCGGCGCGGCTTGTTCTCGATCGAGATGTATTTATCCCAACTCTCAAATTATAGGCCTACTCCCCTTCTCCATTATAGGCTGATAGAATTAGAATTTTTATTATTGGAAAGAAATGCCGGAGAGAAAAAAAATAAATGAACTAGCCGAAGGGTTCTTGGAGTATTTGGAAGTTGAGAAAAACGCCTCTCCCCTGACGATCAGAAACTATCATCACTATTTGAACCGATTTTTGACTTGGCTTGATAAAAATTTTCCCGGAACGATGGCTTCGAGCCTGGATTTGCCAAAAATAAGAAAGTTTAGGGTCTATTTAGCTCGATTTGAAGCCCAAAACGGCAAGAAGCTGGCTCTTGTCACTCAAGGCTACCATGTGATAGCTTTGCGCTCTTTTTTAAAGTGGCTAAATAAAAATGATTATAAGACTTTGTCACCGGAGAAGATTGATCTACCAAAGACTACTTCGAGGTCGTTAAAGTTCTTGACTGGTGACCAAGTGGAGAGGCTATTGGCTCAGCCATCACCTTCAACCATCCGAGGGATAAGAGATAAGGCAATTTTGGAAATAATTTTTTCTACAGGCCTACGTGTTTCGGAGGTGGCTAGTCTGGATAGAAGTAAAATTGACCTGAAGA
>Ga0180007_10007574_pt1 | contig 10214 bp, 6 predicted proteins | sample MM_PC_MetaG_FD_121122 | JGI IMG/M metagenome (GOLD analysis project Ga0180007, IMG submission 121122) | Groundwater microbial communities from the Aspo Hard Rock Laboratory (HRL) deep subsurface site, Sweden - MM_PC_MetaG | ecosystem: Environmental > Aquatic > Deep subsurface > Groundwater...
GTCATGGGACAGTGCTCGCGAATCTCTTTGAGGACCGCTAAACCGTCCATGCCGGGCATATTGAGGTCGCACAGGATGAGATCAAACGCACCCGGCTGGAAGACCGCTACGCCGGATTCGCCCGATTCGGCAACCGTCACAGCAAAGTCCCGGGAGGCCAACTGCCCGGCCATTTCCTCGCGCTGGTCGGCTATATCTTCTATGTAGAGAACACGTATCTCCGCCATTTTGCTCGTCTCCGGCAAGATCCAGACTTGTCTGAGTTTTGCTCGTTTGAACATACGCAGCCGCCCCCCTGTTTCCAACAAAAAGGCGACCGAAGGTGCAACCCCCGGGGGACCTTATCGTACAAATAGGTAGATCGGGTACTTATGTGAAGGAGGAGAACGTGAGAACGGTGAGAACTGGACTTGTGTTCATGACGCTGCTGACCGTCGTGGCGATTGGTCAGACAGCGTCGGCAGGCGGGATTTTTGACGCTTTCCGGGGCGAACGGGGATCAGGCGTTTACGCAACGGAACAGCGCGATGCTAAAGGTTTTGACCGGGTTAAGGTCAACGGCTCCACGGATGTGCTCATTGAAATCGGTGATAAAGTAGCGGTTGAGGTTACGGCCGATGACAACCTTCTCGACAACGTGATCACCCGGGTACACGGCCGGACCCTTGAGATTCGCACCCGGGGATCTTATCGCGATGCGGAAATCGAAGTTCATATCACGGTGCCGCACCTGACCGCCGTAGCCATTTCCGGCTCCGGCGATGTTGAGGTGAGAGACGTCAAAGAGGACTTTTTTGAGATCGAGATCAGCGGCTCCGGAGACATCGACATCAGCGGCGAAGTTGACGAGGTTGACATTTCGGTCGAGGGCTCGGGCGATGTCAACGCCCGTCGGCTCAAGGCACGGGAGGCGCGTGCGCGGGTTGACGGTTCCGGTGATATTGACGTTTTCGCCCGCGAGTTTTGCCGGGGAACTGTGAACGGCAGCGGCGACATAGACATCTACGGCGACCCCAAAATCTCCCGGCGGGTGCACGGATCGGGCGACATTTCGCGCCGATAAGGTCCTTCCGGCAGGTCAAAACATACCCTTATCCCGGCGAGGATACCGGCCCACACGCGGCGGGTGTCCTCGTTTCTCTAATTTGGGCAAGTATTGTCTGATTTGGTCAAATTTAATCGCGTTTTAATCGTACAATAGCCACCGATCTGCATATCATGTTCGACTTCAATGTGACCGATATGTAGAATAGGGATAACAATGTCGCCGACGGCCCTTGAAACAACAAAAGCGCCGGGCGATGTCAAGGAGGATAGTGTTGTGACCACCGAAATCAAACGAGCCAATTGGTCAAAGTTCTGCCGGCAGTTCAACGAGACCAATCAGTTCCGCACCTCCAGCCTGAGTGTAAAATACAAGCGCAAGGCAGAAGTACAAATAGCCGGGGAACGGCCGTTTGTCGGCCTGGCCATCACCCGCAAGGGACGAGCCTTCGCCGGTATCGAACTGCACACGGCCAAAGCCGACCCGACCGCCGTCCACGAAACCGCGGTCGCCATCCAGCGCCCCGAGAAAATACTCCTGGAGAGAACCAACGACGGCCAGGATGCCAGTTTAACCCTGGAAAGCAAGGACGGAACAGTGGTCCGGGTCGAACTGAACGGCGACCGCAGCCAGCAGACCTACGAGTCTTTCGTGCGGGAAGTGGCCTATGCCATGTACCAGAACCGCGGCCAGCACGGCCGGGACCGGGAAGACTGGTTTGAGGCCGAACGCAAAATCAACGAGGCCAGCACGGCTTTCGTACAGTAGCTGATCCGGCTCGTACCAAAAAAGCAACGGGCGCCGGGAGTATATCCCTGCGCCCGTTTCGATTCGTAGTCTTCCCTGCCTAGAACGACGCTTTCACGCCCATATATATCTGCCGGGGCGGCCCGTAGTTGAGCGGGTTCTGCTCGGCGAGCCGGTAGAGGTACGTGAATTCATCACCATAGATAGGATCGTCGGACCGGAGTTGCCCCTCAGCTGATTGCAGATAGCCGGTGCGGTCGCTTTCGCCGGTCCCCGAATAGACTTTGGTGATGTTCTCACGATCGAGCAGGTTCGTAATCCACAGGTACGGAGTCCATTGTATGCCACCGATTTCGATCATCCGTTCCAGCTTCAGATCCACCTGCATCCACATGGGATAGCGCGCAGAAAGCATTTGACCGGTTGGGACAATTGACACCGAGGCACTGGGGGCCGCCGCGTCGTAGACAACCGATGGGGTGTAAGGTTGGCCGCTGGCCGCAGTGATGGAGACCGTGGCCCGCAGGTTCTCGAATATGGGCGTGTGGCCCAAACGTGGACCCTGTCCCTCGGGCACATGCAGGCTCAGCACACCTGCGAGCTTGTGTCGCTGCTCGTAGTCTACCGGGACATCCACGGGGCTCGGCAAACTGGGATCAATCCAGTCAATACTTGGCGAACTGGAGAGTAACAGAGCACTCGTTTGGACGTCGGTATACGTATACTCCAGTGCGAGTCCAAACTCACCCGTGACTTGCGCAGCCACCCTGGCTCGCGCACCGATGGACTCCAAATTGCCGCCGCTGTTGGCATAGGAAGTATATGAGGACGGCTGAGCCATAGAAAGATGGTAGAGCCCGACTAGATTGGAGGCGTCGCGGTAGAACACGGACGGCTCCAGCACCAGCCCGGCGGTCGGCCGAAACACCATGCCTGTCTCGGTATGAAACGTCTTCTCCGGCTCCAGGGTGGCAGTCGGCAACGGGTAGTACAATCCAGCATCAATCCTGGCTTCGGCGAACTTCCAATCGACATAGAGCTGCTCAAATACGGGGCGCTGATAGGACAATCCCGACGATATGTAGAAGTCAGTCTGGTCACCCACGTTCACCAGGGCCGTGATCTGCGGCGAGATTCTTGTGTGTGTGGGAGCATCGGTGAGATCATCCTCGCCCAACGAGAAGTCCGCGCCAAGCGGATCAAGCGGATTCGCGAAGACCTGTGCATCGTAATCGAACGCGTCAAGGCGGATCGACGGCGTGAGCGTCAGGCCGTTGTGCCTGATCCGGGCCGAGATAAACGCTGCCAAATCCAATGGGTGTTTGGCCTCATTGGCCCAGCTTTCGTCCCACCCCCAGATGGCGCCTCCGTAAATACTGTGCGTGCTGGCCCACGGCTCCATGGTGGGCTGCAAGAATTCAAAGGAATGAACTGAGTAGTAGCTGAGGTCGAACCCTGCGATCAGATCCACCGCCTTGGAAACCTCTTGGGTCAACCGTCCTTGCACCCCATATTCGATTGTAACATGTTCGCGAGCATAGTCGTAGTAAGGCTCTCTGACCTCCACCAAGGTGTCCTCAGGCGATCCGGGGGGGATAGTGCCGTCTAACTGACTGGCAAAGACCGTATCTGCAGAGCGAAACAGATTGTGCCTGTCGAACCTTGGGTTATAAAACTCCCTCTGATAGTCCGGCCAATCTACAAAGAGCACACCGTCGCCCTTCGTCCGCGTGATGTAACTGTAGGACAGCCCCAGCGACCATCGCGTTCTATCGCCCAGCCGGTGGTCCAGACTCGCCCCCATGGCATAGTTCTGGTCTTTGTACCGAGGACTGTGTTCCGGATAAAAATACCACTCGTGCGCGTATCGCTGCCAGTCATCGGTCATCCAGTCGCCGGTCAGCGCCAGGTCCAGATTGGCCGACGGCGCCCAGTCGACCCGACTATGGGCCGACCAGCCGCGCTGACCATTGGCCGGGAAACCATCGGTTTCCCGCACCGATGGCGACCGGTCACCCAGCCACCTTCGTTCCACCGCGCCAAAAAACCGCGCGTTGGCTATCCCCGGCATAGGGCCGCCCAACGATGCAGAGTACCAGTTCTGATCGTGCCCACTGCCGATTACATTATCGCTGAGGAGATCGATCGTGCCTGAGATTCGCTCGCCTCCGCTACGCGTGGTCATCTGAACAATACCCCCAGTAGCGTTGCCGTAACGCGATCCTATTCCGCTCGGGTTGAAACTGAAAGTCGAAAGTGCCAGCGGATTCACCGTGGCCATAAGGACACCCGAAAACTCATCCCGAATGCTGATACCATTCAGATAATAGCCGGTGTTTCGCTCCCGGCTGCCGCGCACATGGATTTCAGGGGCATTGTACTCGTGCAGCGGATCGCGAATCTCCTGACGTCGCACGGCTGCCACCTGGCTGGACAGCTCCAGTATCTCCTCAACCGTTCGTCGAGCCAGACTGCGATACTCATCGCCACTCATAGCAGCATCACCGCCCCCCCGGTACCGAACGACAGACAGATCCGTGGCGTCAACAACTACCGGACCGTCATGGGTCGATGGCGAACTAAGGGCGAAATCGTACACGTTGGCAGCGTCGGCCAACAGCGCCAGATTGTGGATTTCATAATCGGGAAAACCGGTGGCCACAACAACCAGCCAATAGTTGCCCTCGGCAAGGCCGTCCAGACGGTAGTATCCGCCGTCATCCGATCCTGTGGCGACAGTCGTTCCGCAGCGTTCGACTGCCAGTGCCGCTCCCGCTATTGCTCGGCCCGATGCGCTATCAAAAACCCGTCCGTGGATTGAGACCTCGGCCGCGCGAGCGTCCGGGATCCACCCGCCCAAAAGCAGCAAACCAATCAGCGTCCGAACCAGAAAGTGCAATGTCAGCTGTCGTGATGATGTTTCCACGGCGAAAAACCCTCCCACTGTCTATCCGGCAGTTGTTGAATATGTGCGGCAAGATAGTTGATGCCAAAAAAGTCTCCTAATCCATCCATGTCAAGCCGTTTCCCGATTGCCGCTGGCGATCATTCCTGTGCAACTACCTGCATAATAGCTGGTTATGGATTTACTTCGGAGGACCGACTGCCGGGAGTCCAATTCTATAACCCATTACATAATAGTATCTTAAAACAACCATCCGCTCCCCCTTCTGGATTGGCACGCCGTTTACAACAGCAGGCTGTAAGGAGTAACTGCCATGACTGAAAGTCTCGTCCAAATACTTACTGAAGGTGCCACCTACCAACTCGCCGCTCTCATAGGCGCGGCCGTATTTTTCTTCGTGGTGGCCTGCCAGGAAATGAAAACCGCCCATTTCGACGCGATTCTCTATTTCACGCTGTCGTTCTTTTTTCTCGCTGCGCATTTCTTCGCCCTGTTGAACATCCCGGCGATGACCCGCGGCATAACAGAATTGAACGTCTGGATGTGGCTGGTCACGTTTTTTGCCCCCGCCCTGATCACGCTGTTCATTGTTCGCGGTTTGTACAGCCTGCTGACGGCCTGGCCTCGCGAGGGCATGGTGAAACTGTTTTTTGGCCTGACCCTGCTGCTGTTCATATTCGTGCTGGGTACGAACTGGGCCACCGATGTTCGCGGCGTATTTACCATTGTCTGGCTGTTCCTGTTTTTCAAAATGGAGTTTGGCGTCCTTCAGCGATAACGCCACCCGCATCCGACCCTTCTGCCACTCCGGGAGTCGACTCTTAAAGACTTGACACTCCCCGCAATCGCCGTATATTCTCAATAGTAGACAACAGACTACTCCGGGGTCGCGCTAGTCCCTCACCGCACCCCCAATCGAGCAACGTACCACGCACCCATCACCGATGGCGATCTGTACCCTCTCGCAGACTCCTCAGTGATGACGTTGCTTCACAAAGGTAACCGCGAATGGACAGTTTCCAGTTGATCGTCCTGTCAGTGTTGTGTCGTGCCCGGTGATTGACTGCCCGGGTAGCGCTCGACACCGAGTTGGGACGTCTTACAGATAAGCCACACTTGCACATCCACGTGGCACCCAAAAAACCAGCCGCTTCCGTTGCGGGAAGCGGCTGGTTTCTTTACGACTTGTCTTTTGTGTATCAGCTTTCAGTTTTGGCTATCAGGTCACTTCGATTCAGTTTGACTTTGTCGAAGCTCTCCGATGATATCAGATAGTACCAGCCCGCAAATCGCTGACTGAGCGTGTCGGCCCGGGCCTCTCCCGCCGCCACCTGGGACTGCCAGCGATCCAGAGCATCCTGCTTCTTTTTGTTGGCCCGGTCATCGTCGTTCCACAGAGAATCGGCCTTGTTCAGGAAGTCTGTATTCGCCGGAGCGGACGGTTTTGGAAACTGCTTCGGATCAAACTCGGCGGTAACAAACAGATAGCGGTTCTCGCTCCCGTCATCGACTTCACCCGCATCGCCGGCCCCCGCGCTCAGCGCCATCCCGGAACCGTAAAACACCTCGCCAAACCTGAGCGTGTACAGCACACCGTCCATTGTGTGAATCTGCAGTTCACCCTCGTTTGACACCAGGCGGCCGTCGCGCGAGAAGTAGAACCCCTTGCTCTGAAGCGACATGGCGTCGGTCTGGGAAATCTGTCCCCCTTTGGTGAGACTGGCTGACAGGCCTTCCGGTTTTGGACGGACCCCGTTGATCCGGACTCCCTCCAGCGCCGTCAACAGCTGCGCGACTTTCGCCGAGTCAACCGGCTTGCCGGTTTTGTTCATTCCCCAGGAACCGTCGTCCTTCAGCGAAAGCACAATGTTGTCACGCTGCTCCACCGAGCGGGATTGCTCGTTGATGCGATAGTCGTTCAGCACCAATTTGTTGACCTGACTCTTGGTGAGATCCAGAAGATTCGTTTCTATCCAGTCGGCGAACCGGGTTGAGATATCCAGATTCATACGTGCCGTATACACCTGGTTCTGCCCCGGGAGGCGCACGAACTTCAGTCCCGAACGCCCCGGCACGTCCTTGCCGACTATGAAGTCGGCCAGCACCCGGTCATCGGCATCTCGCAACGTGATGCGTTTGCCCCGCCCCTCCAGACCTACCACGGTCTCATCCATGGGATCAATCACTCCGCAGGCCTCATGGTCGGCCACCGACGTTGACCGCAGTTCCTCTTTTTTGATGCCGATTACTCCGGCCGCGGTTTTGGCCAGTCGGTCTTTGGCATCGGCGGGGTAGTCGTTGTGCGACGGTATCGTCCAGTGGTTGTTTTTGAACGTCACCTTAAACGGGTGGGCGGCACCCGATGTGGGATCAAAATCGATCACTTCGAGCGTCTGGGCAACATTGGGATCGGTGAAGTCCGCAAAAAACTCCTGTCCCTGCTCGGAGAACGCCTCGGGAGTGATCCGGCGCGGAGACGTGACGAGGGCAATCAGGACAAGGATCACCGCCACACCAACAAATATGCCTGTTTTTTTCATTTCATTCATGGCTTAGCTCCTCAACCTTCGGGCCGCCGCGGCGCCTTCATTCTCCCGTTTGCGCCGTCGGAACAAAGTCACCAATCCGATCACGAACACCGGTATCGGCGGCAGCAAGACGGCCAGCGTCTTTATGCGGCTCTGAATCTGGCGAATCGCCTCCTCCATGTTTTCCTTACTGGCCGCGATGGTCGCCTGCTTGCGGGCCTCGATATTGGTCTTGACCACGTTAAACCGCCGGCTTTCGACCTCCTGAAGGTTCTGCGTCATAATGCGCTTGGCCTGGGCGTCCAGATCCTCCCGATTCCGCACCTCGGCGACCTTCTGATCAAGCGTCTGCTGGGCCTCCGCCAGTGCGGACTGAGCCTCTGTCTCAGCCTGTCGTTCCTCTTCCATGCGACGTTCCACATAGACCTGAGTGCGAGCTTCAACTGTCTCGAGAGTGCGATGTTTTACTCGTTTCTTGCGCAAGTCGATAAACGAGCTGTCGCCCACGAGCACATCCATGCAGTTCAACACAAACGATACGTTGTCGAAGTTGATGGTTCCGGCTCCACTCTGACGGAACATGAAAAACTGATCCGAAATGACATCAACATCGGCGACCACGATCGCATTCACGCGATCCGGCACACTTTCGCCCATGGTCGTATCAGGACCTTCGGAGCCCTGCACGTGCGCGGCCAGAATATAGGACTCCCCGGTAGGCGTCCGGCGCGGATTGCGATTGAGCTGCAAACCGAAAAAACCGCGCTGCACCAATTGGGTCCAATCCAGGACCCCGGACAACCGTCCGGTGCGAATCAGTGGATCAAACTGATACGGTTTGGCAGTCGACTTGAATATGTAGCCCCCGTAAATCGTCACCACTTCCTGCAATCCCGAACTGGCAGCCTGCTCCCCGTTGAATGCCTCCGCCGACTCATTGCCCTTGCCCACAAACACGAATTCGGGCGGCAATGAGACGAAGTCCGGATGAGGGTTGTAGGAATCCCAGATGACTTGCGACGGTTGCCATTTTACACCAACGGCATCGAGCAACCCGCGGACATCTCCCTTGGGCGGCGGTTGCTGCTGATTACGCTGGAACGGGTTGGTCTGGGCCCCGGCCGGAACCATCGGCGATAACGACGGATCAATCATCGGCAGCGGGTCCACCAGCAACAGAGTCGGGTTGCCCGCTGTCATGTAGGTTTTCAGATTGTCCATCTGAGGCTGGGTCAGGGACGACGGCAGAATAACCAGGAGACCGTCGAGATCCCCCGTGATCGGCTCATCCGCCGATAAGGTCTGTACGTCGTACTGCTTTCTCAATTCAGTGACAATCGCCCAGGGGTTTTTCGACTGCATGGTGGCATAGTCAAAGCCGCCGGCCACCTCAGCCGCCGTTTGCAGGACGCCAATCCTCTTGCGATCGGTCTTCGCCGCTACCCGAATCGTGCGGGTGAGTTCGTACTCCACCGGCAAACCGACATCAAAAAACGGGATGACTTCCTCGGCCGCGCCGCTGGTCGCCGCTACGCCCAGGAACACCTGCGCCGAACTGATGCGGGCCGACTCCCGGCTGAGCACCTCGCGCGGCACAATTCCGAACTTCTCGCGGGCATCGCGCGCCTCCTGCGAGTACGGCTCGGTATCATGAATCAGCACCTGCACGCGGTCGCCACCAACCGCACCTATCTCCTGTAACGCGTTCAACAGATTTTCCCGGACCTCAACGTAGTCACGCGGAACCTCGGGACTGATGAACGCCTGCACAAGCACGGGGCGGTCCTCGCTGATTTCATCGATTAACTGCTCGGTACGATCCGACAGCGAGTGCAGCCGCTCTGCGGTCACATCAATCCGAAAACCGATTCGATCCAGAATGACATTGAAGCTCATCACGGCGATCACCAGCGCAACCACGCGCACCAGCTGGTGGAACCAGAACTGCCTGCGATCACCCCGGGTGGGCCAATGGCGGCGACCGATCAACAGGACATTACCGTACAGCGCCACGGCAGCCAGGGAGACAAAAAACACAACTCCCGAAAGGCTGACCACACCGCGCGCGAAATCCCGAAAATACTGAGTGACGGCCAGCGGCGCCAGCAGTCCCTGCAGCCAGCCGGCCAGTACCACCGTCCGTGAATCCACAAACACCAACACCCCGCAGAACAGAGCGCCGAGGATGAATCCTACGGTCGTGTTGGCAGTCAGCATCGAGGCCAGCATACCTACGGCCAGGAGGGCCGCACCGATAAACCAGTACCCCAGGTAGTTGCCGAACATTAAACCCAGGTCGGGGCTGCCCAGCCACCAGAGGACGGCTACATGACTGAGGGAGAACAGCAGCGAGGCCGTATAAATGCCGAGCACGGCCAGGTACTTACCGAGCACGACCTCGAGATCGGTTGCCGGCAACGTAAGCAGCAGTTCATCGGTCCCCTGCTTACGTTCATCGGCCCACACGCTCATAGTCAGGGCCGGAACGAAAAACAGCAGGATAAACGGAAACAGATTGTTCAACTGAGCCAGGTTGGCCAGATTGTCCGCGAAAAACCGTTGCTGCCAGAAGGCCGCGGCGGCACTGAGAAAAATAAACAGCGTGACAAACACATATCCCGTGGGGCTGCTGAAATAGGCCTTCAGGTCCCGTCGGCACAACACCTTGATTGTATGCCAGTTCAGTTTCATACGCCCTCCCCCGTTCCGAGACTGCCGACGGCCCGGCCGTAGTCAGTCATTTTGTAAAACGTCTGATCGAGGGGTGCGTCTTTTTCCAGTTCGGCCGCGGTACCGTCAAACACCAGCGAACCGTTGTGTATCAGCAGGACTCGTTCGGCCACCGCCTTCACTTCCTGCAGAATGTGGGTCGACAGCAACACCGTTTTGGTCTCACCGAGCTTTTTGATGTTCGTGCGGAAATCACGAATTTGATTGGGATCGAGACCGGCGGTCGGCTCATCCATAATGAGTACATCCGGATCATGGA
>Ga0180007_10007575_pt1 | contig 10213 bp, 7 predicted proteins | sample MM_PC_MetaG_FD_121122 | JGI IMG/M metagenome (GOLD analysis project Ga0180007, IMG submission 121122) | Groundwater microbial communities from the Aspo Hard Rock Laboratory (HRL) deep subsurface site, Sweden - MM_PC_MetaG | ecosystem: Environmental > Aquatic > Deep subsurface > Groundwater...
ATGCATTTTCTTTGCTTCTTCTTCCTCAAGTAGCTGAGGCTACTATCGTCATCAGAATCAACGAAAATGCTATAAAATCTATCCATAATTAACTCATTTCTTATTTCGCGACAAGTCTAATAAAAAAGCGCCAGGTTCTGGCCTCGACTTATCGTCCCACACCGTTGCCAGTGCAGTATTGTGGGCGCTAGGGCGTTTCAAGACTCTGTTCGGGAAGGGAAGAGTTGGTTCCACCCCGCTCTAGAGACCAGAACGTGACGCTTTTTATTAAGCTTGATGCAAAGTTAGCAAAGCGATACTAGCACTTTTATGATGCAACAAGTCGATTTGATTCAATGTGCCAACTGGTTCACGCTCATAATCAAGTGAAGAACTGCCCCATCCAAATCGAGCTGATTAAAATCAGACCGATCTGGCTGGGGGTTTAACATTAAAGTTTTAATATAAGAATTTTTTCAATTGACAATTAGTATCGTTAGGCTGAACCTGTTGCCAGGCTTACACCGACGACCTATCAACGTGGTAGTCTCCCACGAGTCTAATGGAGAAGTTTAATCTTGAGTGTGGCTTCCCGCTTAGATGCTTTCAGCGGTTATCCAACAGCAATGTAGCTACCCTGCGGTGCGCTTGACAGCCACAACAGGAACACTAGGGATTGCCTCACCACGGTCCTCTCGTACTAGTGGCGAAAACTCTCAAACTTCTAACGCTGACGGCGGATAGAGGCCGACCTGTCTCACGCATGTAATTCCCGCTGTTACCAGGGGCATGGACTATACCACCACCCTTTTTCACTTGCTCTGACTGAATAAATCAGAAAGAGCGCAATTTGTGTGTATTAGACTTATTGTGAAATAAGTCTATTAAAAAAGGGGACCGACGTTTTAGCTACGTTTAATAACGTAACTCTGTTTGATCGTAAACCAAACAAGTCTCTACGGGGTTAATGTTCTTCCTTTTGGGCCAGATGGTTACGAACCACCTGGGCAGTTATGCTTGACGCATAACATGCAGGAACATAACTTCCCTCGGTATTATCCTAACATATGACAGGTTAAAAAATATGTTTAGGAATTCACCGATATGAGTCGGTTTTACTTCTGCTAATTACTCAGCAGAGCCGCCAAATTGACGGTCTGAACCCAGCTCGCGTACCGCTTTAATAGGCGAACAGACTAACCCTTGGGACCTCGACCTTCCATCATTACTGATGGGGTAAGACTATACCTTTGCCTTATTTATCATTGTCACCAATGAAAACTTAGGCACGAGCCGTGTGATAGACAATACTTTTTCTTGCCTATCTCAAGTTGGTGACCAAAACCACCAACAATCAGTCGTTACGGGAGACAAATTCTTGGATCTTTGACACATAATTTTTACGTCTATTTTTGGATCTGACGTTAAATGATGCCAAAGTATCTGCTAATCGAGCTTTATTCAGTAAATCCTGAAAAGATAATGCTGGAAATTTTAGAATCTCTAAAGCTAAGTCAAGTTGTTTTTTCTTAACTCTAACAAATGGTTTAATTTTGTTTAATAAATTAAACACATCTTCTTGAGATCTTATTATCCAGTCATATATTTCTCTGTTTTTACAAACAATTCCAACTTTAGTTTGATGCAATAACCAGTCAAGTACTTCACGATTTTTTTGAGTGACTTTAATTATCACTCGAACGCGAAACTTATATTTTTTCTCTGGATGATGCTCAATCGAAGCCATAATTGCTCCGTCTGCATCTATCAAACCAGCTATGTATGCTTGATTAACTTCAGAAAGTGTCTTTCCCACGGTATTAACCATAGTACCTGGAACCTGCAAAATTGCAAGTTCTTCGCCTTGGCACCAGGCCTTCACCGTTTTGGACTCGTTTATTACCCTACCATTTCCAGTAGGGAAAGAAGTTATATCGTTTTCTTCAGCCCCAGGATGCGATGCACATATATCTACTATTTCTAGCAGTGCAGACTATATCATCATCCAACTTCGTCGAGTTGGAGTTCGGCGTATGATAAGAACTCTTTTTATTGACAAATTAATTTGTCAAGCGATTCTTATCTCACCCCGCCATGGCGGGGATCAGTCGTTACGGGGTCAAAGGATGTGTGTTACAAACACATTCATCCTCGACTTCCCACGGTATTACCCGTTGATAATTACGTATCTTCAGTATAAAGCGAAGAAAATACGAATTCAATGAGGGCTTCACCGTTATTAGCCAATTTTTCCTTTCAAATCACTTCGAAAGGGGCCCAATTTGAGCCGACATCGCGAAATATCTCTAAACTTTCGTTTAAAGCCTGACTATACCTTCATCCTACTTTCATTTAGAAGGATGTGGGCGTGTTATGACTATATAAATATAGCCATCCAAAGAACTTACGTTCCCAGCTCTGAGTCGATACGGGGTCTAAAAGGAAGTTTATAGTACATAAAATCAGGAATTAAAGGTTTAATCATTGATTTCATGCGTTGAGCATCTTTTTGAAATAAGCGAATTCTAAAATAAGTTTTATCTTTATTTAGATTTCCTTTTAATCCAAATTGAGCATCAAGTATTTGCAACAATTTTTTTTGGTCTTGTATTGTGAAACTCTGAGTGTTGAAGTATGAACTAGCTCTGTTGCGAGCTCCATCGTCCATATACCAAATGCTCAAAGCGAGTGGCGTTAATACCAAATTGTCTGGTATTTGTTTTTGACCATTTCTTCCATAAAACATTTTGTAATATGGAGTTAAAGCTGGTAAGCTTTTGGTCCAAAACCTATAACCAACTCTAGTGCCATTACCCAAATAGGATTTTGGTTGACTTTTCACTAGAGAAGATAGGATATTATATTTCCAGTCTACATAATCTTTTTGTTTGATTGAGTGACCGATTTTTAAATAAGCGTGGGTTTTACACGCCATATATCCATCTCCTAATAAAGAACCTAAAATGATAGATTGTTGTTCTTCCGTTAGACTTCCCACGGTGTTGCCATACTATATATCATCAACCTTACAAGGAGATGACATCAGTGAAGGGTTCACCGTTATGAGCCCATGTTTATCTAGTTACAAAATTTGAGTTATTTGTACTAGAACAGCATCTCGATATTACTATCGAGAGACCCCAATGTGTGTATTCAAGGTAGCAATCCGCGCCGACGCTAGGGACGCTTAGGCGCGATGACTCTGTTATCCCCAAGGTAGCTTTTATCCGATAAGCACGGCGTCTTCCACAAAACGCACGTGGATCACTATGACCTGCTTTCGCATCTGCTCGGCTTGTATGCCTCACAGTTAAGCACTCTTATGCCATTGCACATACATCCCGATTTCCATCCGGGACAAGAGTACCATTGCGCGCTTGCGTTACTCTTTAGCAAGCAACCTCCCCAGTTAAACTACCCACCAGACAGTGTCCCCCCTGCCGTTTGCAGACAGGTCGGGTGAGATAATCTAGATAAAACGAGTGGTATTTCACTGGTGATGACCGCATAAATGAGGCCATCTCCCACCTATTCTAAACAATTCCAACTAAACCATCAGTGCCAAGTTGCAGTAAAGCTCTATGGGGTCTTTTTGTCCTGCCGTCAGTAGGCCGCGTCTTCACGGCCATCTCAATTTCACCGAGTAATAGTTCAAGACAGTGTGGGACTGGTTGCACCTTTCGTGCGGGTCGCCAATTAAGCGACACAGTGTGTTACTTTCACCTTTCGGTTACTTACCTAACTTCATTTCTTCTGATGTTAGGTGCCTTGTTATTTCTAACAAGATCTGCATGTCGCCATGCAGCTCAGACTATATCATCCCCGCTTAGCGGGGCCTGGCGTGTAGTCGTTGAGGATCCCTAAAACTTGATTCAAATCTTTGGTTTCCTGCTGATTGTCTGCACCGTGTAGATTTTTACTCACTAATGAGTACTAACGGATTCTCAGATATTCCAGCATATAGCCAGGTTTTCCTTAAATAGAACATGTCTTATTAAGGTCCCCTGTCGAGGAACTTCGCTCAAATATATTGATATATAAATTTTTTTATATATTCAAAATGCTTGTTACAGTTAATTTGATTAACTAGGGTGAACACATTTTCACCCTCCTAATGTCGCCACTAGGTTCGGACTATATCTTCACCCCGCCATTGGCGGGGGCTCGGCATGTAGTCTCTGAGGGATCAAATTTCATTGGTTTTTTGTTAATTTAATCTTTTTGCCCATTAGGCTGATAATTGATATCAATCCTAATCGAGTTAAGTGCTCATGATTCTTCATCATTAATAACACTTTAGAAAAATTTTCAAAATCTTGTTGTTTGGCGGTTTGCAAAGGATGTTTTTTGAAAAATGGTAATATTACATTGAGTAAATCATTTCTTTTTCTGACACAGAAGCGATAAATTGGCTCTTTATGGTTATCATATCTATTGTTAATAAATATGTGACCACAATCGAAAAATTGCTTAATCGATTTGAGTGAATCCAAACTTTTTGCTCCCTGTGTAACAACAAATTCTGGCATTATCTGCCAACCAAATTTGCTTGTTTTATTCTTGAAGATGCTAATTGAAAAGCATCCTTCTCCATCTACAAAACCGACAATCCAACCCTTTTGAAACTGACTTCCCTGCTGATTGTCTGCACTTGTAGCATTTTCAGTTGAATTTGGAATAATCGAGTCGAGTGGCATTACTACCACTATAACCCGAATACTACCCAAACTCAACTAGCTCAAGATTCTCAGATATTCCAGCATATAGCCAAGTTTTACTAAAGCAGCGATTATTCTACCTTAGAACAATTATAGTTATTGCTGACGTTCACCAGGGCTTCGTTTGCAAGCCAATCCCGATAAATCGGAATCAACCCACTCAGTTAACCTTCTGGCACCGGTCAGGCTTCAGCCTGTATACTGCCTCTTACGAGTTTGCACAGACCTGTGTTTTTGGTAAACAGTCCATCCCACCTCTTTAGCTGTGCCCTACCTCAACTTGCGCCTTGGTAGGGAGGGCATCTCTCGAAATTACGCCCAGCTGTTTTGCCGAATTCCTTAAACTACTTTCTCTCGCGCTCCTTGGTCTACTCGACCTAACCACCTGTGTCGGTTCTCGGTACGATTTGATACATTTCTTCCTGCGAAGCTTTTCTAGGATGTTGAAATCGCCAAAAACTCTCTTCCCCGAAGGGTTAAAAGTCCTATCACACTTCAGATAAACGCTGTGGCGGATTTGCCAACTACAACTGCTTTAGTGCTTCGAAGGCAGATTCACACCGCCTCTTTAGTTATCCAACACCGTTCCTCCCCAAGTCAAACGAAATGTACCAAGGACCGGAATATTAACCGGTAATCCATCGGCTACCCCTGCACTACGCAGGGCTCACCTTAGGGTCGCCTAACCCGCACACGACGAACGTGGGTGCGGAAACCTTGGTCATACGGAGTCGGGGATTCTCACCCCAATTGCGTTACTCATGCCGGCATTCTCACTTCTGATCGCTCCAGTAGCTCCTTACGGGCCACCTTCACTGCACACAGAACGCTCCCTTACCGCTGCCACTCTCGATAAATCGAGAATGACAACCTCAAGCTTCGGTTATTCATTTGAGCCTCGTTACATTTTCGGCGCATTATTCCTACGGCTAGTGAGCTGTTACGCTTTCTTTAAAGGATGGCTGCTTCTGAGCCGACCTCCTAGGTGTCTTAGGAATGACACTTCCTTTTCCACTAAATGAATATTTGAGACCTTAGCTGTAAGTCTGGTTTGTTTTCCTTTTGCTTCTGGAACTTAGCTCCCAGATGCTGAGTGCCAGGGAACATTGAAGGGTATTCGGAGTTTGACTAGGTGTCGAAACTTGCGTCCCAAACACCCGATCAGTGCTCTACCCCCCTCCAACTTAGCCTGACCCTATACCTAAATATATTTCAGGGAGAACCAGCTATCTCCGGGTTCGATTGGCATATTACCTCTAACCACAACTCATCCGAGCATCTTGCAACATACACCGGTTCGGGCTTTCATTCCGTTTTATCGGAACTTCACCCTGGTCATGGTTAGCTCACCCGGTTTCGGGTCAATCATGTGCTACATTTGTTCGCCCTATTCAGGCTCGCTTTCACTTTGGCTTCTCCCCGGAAGGGATTAACCTGCAACACACAATAACTCGCCGGCTCATTCTTCAATAGGCACGAGATTATCCACGATAAATCGGGACTTTCTCTGATTGTTAGCAGATAGTTTCAGGATCTATTTCATTGGGTCTTCCACCCTTCTTTTCACCTTTCCCTCACGGTACTCGTTCACTATCGGTCTTGTTTGGTATTTAGCCTTGGAGTGTGGTCACCCCAGATTCAGAAGGGAGTTTGCCGTCTCCCAACCTACTTAGGAACACTCTATGGTAGAGTCAATTTTTCGCATACACGGCTTTCACGCTCTCTGGCCACCAATTCCATGGTGCTCTGCTAAATTGACTCAGTCCAATATTGAGGTCCTGCAACCCCAGAATAAATTCTGGTTTAGGCTGTTCCCTGTTCGCTCGTCGCTTACTAAGGGAATCTCATTCGATTTCTTTTCCTCCGGGTACTTAGATATTTCAGTTCCCCGAGTTGCCCCCCCGCCAAAGGCGGGGCCATCCCGCTTTCGCGGGACGAGGTTACCCTATTCGGACACCGCCGGATCAAGCGCCTTTACTCGGCTCCCCGACGACTTTCGTGGAGTTAACGTCCTTCTTCGGCCAAACAAGCCAAGGCATCCACTATCTGCGTTAGTTTAAAAATTCTTAAATCTCAGTATTAATTGATTATAGGCTTGCTGTTACACAAGCCTATTTTACTGACAACTTTAATGTTGTTGTTCTTCACTTGTTAATGAGCGTGGACACAGTCCAAGAAGCTATCCACGAATATCATGAACAGCTGCAAAGTCTTTGTCTCTTCTGATAACTTTTCAACCCAAGCCTTCTAGTGGACCCTAAGGGGCTCGAACCCTTGACCTCCACATTGCAAATGTGGCGCTCTAGCCAACTGAGCTAAGGGCCCGGCAGGTCAGCGGTCAATCAGTTATCATTCTTTGTTGTTTGAAGGACGAGGGATTGCAACCAGTTAACCTGGAGTGCAATGTCAATTCCCGAACAGAAAGGTGATTATAATGGATCAAGTGAAAGAGTGCAAGATTTAGTTTTTGTGCTAGCGTTTTTTAGAAAATGTCCCCTCTGCGTTAAGTAGAAATGTCCCCTTTTGAAAAATGATGTCCATCATTACGTTTGGTGAAAAACGTACAAAATGGGACGCGGAAATGACAAACAAGATTGAAAATCTAGAGAATTTTTTGCAGAATCTGCTTGTTCTTGGCAATCACTTTTTTGTCCAATTCCCCAGCTTCTTCAATCACAACTGCCAACTTCTTTAAACCGCTGACTTGGGTATAAAACTCAAGTTGGGTCTTAATAATTGTTCTGGCCAACTTGATATCTACTAAGTGCAACCACTCGGCGCTGACTTGATATTGACCTAAGTTGTACGTCTGCTCGCCCCCACCCAAAGTGAAACAAATGTTACTAGCCACATGCACATTTTTGGGGCGGACCATGTGCCCCTTGATGTCGTGCTTTAACTGCCTGGGATCGGTAAAAGGTAAAAAGCCTGCATAAAGTAAGTTGTGTTTGTCTGCCAAAGCCTCTACTTGCTTCTGCATAGTGGCATCGGTCTGGGCCCAATCGTCTAGTTTTAATTGATTTTTAACCCAGTCGTTTTCCCCCGAAGCGGCCAGTCTCATACCGCTAAACAATTTCTTTAGAGCTTCAATGACTTTGTCCGCCCCATCCAAACCAACTCCAACCCCAATCAGGGATAATCTGCGCCCCACATTAATCTGGACGCCCTCATCACCGCAAGTTAATACAAATGAAGGCGGTATGATAACTTCTTCCACTGCCTGATCTTTAGGGTCTGGTTTTTTGAACATAATTTTGTGGACAAATTAGCTTGACTTGGCCATGTTATTGACTGCTTTTAAATATTCTGCCATATCTCGTTCGACTTTCTCCCAATCACCACCAGCTTCTCGAATAGCGTTAAACAGGAGGTCCATATCAATCAGAAGTTGATCATCAGTCACAATCATGCGTTGTTTAGCCATCAATACCCTCTTGATACACATTTTAGTTACTTCTTCTTCCTCAAATAGCTGAGGCTACTATCGTCATCAGAATTAACCAAAATGAAGTAAAACCTAAACATAATTAACTCGTTTCTTATTTCGCAAGAGGTCTTTTTAACTCAACACGATGGGTGATTATACCACGTCTGGATAGGTTAGACTGGTAGCAAATCTGAGTCGGAGCCAAGCAGTTGACCCAAGCAGTTGATGCACAACCTAGCGGTACTCAACTGGTAGCTCGGTCATGACCAAACTTAAGCTCATTCTCTTTTGCGTGGCAGACACACTCTCCACATGCACCGTGACTGTGTCGCCCTTGGTTAAGATCTGGCCAGCTGTCAATTTACTGGAGTGAATTAGGCCATCAATGCCCTCTTCCACGTTGACAAAAACTCCAAAGTTCTCAATTCTGGAAACTGTGCCAGTTAAAGTAGTACCTGATTGATAACGATCTTCAATACCAGTCCAAGGATCATCAGATAATTGCTTGATGGATAGATTAAGTTTGTTGGTTTTCTCATCAATTCCTAAAACCTTAACCTTAATTCTGTCACCAACTCGGTGATAATCCCTAGGATGAGTCACCTTTTCCCAACTTATTTCGGAAATATGAACTAAGCCTTCAACGTGACCGACAATTTTATTTTCCACAGGAATCTCGACTGTCACAAACAAACCAAAGTGCATGACACCGGAAACCACGCCTTCATAAGAGCCACCCACATCAACTAAGTGGAGAGCTTTTTCTTTGTTGGCCAGTTCATCAGCTTCAGAAACGTGACGTTCGGAAAAGATCAGGCGATTTTTCTCCCGATCAACCTCAATCGCCCGAACTTGAAAAGTCACGCCCTTGAGTTCGCCAAACTTACCAACCAATGCTTTACCAAATTGACTGGAAGGCACAAAACCCCGGACTCCGTTAATGACGGCAATTAAGCCGCCCTTGTTTACCTCGAGACCTTTGGCGTCCATGATTTTGTTATGGTCCAAAGCATCTTGGAAAAAGTCCCACTTGGAATCAAGCGCCGCCCGCTTTAAGGACAGCATAACTTGACCCTGGTTATTTTCTTCTGATACAACCATCACATCAATCTTTTGACCTGACTTGAGCTCCACGATATAGTCGCGAGCAATGGCAAATTCTTTATCTGTGACGATGCCTTCTGTCTTGGCGCCAATATCAACTTGGAGCATTTTTTTACCCACGTTGGTCACTACACCAACTACCACATCTCCCCGCTTGGGGATGACAATTTGATCACCAACTTGATCCATCAAGTCGGCCATAGTTTTGGCTGAATATGTTTTGGTTGGAGTTGGTTCAACCGATACAGACACTTCTTTTTTACTGACAACCACTTGTTTTTCACTCACAGCTACAGGTTCTTTAACAACAGTTGCTGATTTTGTGACCGAGTCCTCTGATTGAACTGAAACTGGTTTTTTCAAAACTGCTACTTTTTTAACGACCACCTTTTTGGTGACGGCTTTTTTGGCCACAGACTTGACCTTAGGTGTGGATTGGCTGGATTTAGTTACAGCTTTCTTTTTAGTAATTGACATAACATGTGGTGCTCCTTTCAAAAGTGTATCTGGTAGTATATCACAGGCAAAGGTAATTGATTTGATGGGTATTATTTCTTCTGATTATTTTACTTCTGATACATAGTGCCCACAAAACAAGTTTGGTAAGTTTGACTTGAATAAAAAAGCGGTAAATTTATTTTGTGCTTACTATATCTGCCAAGCCGAGCTGATATACATACTTAATAAATTTAGTTTGCGGAGACGTTCGCTCCAGGCAAAATTCTTCACAATTAACTTGAGAAATCGCATCTCACGGAGACGTTCGCTCCAAGCCAAGAACTGACCTAAAATTGATTGTGTTGATCTCGTACGCTCCGTTCGTTGGATTTCTCAAGTTCTAAAATTCAAGTTATCAGCCAACAAAATAGACTTGTCGCGAAATAAGAAATGAGTTAATTATGGATAGATTTTATAGCATTTTCGTTGATTCTGATGACGATAGTAGCCTCAGCTACTTGAGGAAGAAGAAGCAAAGAAAATGCAT
>Ga0180007_10007576_pt1 | contig 10213 bp, 12 predicted proteins | sample MM_PC_MetaG_FD_121122 | JGI IMG/M metagenome (GOLD analysis project Ga0180007, IMG submission 121122) | Groundwater microbial communities from the Aspo Hard Rock Laboratory (HRL) deep subsurface site, Sweden - MM_PC_MetaG | ecosystem: Environmental > Aquatic > Deep subsurface > Groundwater...
AAAACAAATGAATTAGGTTTCCATCCATATCTATCAACATTCATATAAACTTCTTGATAACCCTCCCTCATAATAACCTGCCCTACTCTAGGTTTTATTATAGACTCTTTAATAGAATCGTAAGTAAAATCACTGCCTATAACTGTGAGCCCCCTATTTAACATAATCAATCCTAAAATTAAAACTAATATGGCCGAAAATTTTAATATCCTTTTAGTAGCTTTATGACTAATAACTGTTGCAAAACTTCCAAAACCAATCATAACAGGTAAAGTTCCTAACCCGAATGCAGCAAGTGATGTAAATCCCTTAAAAAAACTTCCAGTACCCATTGCATATAGATACATAGCTTGTAAAGGTCCACATGCAATAAATAAACCCGATAATAAACCTGTAATTAATGGAGCACTATATGCTCCTTTAGCATCATGAGATGCTTTTCCTGCAGCTTTTGTTAAAAATTTAGGATTTAATTGAAATTTTCTAAACCATTTAAAACCAAACATACTAAGGCTATAAAATACCATAAAAACACCAGCAAAAATTGCAATCCATCCTCGTACTCCTACACTAAAAGCAATAACTCCTCCGATTAAACCAAATATTCCTCCGATAACTGCATAAGATAAAACTTTACTCCCACCATAAATAAAATGCTGCATATAACTCTTATGACCTTGGATTGCATTTTTAGTAGTATAAGATACAACAAAAGCACCACACATTGCAATACAATGAAAACCAGTTAAGACCCCTACTAAAAAAAGCAATATCAAACTAGTTTGTTCTCCTAATTCAGGAACTTCTAAGTTTAGACTACTTATAAAAAAATAATATATTATGAAAAATAATAAGACAAAACTTGCAACCATAATAATCCAACCAATCATGTCTGAAGAATTTTTGTTTGGGATTGTTTCTTTTTCAACTTCTTTTTTAACGACTTTTTCAAGAACTACTTCATGACTATTATTATTATTCTTATTTTCTTCAACCTTATTATCACAACATTCATAACCCTCTTCACTAATAACAGCTTTAATTCTATTTTCAGAAATTTTATCAGAATCATATTCAACAACAGCTTCTTCCCTAGAAAAACTTACTTCAACCTTTTCGACACCTTCTTTGTCCTTCAATGCATTCTCAATTCTATCAGAGCACGAATTGCAACTCATGCCCCCAACCTTAAAAATTTTTTTAACCATGAAAAACTTAGAACTCTTTTCTATATAATCACTTTGGTGAAACTAGTTTCAGAAAAATTTATTTTTCAATTTGTTTGATTATCACATCAACAACTTCATCAGCAGTTTTATCCTCAGTATTAATAACTTTCCCATAATCAAATTTTGAAACAAGAGAATGAACTGCCCTAGCAGCATCAACCCCATAAGAAAACTCCCGGCATCCATCCCGCTTCACACAAGTATCTAAACCTGCCTTAAGAGTGAAAATATAAGACTTATAATCTTGTAAATTATTTTCCAAATATTCTAATTGACATTTATAATAAAAATTACCATCAATAATAATCAGAGTTCCATTAAATAATCTTTTTTTTATTTTCGGAAGAATAATATCAGTAGCCTTATTAAAATTTTTAAGAGAGATACACCCCAAACCTTCATCAATAACATCTAGATTGTGTTTCTCAAGAACATCATCAATAGAAAAACACTCTCCTTTTAATACTACGGCTAGTTTTTTAGACACTGTTGATTTACCAATGCCCAGCGGGCCCCTAATAATTATATAATAACTCATAACTAATCCAAACAAAAACAATTTTAAAACCTATCTATCCTCACAACTCAGCATCAATAGCTTGTTGAAAAGCCGCAAATGGTTGAGCACCGCTAATTAACTTTCCATTAATAAAAAAAGCCGGTGTTCCTTTAACTCCAAATTTTTGACCATCTTGGAAATCCTTCTGAACCTCTCCAGCCATTGCACCAGAATCTAAACAAGTATTAAACTTACCTTGATCTAATCCCATTCCTTGAGCATAATTCTTAAAAGTATCAACTCCTCCAACAACTCCACTCTCAAATAACTTATCATGCATTTCATAATACTTACCTTGTTCACCCGCACACTCTGCAGCTTCAGCAGCTTTTTGAGCTTGTTGATGAAAACTCAACGGGAAATCTCTAAATATAATCTTAACCTTACCCGTATCAATATATTCCTTTTTAATAGCTGGATAAGTCTGATCAAAATACCTTTTACAAAAAGGACACTCATACTCACTAAATTCAATAATTGTTACCGGAGCATCAGAATCACCCAAAACAGCATCATCATCCGCAGTCACCGGAACCACAGCAGCTTCTGTAGGTTGTGTAGGCTGAGCTGGCTGTGTAGGCGTTGGTTGAACATTTGCAACAGCTTTTCCAGTAAATCCTCCACCATTATAAACATAATAACCTCCAATAATTACAATAGCTAATAAAATAAAAGTAGAATATTTCCATAAATCTTCTTTTTTAATTTGAATTGTACCATCAGAACTACCTGAACCAGAAGGTCTATGGTCAAAACTTCTCTCAAAACCAGAATTACTTTCAGGACCCCTTATTTCAGATCTTCTCTCTTCAAATCTTCTCTCCCTAAACCTATCTCGAGAATCACTATCACTAGAACTTCTCTCCGGCTTAGAATTTTCAAATCCTTCTATATTGTCATCAAAATCCTCATCGTCGTCGTCTTCTCTTTTTATAAATTCATCACTCATTTTTATTATTTATTGAAATTACTTTATAAACTTTTGTGTACTTATTTACAATATCTCAAGCAATAAGAAACTCTTTAGCAAATACTTATAAACCCGCCTTATGTTTTTCTTTTAATGAAAAACAAAAACGTTGGATATCTTGTTATAGGAATATCACTTGTAATTGTTGCAATAATAATTATATTTAACACAGGAATGAAAGATATAGTTGATGAAACATGTAGCCATGGTTCTGAATGCACCATGTATGACACAATAAAAACTCAAACATACCTAAGCCTTGCAATATCTGGACTTGTTTTTATAATAGGATTATTCCTTATACTAAGCAGACCCGAACAAGTAGAAAAAATTGTAATAAAAAAAGTAAAAGAAAGACCAAAAAAACAAACAATAAACATCAACAACTTAGACAAAGACGAAAAACAGATAATATCCCTCCTTCAACAAGAAAACGGAGGAATGTTCCAAGCAACACTAATGGAAAAAATGGATATTGGAAAAGTTAAAACTACTCGTTTATTAGATAAACTCGAAGCTAAACAACTAATTGAAAGAAAAAGAAGAGGAATGAATAATATAGTTGTTTTGAAAAATAGGGATTAAATTTTTAGTATATCTCAAATAAATCACATCGATTCTTGCAAACATAAGAACCAAGTCGTTCTAAAATTATAACTTACTAAAATATATAAAAATTTAGTCCACCAAAGGCGACTAAATTTTACCCCCGCCGACTATCAAAATCAACCGAAGGCATCTCAAATAATCTCTTGCCACCGTGAGAATAATACTTATACGATTTTTTACAATTAAAACAAAAAAGACTAAGATAACAAAGATTCTGATTATGTGTCTGAAAATAACCGGTCCTAACCAAAGGATTCCCGCATCCCATACAATGCGGATGATGCCCAACCAAATCCATTTTTGTCTTATTTATCGCCCCAACCGACTTCAAAATATCATTCAAATAAATCTCAATAGCATCAACCCGATACTCCTCATCATAATCCTTAAATTTATAACCATAAATATAATCATGTAATGCCTTCAAAAGATAATCAAATGCATCTTTACTTATTTTAATCTTATCATCAAAATTCAAATCTCCAAGCTTTTCAAAAAATTTACTTTCATCCATAATGTTATTCTCTAACAACAAGAATATTTAAGAATATATTTGATATGTTACCATCATTAGCATATCATAAACCAAAGAGCAACAGATCATCTCGCGTTTAAATTTTTTCTATTACTAATTATTAAAAAAATTTAGGTTAGCAAAACTTCCCAAATTTCATTCAACCACAACAATCCTTTTAATCTTCTTTATCTTTCTTTAACAATGGAATACCCATTGGAACAACAAACACCTGAAAAAGTAATGACTGGAAGCCACGATATAAACCAATGGCTTGGTGGAGGCTATGAAAAAGGAGTTATCACTTTATTCTACGGCCCATCTGCATCAGGAAAATCCAACTTTGCAACACTAGCAACCTGCCACAACGCAAAAAAAGACAAAAAAATATTATTCATAGACACCGAAGGAAGCATATCTCTAGACAGAATCAACCAAATAACCCACGGACTTCCAGAATTTGTTTTAAAAAACATAATAATCTTAAAACCAATAAATTTTGAAGAACAAAAAAAAGCATTTTCTCAAATATACAAAAGATTAAAATCAGACAATATAGGAATGATTGTTGTAGACAGCATAACAATGCTCTATCGTTTAGAACTAGCAGAAGCACGTAAAAAAGGTTTAGATGAAATTCAAGAAGTAAATTCAGACTTAGCAAAACAAATGCGAGCATTATATGAAATATCAAGAAAAAGAGACATCCCAATAATAATCACAGGCCAAGTCTACAATGAATTCTTATCAGAAGAAGATTGGCTATCAGGAAAACAAGCAAACACAAGTGTAGTCGGAGGAGACATTCTCAAATATTGGAGTAAATGCATAATAGAACTCCAAAACAACCGCGGAAAAAAGAAAGCCATAATAAGAAAACATCGCTCACTTCCAATTAAAGAACTTAATTTTGAAATCATCAACGAAGGAATAAGAAAAAAAGGCTGGTTGTAGAAATCTTTTTAAACCCCCCTAAATATACCTAAACCAATATGTCAACAGAACTATTTGAAATTGACCAAGGAATATTCTCTCCATCTATCAATCTTCCTTGCGGACACAAGGCAATATCAGAACCTTATCCAACAGATAGATTAGTCCTACTAGTCCAACCATTTGTTGGTATTCCTCTAGACCAAAAAGGAATGCGAAAATATGTAAGCAGACTTTATGAATGCAAAGATTCTACAAATGAAGCAAGACAATATGAGATTGGAATAAAAAGTTTAATTGGACTTTGCGAATTCCCATTAGTAATTTTGGAAGAAACAAATAGGGTTCAAGATTGGGCTCAGGTATCTTTTATACAAAATAGAAGCAAATATAGTGACGATACATATATTATTGCTGTTGGAGAAGAAGATCTAAATCCAGATTCAGATTTTCCTCAAAGACTTTCAGACTTTTTAGCGCAATTTTGTGTTGAAGAAATTGATGTTGCTGGAAACTGCGATAGAAAAGTTTTAGATTATCTCTCTAGATTACCTCCAGCCAATGGAATAAAACCCGAAAAGCGACAAAGATTTATCCCATGCAGAGATGAAACATTGATTATGACCTCAGAAAGAAATCCATTAGGATATTCTAAACACCAACATCTGTTAGGCATGCAAGAAACGTAAGATTTATTTTTCCTTACCCAAAACAAAACCTTCCTCCCCACCATTATCTATATCATGAGAAAAAATAATAACTCCATCCTGATGACAATAAATCTTTTCATCACCATCAACACCAATTAAATCCCCTTTCTTAATTTTCTCAAAATCCTTAAATTCCTTAGCACGTTTCAAATTCTTTTTTGTTATATAAATATGATTAACCTCAATTTCTCGCTGATCATCCATTTCCTTGATCTCAAGACCGCCTTCAATTAAACCCATCAATCTCAAAAAAGCCTTCATACTTTCAAAAGCACGATTAGGTGCTTCCTCATCCAAGTGCTGCCCACACTCAACACAGATACTTATTTTACCAAATTTATTCATATAACCATCGGTCGCGCCCGGCTCAATTGAATCCCATCCATTTGATCTAATAGGAAAACTCAATTTTTTAGCTATATGAAAAGAATGAGGCTCGCAAATTATAAAAGGAACTGAAAATTCATTCCTACTTGAATGCAAATCTAACAAAGCATCAGCTTTATTTAAGTAAGGAAGAATCTCCACTGCCCTCTTCTCCTCATAAACAACCGGATCTTTCAAACTCTCTTCAAGAAAACATCTGTTCATATTTTTATCAATAAATCTTTTATTCTCTTCAATAGCCTTAAGATTTCCTAAGATATAATACACCTTTCCCAAATCAATTTTAATCTCATCAAGAGCTCTCTTTAAAGCCTTTATCCCTCCAACCTCGTTTCCATGAACTCCTGCCATAACTACAACCGTCTTGCCAGGTTTTTTACCTTCAACAGTCCAAAGCCATTTATCTCCCATTATTTTATTACCAAAAAGATTCCCTTTAAATATCTTTACAAAATACCACAATAATACTTAAAAACACTATTTACCCAATAAAATAAACATGCCACACACAGCAAAAGAAAAAATAATTAATATAGATAAAAAAGATGATACTCTTGTTTTACTAAAATCTCCAACAGGATCGCAAGTATGGATTGCTGGAAGAGGGGCTTCTATTGAAGAACTTGCACTTGCCCCTCCAGATGGAGAACCTCAAAGATTAGTTTTTAGCCAGTGGGATGCAGTTAGAAGTTGCTATGGTGAAGAAAGACAAACAAATCCTCTTGATTATACAAAAGAAATGCATAGAAGTGCAGCTATCGAAAGAAGAAAAAACCCCATGGCCGGAGGAGTTCCAATAACATTTCTTCCAGGAAGACTTTATGGAGGTCAAGGAAGGTTTTTACAACCAGGAGGAGATTATAAACAATTTAGTGTAGCAAATAGCCATCCACAATTCGGAAGCTTACTTCACTTAGGAGAAGGGAAAAATCAAGATTTTTCTGTTGAAAGTTGTCTTGAGGGAGATTCAGCTAAAGCAAGATTCAGGGGAACAGTAGGCAAAAATCTGCCAGGATTTCCTCAAGGAATTTTTGTAGATGTAGGATACGAGCTTAAAAAAAACACCCTCACAAGAGGAACTACAATTACCAATAAAACTGGAATGCATATCCTTCTACCTTCAGCAGATCACGGCTCCTACATGCCAGGAAAAGGTAATGTAAGAGATTTAAGTGTTCTAATAAAAACAAATGGAGGATATGAATTAGATCCTAAAACCAAAGTTGCAACAGGAAGATTAGCGCACAGAGAATCAATATTTGACTGCCACAAACCTGTTGAAATTACCAGACCCATAGAAGGTATGTATAGAATCGCCCCTACTGACCCTCCCTCATATCCTTTAATAGAAATTGTAAATCGTAATGAAGGAATTGGATTACAAATAGGAGCAGATCCCCTAACTCAAGTTGTATATGGCTGGGTTCCACCTTCAGAAAATTTCTTTTCAGCTCAACCATATAACGGACAACCAACCGCAGCACTACACATGCCAGCATTTCCTGAAGTAGAAGGAATGGATCCTATATTCAAACAAAACATAGAAACAATGCTTCCACCAAATCAATCAATAACTTATCGCCAAGTATTCAGTGCTATAAATGATTTTTCTGAATAATTTTATAATAAACTATTTTATAATAAACTATTTAAATACAAAACACTTTAAAATTATATGTTAGTTCCTCAAGAAAAGATTGATGCATTGTTAAGTGGGCCTTTGAATGATTCAGAACGTCATTCTTTAGGTTATGTAAGAGAATTTAATGCATGGGACTCTGAACGTAATAATCCTTCTCCAGAGTTTGGTAGACAATTATGGTATGCAGGAGTAAATGCACACTATAAAGGTCCAAAACCACCAACCTTACCTGAAGTTCTTGATGGAGATTCTAATGCTGATTCTTATCGAGGAGGAGTTCTTGAAGGTATGATCGGAGAACCTAACGCACAACGCTTAAGACTCTTAGTAATAGCAGAATATTTATTTGGAGAACCAGATCCTAGAGAAACCCATTGGTTAGATGTAACAGCTCCTAGGGGAAAACGTGAAAAAGTAACACGATTAGAAGGAGAATTAAGGAGATATGGTGCTAGGGTGTCAGAAACAACTCCTCAAGATATGACTTTATCTCCTGCTTTAATCAATAAGTATTGCACTCAATATAACTTACAACCCCTTGAACCTTTAATGAAAGAGGCATTGCATATGACCTCTTAAAAATTATTTAAACTTTTTCCTCTCCCTCATAACCAACCACACCACCAAACCCAAAAACACCAAACCAGTTAAAACATACAAAATAAAATTAGTTTCAGGCTCTGGAAAAAAGAAAAGAGTTAAAACTCCAATAATTATTACAAATAAAATTAATTTATTATTTTTCATTCTCAATTTTACACTCCTGAAAATCTTGCTTATTTAATTTAACATATTTTGTTACAGTACTTAATAACTTATTTGAAGTAGAAAATTTAGATCTTCTATCCCTTTCAAAATAAGTATAAAGAATTACCTCGATCCCTAATTTCTTTAATCTCTGAATTATTGGAACAAAATCAGAATCCGAAGCAATCAAAATAACTGTTTTAATCTTTGAGTTTTCAAGAGGCATATCCATTAAATCAATTGTTAAAAGAGTATCAACCCCTTTTTGTTTATAAATATATTTTTCATCCACCCTTAACCTTTGACACCTGCCTTCCCGTATGGTAACATCTTTATTTTTATTTAATTTTTGCACAAACGAATCATATTCTTCTTTTCGCTTTTTTTCTTCATTAGAAGGTCTTGAACTTTGAAAAGGTGGAGCATTATAGAAGAATAAATGATTAAAAATAAGTTCTTGTTTACCAGCTAATTTTTTTGAGAATTTTAATAAATCATATTTAAAATAGTGACCTTCTCCAAGTTTATAACTCACTTTTGATAAAAATCCTGCATCAATCATAACTACTACTTTTTCCATAATGTACCTCCTAAATTATAACTTCAGAAATCTAGGATAAAAAATATCATCCAGCGACCTCGTAAGATCACTGGGGATCATGTTAATTATATTAATAATCTTAAGTTTATAAGCTTTTCTGCAATTATTTCCTATTCTCACCCCTATCATTTGAATCATTTCCATTCTCCCCTGCCTTAGCTTTCATCTCTTCTTCTCTTTTTTTCCTTCCAGGACACTCCGGATTAAAACAAAAAACCCACGGCCTTTTACCCTGCTTAATAGAAATCAACATTGGCCAACCACACTCTTCACAATCTTTATTAGCCTCATTCTTAATCAAAGCCTTAGGCAAAGAATATGTCTGCCTACAATCAGGATAAGCAGTACAAGCAACAAAATAACTTTTAAACCTCGGAGTAAACTTAACAGTCAAATCTCCCTCTCCACAATTAGGGCAGATTTTTTTGAGTTTATTAGCTTCTTGTTCTGAATCAAAAAAAGCTTGATTAGCATCAACTAATTCTTTACCAATGACTTGCTCTTTTTTCTTAAAATCTTCTGAAATTTTATTTAATGCATTGTGTGATTTTTCTATTATTTCTTTTTGTTTTTTTTGTAGGTCTTTTTTTGAATTTCTAATTCCATCCATATCTTTTTCAATATCACGAGTCAAAGCTTCATCAATAATAATTGGCGAATGTTTTTCTAAACTATCAATTAATCTCATCCCAAGTTCAGTTGCTTTAATTGACCTATCTTTAATATAATTCCGATGATACAATGTTTCAAGTATATTTGCTCGAGTAGCTTTTGTCCCTAAATTCCTTTTTTCAAGTTCAGTAAGAATTGATGCAGGAGAATACCGATTTGGAGGTTTGGTTTCTTTTTCTTCAATTTTAACTTTCTCAATTTTAACTTTCCCATTCATATCCTTAACTTCCTTTTCTTCCATTTTAACAGGATAAACATTCATCCAACCTGCTTTTAAAATTTCCATACCTCTAGCAGCAAATTTTAACTCGCCTAAAATCTTCTTTTTACCATTAGAAGTTTTAGGGTCAGAGATTTCTGATGAAATCTCTGAATCAATAACAACCTCTACCCGCTTATTCTCTAACTCAGCATTCTCACAAAAACACGAAATAAATCTTTTAGCAATTAAATTATAAATTTTAGCATCCTGGTCCTCCATTTTCATATTATTACCAGTAGGAATAATCGCAGGATGAGCAGGGTCAGACTTATTTCCTTCAACAGGTTTCTTTTGAGTAGCATGGTCAACTAAATCACCAAATCTCTTCTTTAATTTCTTTAAGATATCTAATGGTTTCATTGCTTCTGGAATTTTCTG
>Ga0180007_10007577_pt1 | contig 10212 bp, 7 predicted proteins | sample MM_PC_MetaG_FD_121122 | JGI IMG/M metagenome (GOLD analysis project Ga0180007, IMG submission 121122) | Groundwater microbial communities from the Aspo Hard Rock Laboratory (HRL) deep subsurface site, Sweden - MM_PC_MetaG | ecosystem: Environmental > Aquatic > Deep subsurface > Groundwater...
CTCTGCTTTCACGTTGCCGCGTTTTCGTCTTAAAAAAACTCGAAGCTCAAGACGTCGGTTCTGTCATAAACGCCGCCTTGAAAGATGAAGAACGGGGATTGGGCAAATTAAATATCCAGGCGCCAAAAGACGTAACGGACGAGCTTTTAGTCGTAGCCGACGGTGATGCGCGCATGGCCTTGAATGCGCTGGAGCTCGCCGTCAAAGCGGCGCAGGCGTCGAGCAAAAAAGGTCCGATCAAGCTTGAACTTACGCATCTGCGCGCCGCGCTTCAGCGTTCGCATTTTTTATACGATAAAACAGGGGAGGAGCACTACAATATTATTTCCGCACTCCATAAGTCCTTGCGCGGCTCGGACGTCGACGCGTCGCTTTACTGGCTCGCAAGAATGTTGGAATCGGGTGAAGATCCGCTTTATGTCGCGCGGCGCTTGGTCCGCTTTGCATCCGAGGACGTCGGTCTCGCTGATACACGGGCTCTCACTCAGGCTGTAGCCGGTTACCAAGCCGTGCATTTCATAGGCATGCCCGAGTGTAATGTTATCCTGGCGCAAGTCGTCGCCTATTTGGCAAAAGCGTCAAAATCCAATGCTCTCTACGTAGCATACGGCAAAGCCGCGGAAGACGTCCGCCATCTGCCAAGCGAACCGGTGCCGCTTCATCTAAGAAATGCGCCTACGGTTCTCATGAAAAATTTTGGTTATGGCAAAGATTATAAATACAATCCAAATTTCAAAAGGCCGGTCAAACAGGATTATTTGCCGGAAAAATTGAAGGGCAGGAAATATTTATCGTAGGGGTACGGCGCGCCGTGCCCCTTGTCGTCCTGAGCGTGTCGAAGGATCTTTTTAATTCCTCGCCGACATGAAAAAAGATCCTTCGACTCCGCTCCGCTACGCTCAGGACGACAGAGCCTTTCTGCTACGCTCTGCTTTAGACGACGGTTTTTTCACTGTCTACCGCTCGCTACCGCCTGTAGTCTCTTTTATGTTATTATTGATTTATGAAACGGCTAATAATCGTTCTAATTTTAGTAATTTTCGCAGGTGCAGGCTTCGGTTATTGGTGGTATTTGCGTGATTCCCCTCAAAAAGTCCTTCGTGACGGAGTAAAGTCGCTTGATTCAGCTATCGGTGCAGGTCAAATCCAGGCCACTATCGCCATTACAGATCCAAAAACCGGTTCAACCAGCGGTTATAGCTTTTTAGGCGAACTTGAGTCTAAAGATGTAACAAGGGCACAACTGCTCGGGGTTTTGCGCATCGGTGCCAAGACCACGACGGAAAGCGATCAGACCGTGGATGTAGTTTTGACTTCCGATCAAGTAGCAATACGCCCCAGAAACGTAAATCGTGAATACCAGGAATTAAGTCAAAAATATACGGGAGATGCTTCCGGCGAGACTTTTATCTTGGCTGACAGAGACGTTTTTTTTAATAAATTAAATTATCCTGCGGCCGTTGGTTTGGGTGCATCAGACGATGTAAGGGCGGCTTTCGCCTATGCTTTACCGGCTTTAATTGTCGATGGGCCGTTGGAAACTATAACAAATGACGGTGGTGATTATGCTAGCGTAAATTTTCGATTTGACCGGAGTGCGACTGCGCCTTTTTTAATCGACTTGATTCGCGCTTGGCGGAAGGCCACTTCTACTGTCGAAGAATATGCCTGGATAGACAGAGCCGCGCAAGGATTGACGCGAGGAAATTTTAATATGGTGTTAGATTCGAGGTCGCGTCAAGTCGTCAGGCTCTCCGGCAATTGGCCTATGTTTAACGAACAAGGAGAAGAGCAAGCCAAGTTGAACGTGACTATTGATTTTCTTGGCTTGAATCAATCCGTGGTTATAGATGTTCCGGCTCCGGTTAAAGACATCACCGATCTTCTTTCTAAACGAATTGAACCGACAACTCTGCCTAGTTCCGCCTTGCGACCCGGCGTAACCACGGGTACCGAGACATTGCAGCCGTCTCAAGAAGAAAGGGTAATCCAAAAACCGGAGATAGATTTATTCAATAAGTATTCGGAGGAGCTGAAAAAGAAGTCATTATATTAAGCTTATGCGCTTTCTAGCGCGGGAAAATAGACGAGCATCAAATCGGGCTGAAGGGCGCTTCAAAATTTTGATGATTTTTTTCGCGTTATTATTTGCGATCATGATCTTTAGGCTTTTTTATCTTCAGATTTTGCAATATGGTTTTTATTCGCTTTACGCGTCTGACCAGCATGAACTTGCGGCAAAACTGCAACCCACGCGCGGACAGATACTTGTTTGCGACAAAGCCGATGGTGCGCTGCATCCGCTCGCAACAAACAGATTGACTTGGCAGGTTTATGCTTCACCGAAAGATATGGATGATCCGGTTTCGGTTGCGCATGCGTTGTCTTCGGTGCTGCAAGTTCCTGATGCGGACATTGTTGTTAAATTAACGAGAGATCCCGAGGATCCCTACGAACTCATCGCCAAAGGTGTGGATTCGGAAGCGGTAAAAGCCCTCAAAGAACAAAGCCTGCCCGGCGTGGGATTTTTACAGAGCAGTTCTCGTCTTTATCCGGAAAAAAATATCGGCGGGCAACTTATAGGTTTCGTTGCCTATGATGAACACGGAGGACTTTCCGGCAGATACGGTATCGAGAGCTCATTGGATTCTTTGCTTGGAGGAACGCCTGGAAAATTATTAGCCGAAAAAGATGCCGGCGGACGGCGCTTAGCCATCGGACAAACCCAAATCCAGGAAGCAAAAAACGGCTCGGACGTTATTCTTACCATTGACCGCACTATACAATTTAAAGCCTGTGAATTGATATCGCGAGCCGTAGAGCGGCATAATGCAGACGGCGGTTCCATCGTTATGATGGATCCGGAGACCGGTGCGATCATAGCCATGTGTTCAACGCCTGATTTTGATCCCATGGAATTCGGTAAAATCAAGAATTTGTCGGAATTAAATAACCCCGTGACTTTTAATGCTTATGAGCCCGGATCTGTATTCAAGGCTTTTACCATGGCCGCCGGATTAGATTAGACAAAATTAGTCCAAAGACTACTTACATAGATAAAGGATTTGAAGAAGTCGATGATCGGGTTATCAAGAATGCATTCAGCGGAGCTCGCGGGGAGCAGACTATGACCCAAGCCCTGGATGAATCATTAAACACCGCTACGATTTTTGTGCAGCAGCTCATTGGTAAGGAACAATTTCGCAAATACATGAAGTCATTCGGTTTTGGTGAAAAGACGGGGATCGAGTTAAGTCCGGAAGTTAAAGGAAACATTTCTTCTTTGGAGAAAAAAGGCAATGTATTTGCAGCTACGGCATCCTTCGGGCAAGGTATAGCGGTAACGCCGCTTCAACTTCTCGCCGCTTATACGGCGCTAGCTAATGGTGGCAGGCTCTTTAAACCTTATATCGTGGACGAGATAGTCAATCCAGATGGAACCAGGGAAAAAACCAGGCCGGAACTTTTAGCGCAACCGATTTCCAAACGAACCTCAAGGCTTATCACGGGAATGCTTACTTCAGCCGTGGAAAACGGACATGGTAAAAATGCAGGCGTACCGGGATTTTGGGTGGCCGGTAAAACCGGTACAGCGCAAGTCGCCAGAACCGACGGGGTAGTCGGCTATCAGACCGATGCGACCATAGGTTCGTTCGTCGGCTTTGCACCGGCTTATGATCCGAAATTCGTGATGCTGGTTAAAATTGATATGCCGCGAGATTCGCAATGGGCCGAGGCATCAGCCGCACCACTTTTCGGTGAAATGGCCAAGTTCATGTTTACTTATCTTGAAATTCAGCCAGACAGACTCACGAACTAACTTTTAGATATTAGTAAATTATTGATTAAATATGTCTATCCAAAAATCGTTCGAAAAGTTTTTAAGTCGTTGCGTAGCAAAAGCTTTGCGTCGCGAACATCCTTTTATTATTGGTGTAGCCGGTTCAGTTGGAAAATCATCAACCAAAACCGCTATCGGCATTGCTTTGGGAGCTTTGGAAGATGGGAGCAAGGTGGTTATGTCGGATAAAAATTACAATAACGATCTTGGTGTTCCACTGGCGGTTTTTGGTTGCGTTATGCCGGGCAGATCAATCGTCAAATGGTCGGTCCTACTTGGTAAGGCCGCACTAACGGCACTGGGAATTTTGAAACTTAGAGCCAAAACTTTTGTTTTAGAGATGGGTACGGACAGGCCGGGTGACCTACTACGGCTCGTTAAAATGGCTAAACCGAATATCGGGGTTTTAACGGCCATAGGCCCGGAACATACCGAGTATTTCGGTGGCGTTGATGAAGTGGCAAAAGAAGAAGCTTTTATTTTTTCTACGCTCACCGAAGGCGATACGGCCATCGTTAATGCTGATGACGACCGTGCCTTGGAGATCGCAAAATCGTTTAAAGCTAATGTATATTCTTTCGGGACTTCGGATCAGGCATGGGTTCGCATCGTGTCCACGGAATTAATCGCAGAAGAGAATAATCCGGAGCATTCGGGTTTATTGGTTGAACTTTTTATGAGCGGAGAAACGATTACCATTAAGTTAGAAAAAACTGCCGGCAAACCGCAGGCGTATGCCGCGGCTGCGGCCTTGGCTTGTGCGGCGGCTATGGGTAAAGACTTGACGCAAGCCGCGGCGCGACTTGAAAAACATTTTTGCGGCATGCCGGGACGCATGCGGCTCTTGGAAGGTATCAAACACACTTGGCTTCTGGATGATTCATATAATTCCTCACCTCTCGCGGTGATGTCGGCTATTCGTGATCTATCGGTTTTTCCAATAAATGAATCGGCTAAACGTATAGCCGTGCTTGGCGACATGCTGGAGCTTGGAAGTCTAGCTGAACAGTCGCATGTCGATATGGGGAGGGCTGTAGCCGAAGCTGGAATTGATTTACTTGTACTCTGCGGTGGTATGTCGGGCGTCGTAGCCAGAGCGGCTAAAGAAGCCGGCATGTCAGATGAAGCGATTTTCATTTATCAAAACAGTTCAGAAGCCGGGTTGTTCGTGCAGGAGAGGATGAAGCGTGGCGATGTCATCCTCATTAAAGGTTCGCAGGGAATCAGAATGGAGCGCGTGACAAAAGAATTGATGGCGCATCCGGACCGGGTAGCGGAACTCCTGGTTCGTTACACGCCGGACTGGCTAAGGAGGACAGGATGACAGGAAATGAGTTCGGGAGGACATAAGACTGTCGTCCTGAGCGAAGCGACAGCGGAGTCGAAGGATCTTATGGAAGCGATGGTCAAGCAACAAGATTCTCCCTGACGCTACTGTCGGGACAGATTGACAAGCTCGGGACGACGGAAAGATGAACTCAGGATGACAGAAAGAGGATCGGGGAGGGAAAAAGGTCCTTCGACAGGCTCAGGATGACAGGAAGAGAACTCGGCGGAACCATGGGTCTACCGGACGGCTTGTAAATTTTGACAGAATAACGAATTTTACGTATTCTCTGCGCACAATTACAAATCCACGGCGCCTTCGTCTATCGGCTAGGACACATGGTTCTCATCCATGTAAGACGGGTTCGACTCCCGTAGGCGCTACCATCGCGTTGAACGCGATACCAACTTGAGAGAAATGTGACGTTAAACGTCGCGACCGAAAGAGGCTAACGCCTCTTTTTGGTTATGGGTGATTGTTAGAGAGTTGGACTGACGCGGGTTAGGCGTGTGTATTTTTGCAAAGAGCTTGCTCGGCCTATATTATTCAATATTAGAACTATGGCTGAGTTAATCCTGTCGTCTAATCCCTTCGATCAGGAGTCGAAGAAAGAAAGCGGATCAAGCGTTCATCCTGAAAAACGGGGTGATTTGGATTTAGTAACGCCGTGGAAAACCGTTGAAGATCTTGAGCGTGCAGTTCGCGCCTTGCCGCCAAGGATTAAAATTGCGATCAAAGAGGAAGAGCGAGAAGAAGTTTACCCGGATGCAGAGCGTGATTCTTTAATGACGCAATACGACAAAGAAACTTTTAAGATACTTTTTGGATCAAACATAGCAATAGCTCTGGATCGTCATTTGAATTTTTCCGAACAGTGGTACGAAAGATTAAGGCGCGGTGAAGATCCCGGAGCTTTGCGGTACGAAACGGTCAAAGAAATAGATTTGTTTTACAAAGAGCAGAAACCGCCTTTTTTTGATCTTGAATATCTCGCAAAACGGCAGGACGAGGCAAAAGCGGAATACGTAAAAACAAGAAAAGAATACACCGAAACAAAAAATAAATTGGTAAAATTGGAAGAAGCCATTAAATCATTAAGCGGAAAAAGAGGATCTAAAAATCAGATGCGTGAACTCGAAGCGGAGCGTGATAAATTAAGAGAAGTTGTTTCTGATAATCCGCAGGGTCCAGGAAAATTAAGCAGATTAGCGATAAAAAGCGACAGGGAATTCGCGAATTTGCAAACTCTTAAGAGTTCTTATGACGATGCGGATAGAATCAGGAACATATGTTTACAAAATCGACAAAGAATAACGTCAGAGGATGCAGCGGACATCTGGGCAGAGGTTGCGGATCGCATCGGAAGACCTCTTGGATTCGCATCGGGTAATTTACGGAGAAAAGGTAAAAACAATGAGGCGAAAAAAATCGAGGATTATCGGCTTCAAATAAAAGAGATTTTGTTGGAATCAGTTTTTGATTGGCTGGAAACCCAGCCGGCGGAAGGAACGCGAAAAAAGAAAACGGATGTATTGGCAAAAAACTTTTTTCTTGTCAGAGGTCTTTTAGAAACGTCGCTAAATCGTGATCCGGAGTCAGTCAGAGCGAATCTGCAACATGCGCAGATTATTTTACGCAGGCTGGTTGATCTGGCGGGTTGAAATCGATTTTTAAAATCTGATCAGTATTATTACAGCGGCCAGTAAAAGTCGATAGACGGCAAAAGGTAAAAGCGAGTGTTTTTTCAGGAATTGTAAAAGCCAGTGGATACAGAAAATTCCTACGACAAATGAGGTTAAAAAACCCGCCACGAGGGCCGCATAGTTGAAGTCGCCTGTACCGGCAGAGGCGATATCTAATAATTTTTTCAGACCCGATCCGGCGATAATGGGCATGGATAAAATAAAACTGAAACGCGCCGCGTTTTCGCGTTTTATTCCCAAAAAAAGAGCGCCCGAAATAGTCGCGCCGGAACGGGAAACTCCTGGAATAAGCGCGAGCGCCTGAAAACAGCCGATCCACCAGGCTTGTTTGATATTTACGTTTTCAGTTTTTTGTTTCGCTACACGTTCCGCGGCAAAAAACAAACCACTACCTGCGACAAGCGCTAAAGCCACCAATAAAGAATTACGAAACAGTGTTTCCATTGTTTTCTCGAGTAATATACCCAGCGCCAAGGCGGGGAGTGTTCCGACCATTATCGCTATCAGGTATTTTTTATTTTTCAGGATACTGATGAAGTCTTTAAAAAAATAAATACCGACCGCTAATATCGTGCCTAGCTGAAGAACTGCATCAAAGGCCAAACCTCCGGCCGGGTCTATCTTTAGTAGTTCTCTCGTCAGAATCAGATGTCCGGATGAAGATACGGGCAAAAATTCAGTAAGACCCTGAACCAATCCCAATATCAGTCCCTGCGGAAACGAGATCATTGTATTTTATTTATTTCCAGTTCCGGAATTGGAATCGAAGGAGATACATTTACCGCAGGTAGAGGCACGGGTTCCGACTCTGAATAGATTTCTTCGAAGGCATCGTCGTCAACCAGGGGTAATGTCGTGGAATATTTTTCAGTTTGAGCATCTTTCCCTCTTTGCACAGTTCCTATTGCCAGTAGCGCTGGGATGAGATAAGTCGTATTTTCGTTGTTCGACCAGGAATCATATTTAAGCCAGGCCAGTGAAATACTAGTAATATTAACTTTGATATTAACGTTTTCCGTTCCCCAGGCATAAACAGGGTTGAGCCCTCCGGCGGAAAGTCTCATTTTTGCCGTTTCGTAATCTATCATTGGATAAGCCGATCGAATCGTATCCTGATCGAGTTGGATGTTTCCACTGGTTATTTTTTTGTCTTGAATATTTACATTGATATAAGCATTATTTGAAAGATGTCCGCTAAAATCAATGACCGGCCGACCTTCTTGCATCCCACCGTAAACCGCAGTTAGCGTTTGAGGTTGCATGTAACAACGTTCCTGCGGATAATCAATCGACGATGTTCCGTGCGGTGTATTTGTTTCCGTCATGGAACAACGATAGTCTGACGACATGGTGGATTCGTCACCGTTTTCTTGCTGGATTTTTCCTCCCAGCATTTTTAAAGAAGTAAATCCATGAGCATCCAGAAAAGCATCGGCTACTGACAGTATTTCATTTTTATCGTAATTTATTTTCTGGGTTGCGTCTGTATCGATATATATCAAAGGCATGGGCTGGTAATAACTCGCTTCCTGCCAAAAACTCAGTTGGCGCGAAGCGGCTTCAAACGACCAGATTAAAGTATTAGCATCTCGCCATTGGAAATTTAAAGAAATCAAAGTTGAGTTATTGGCCATGGCTTTGCCCGGTAAGCTTGAAAGGCGCGCAAAAGAAGAAGCCGTGGTAGCATCAGGTAGCTTTTTTTCAATCTTTAGAACATCGTCTTGTGTTTGCCAGGCAGGAAGTTGGGCATCTATTTGGTATTCGACGGTAGACGGTAAACGATTTATGGGGGGCGAGGGCATCATTATTCCGGGTGAAGATCCGGTCATACCTCCCGGCATGGCGGTTGCCGTGCCAGACTGATAAGAAGTTGAGACAGCTAAGCTTTTATTTTCTTGCGAAGCGATGGTTTGCAATGAACCGTCCGCCACGGGTTGAGATATGTTTAATTTTGGTAATTTTCCGAAACCTGATTCAGAAGCGACCGTATTCGTTTGCGTTTTCGGTAAATTTTGAACGCCGGTCTGTTGTACTTGTTTAATATTCGGCATGCAGCCGAGGCCGAAAAACGACAAAGTGAAAAAAATCACCGTGAACCTACTCGCCGTCCTCATATAATCATGGGAATTTTATGTAATTCGATTTTTTCTTTAGTGATAATACTTTCGATGCGGTAAGAGCCGTGTGTAGGTGCTTCGATATATCCATTCCAGGCCATGCGAGCTAAGCCTCCGCTATTTATCCAGTCAAACAACCATTCGTTAGTGTAACGAGGATCGTTTTGCGTGACTCCCGCACCAACCATCTTTAACCAGGATCGGTTAAAGACTTCCTGTGAGCCGATGGACGGCGCCATGATTACCGGTAATCCGACTCCGCAATAAAAAGACATTTCGCTGGGTTTTGTCCAAAGAATGTCGGTTTTGCGAATGGTTTTGCTGAATTCTATAAAATATGAAGGTCTGTCGTGGTAATAATCCACAAAAACGCTCTCACCTAATAATTTTTTCAGACCCATGTCTTTGACAGCTTGAGTAAAATTTTCAGCCACGTCTTTTTTTGTTCCGGCGACAAGTCGTAATGCTATATCTTCGCGTTTGAGTTTTAAACGAAGACTCTCCAGTAATTGCATACCCAGGTTTCTTTGCGCGCCTGCTCCGCCGATCGAAAAAGTCAACGTCAATGGATGATTTTTGCGCATGGGACATGTACCTGGGCCCAGTTCGGCTTCGAGAGTTTTTACATATTTATTCATGAATATGCCATTCGGGTCCAGGTTGCAGAGTCTGCCTATCAGGTCTTTTTTAATAACCGCACCTTCCGGACCTCCGATAAGTTCTTTTGGCAGGGGAAAGCCGGTCAGAAAAATATTTTCCGGTCTGATGCCGTAAAGTTTGAGACGCTCTACTACGCGTCCGTTTGGCGCAAAATATTTTATCCTGCTTTTTTTAGGGTCTTTTGGAACCCAGGCTCGAGCCATATCGGCATCGCAGATCACTAAGTAAATATCTTCCGGATAATCAAAAACCTCGGCCGCGAACGCCGGCATGAAAAAGGTGCAAATTAAAGGCAGGGGTTTTTTGGAAAGTTTTTCAATAAGGTGCTTGCATAAGCCTAATTTTTCTATGAAGTAATAGGTTTGTTTTACCTGGGTATTGGGAGCAGACATGTCCCTTCGCGGATAGAAACTGGGAATACGCTGCATTTTATCCATGATTTCAAAAATCATGTCTCCGATATATGGGATGGGTTTGAGCCGTGAGATTGCTTCGTATAATTTTCGGCTGTCACTCCAGAGCCTTTTATCTTTTAAGGGTATTCCCGGATAAGCATTGGCGGTA
>Ga0180007_10007578_pt1 | contig 10211 bp, 8 predicted proteins | sample MM_PC_MetaG_FD_121122 | JGI IMG/M metagenome (GOLD analysis project Ga0180007, IMG submission 121122) | Groundwater microbial communities from the Aspo Hard Rock Laboratory (HRL) deep subsurface site, Sweden - MM_PC_MetaG | ecosystem: Environmental > Aquatic > Deep subsurface > Groundwater...
AATTCGCTTATGGTCTTTTTTACATATCCGACTCCCCGTTTATCCACAATATCCCTTTCATTAGTTTTATTGTTATGTTTTAACATTTTCCCGACTGTCAGACCGACAGCATGACCATGCGCTACGCCAAAATGTGAAGTAAGTACATAAGATATGGCATGCGAAGCCGTTGTCTTCGTAATATTTATAGCTTTTCCAGCCAAATGCGCCGCTTCTGACATAGCCTTTCTTGACTTTAAGGATGTTGTCTTGACTGCATCTTCCAAATTTTTTACGACCAACTTTATCGCTTTCCTCGAATATTCCTTAGAAGTGTCGGTTGAATCCACAGACCAGTATGATTCTATTGCTTGACATAAAGCATCCATGCCTGTTGTCGCCACCATATACTTCGGCAGACTCATAGTAAACACCGGACTAATGATTGAGCGATCCGGCAAAAGATATTTGTGAATAACAGAATATTTAGTTTTGCCTATATATATAACGGCGAAACAAGTAGCCTCACTTCCCGATCCGGCTGTTGTTGGTATAGCAATAAGAGGTTTCCCCCTTTTTGTTATTTCTTTTTCTTTTTTTATGTATCCGATCGGATTACCGCTTTGAGCAGAAAATATGTTTATAAGCTTTGCCATATCAATAACACTTCCTCCACCAATCGCCACGACTGCATCATATTCCCCCTTTTTAAATAAACCCATTCCTCTCTTTAAATCTTTTATATCCGGGTTTGTACGAAAGTCGGAGAACTGCGTTACATTGCAAGATGACAGTAACTTTTCAAATGTTGCTTTGGCGCCGGATAAGGCAAAAGATTTTTTTCCAGTGACTAAGAAAATATTTTTAGCATAAGAATTTTCTTTAGCCAGAAAATCCATAAATAATTTTTTATTTTCTTCCGGCAGAGTCGTGGGCCTATCCAAATCTTTTCTTGAACCTCTATTTACTTTTATCTCCAGCAAAACCGGCCGTTTTATGCTTTTAATTTTTTTCATCTTGCTTATCAACTCTTTTTTGGTTTTTACGGAAAACGCATTTTTATATCCGTTTGCTTTCGCGATTCCTGCGATGTCCATATTTTTAGCGGCAGTGGGCTGTCCTCCAACCGAATCATAGACGAAATTATTAAAAATTATATGCTTGAGATTTTTGGGTTTTAGTTGCCCTATCGCAGCCAAGGATCCCATATGCATTATTAAAGCTCCGTCGCCATCAAAGCAATAAACTTGCCTGTCGGGTTTTTCCAACGCAATAGCAAGAGCTATAGAAGACGAATGCCCCATACTGCCTACAGTTAAAAAATCTTTTTCGTGGCCTTGCTTGTTAAGTTCCCTTAATTCAAACAGCTCTCTTGATGTCTTACCGGTTGTGGAAACAACAATGTCTTTATCATCAAGCATGGAAACTATTGTTTTCATTGCCTCTTCTCTGCCTAATTCATAATTGTCGGTTATTTTTTTATTCTCCAACTCATATTTTTGGAATGCGCCTTTTTTAACAACGATTGCATACGGAGAGCTGTTTCGCTCCATATATTTCTTGGCTTCTTTTATCGTATCTTCAAAATTATCATCCAACACTTTATATGGAATCCCCAATGTTTCCAAAATTTTTAATGTAATTTTGCCCATTTTAATATGCTGTGGCTCATCTTTAATCCCCGGTTCGGCTCTCCATCCTATCAACAGAAGCGCGGGAATAGAATAAACTTCTTTATCGGTCAAAGAAGTCAGAGGATTTACGGCATTCCCCAGTCCCGCATTCTGCATATAAACCAGTCCGATCTTATCGGTTGCAAGATGATATCCCACCGCCAACGCAACCGCGCCTCCTTCGTTGGCGGCAATAATATTTTTTTCCAATGCGGTGTTATTAGCAACACAGGCATAAAAATCTTTTAACAGAGAGTCGGGAACGCCGGTAAAAAAATTAATGCCATTTTTACTTAACGCGTTATAAAATTTTTCACAATTAACCATTTTTGAAAATTAAGCCAAGATTTTGATTCATCTCCCCTAGCATTAATCCCCCCAAGGGATAAGGGTTAAGATTTCTTTAATCGGCATACAAAGTTTCTCTGCTTCTCCGCATCCTTCATGGCGCAATATCAACTCTGCTGTTTTTGTCATAGCCGGATAAGCGCTACGAAGCTGATGATTGGCATAAATGACCATATTAACCCCCGCCTTTTCGAGTTCTTTTTCCGTAACAGAACTGTAAGTGCTAGGCACAACCGTTAGGGGTACTTTATTTTTAAATTTTTTGTACTCTTTACAAAAGGCAAATATCTCCGATGGATTGTTTTCTTTACTGTGAATTAAAATCCCGTCAGCGCCGGCACCAATATACGCCCTTGCCCTTGCTAGGGCATCCCTCATTCCTTTCTTTAGTATTAAGCTTTCTATCCTGGCAAAAATCATAAAATAGTCGGTTACTTGAGATTTTTTTCCCATAGAAATTTTTTGGCAAAAATCTTCAATACTATCCTGGGTTTGAACCACATCCGTACCAAAGAGAGAGTTTGCCTTGAGCCCGATTTTGTCTTCAATAATAACTGCGGACACGCCTAATCTTTCCAAGGTTTTCACCATCAACGCAAAATGTTGCGGAAATCCACCATTATCAGCATCAACAATCATTGGTTTAGTAGTCACATCAAAAATCTGGTCAATGGTATTGTGACGAGATGTAAAATCAACACAACCGGTATCCGGCTTCCCTTTGGCAACTGAATCTGTCAGACTACTTAACCACATCCCATCAAATTCCCTTATTTTTTTCCCATGCATCACCTTGACCTTCTCTACAATTCTTCCGGTTAGCCCATTATGCACCTCCAAAATTCGGGTTAACGGCTTGACCTCCATAACTCTTTTTAACATTCTACCTCTTCTTTCTGGCGTAGTTCCTCTACTCATTAAGTTCTCAATCAATTTAGTGGAAGAGATACCACCACCCATACCGAAATAAGAGGGCTCCACTACCCTACCACCCCATTTTTTCATGACCTTGATCACCCTCATCCTTTTTTCTTTCTGGACACCTGTCTTCCAATCATCGCCATGAACAAAATAATCAGGTTTCAGTTTTGAAATAATAGGTATATAATCATCCGTTTCCTGAGACACGACCGCGTAAACACCGACAATGTTTTCTAAAATTTTTTTCCTCTGTTCATAGCTAGTCAATGGCACCCGCTTATAGTTTGCAATCGCTTCATCAGTAAGCAAACCTACCACTACTTTTCCAAGTTTTCTTCCTTCGTTTATGATGTTGATATGCCCATGGTGAAGCAAATCAATGGCCATTGGCAGATAAACGATTTTTTCTTTTTTCACTTCTTTCTTTCTTACCATTAAAATTAATATACGATAATTTATCTCATTTAGCAAGACCTTCCAAGTAATCACATATTTTTATTGCCCTACCGTTCCATGTTATATTCCGCACCATTTCAAAGGCATTTTTACTTGTTCTTTCGGCTAAATCTTGGCGATAGAAAGCTGACCACATCCCTTCCGCCAGCTTTTCCGAATTATCAGGTTCAATCAATATGGCATTGTCCGAATTCAAAATCTCTCTAAACGAGGGAAGATTTTGGGCGATGATAGGTCGTTTTGAGACCATATACTCAAATAGTTTTAGCGGGGAAGTATATTGCCGAGAAATGACCTCTGAACTCTTGCCGGTTAAGATTAAGCAGTCGGCTGATTTAAGATAAATCGGCACCATATTGTGAGCAACGTAGTCAATAAATCTAACTTTATTTCCGCATCTCTCCGGTATCGCGCTAAAAAAAAATTCACGGTCTTCCTTCAAGCCACCTACAATAATTATCAACTCATTATCTTTTAGAAATTTTGCCGCTTTTATTAATATATCCACCCCCTTCCATTTATACAGGTGGCCGACATACATAGCAATTTTTTTATCCAAAGGCAGATTTAGTTTTGTTCTTGCATCTTTTTGAGAAATATTAATATCGAACTCACCTACATCCACGGCATCGGATGCTAGAAGGATTTCCTTGTTATAAAACTGCGAAAATTTATTTTTAAGCCCTTCGGAAATAACGATAAGACCATTAATTCTTTTCAAAATATCTTTGTAAAATTTGGAGTTAATATTACTCGGAAAATTATGCGCCTCCCAATATAGCTTAAAGCTGGTTCCCGAAAACGCGTAAAGAGAGAAAGGGTCTCTGGAATATATAATTCCATCTTTGTTTTTTAAGTACCTTCTGGCTGAATAACCGAATGATAACTGCTGTAACCAGAATAAGGGCCTACCCAACCAGCCACTCCCCCATTTTATGAAATCAAAAGAATTAAGATATGTTATTTTAAAAACTTTTTTAACTCCGTAAAATAAAAAAGGGTCTAACTCTGAAATACCCGGGTCAATTAATCTTTTAGGAATCACCAGCTCGCAATCAGCGCCATTCGCGCGAAAAGCCTCGCACATTTTCATTATCTGAAGGCCGTGCGCTTTTGTCGTCGGAAGCTGATGATTGGCTATATAAAATATCTTCATTGGTTTTATAAACCCATAATCTTGAGCGCTTCTTGTATGCGCCTGGCATAAGTATGCTCCCGCTTGGTTTTTTCAAAACCGGCTTGAGCGATAGTTTTTAATTCATCTTCGTGATTAAGATAGCGTTCAACCTTCTGCCGTATATCTTCCGGACCTTTAAATGATACAAACTCCTTGCCATCCTCAAAAAGATTGAAGATATCCTTTCTGTCATCGTGATTCAAAAGCATAGCGCCACATGAAGTAACTTCAAACGGCCTTAAATTAACTCCGGTGCCTTTTACGCCTTTCATCAAGTCAATATTAACCACGATTTTGCTTTGCCGATATATATCCAGCATTTTCTCGTCCGAAGGACGGCCACGATAACAATCTTTCAAACTCGTATCCAACCAAGCTTTATTTCCCCAAATATGCAAATCAAGGTCTTTTATTTGACTAAGAATAGTTTCTCTTTGCGTGTAACGAATGGGCATAAATGAACCAACAAATGATATTGCGTATTTTTTTTGGTTAAAGTCGGGGGGCACCGCATCCGAACCAATATCGGCCGAAAAGGGTAAGTAGTAACCGTTATTGCACCCAATTTTTCTTAACCTTCTGACAATCTCTGGGTCGCAGTTAAAAAAATAATCGTAATGCGGAGCAATCATCTTAATCCTATTCCAGTGGTCAAATGACTCTGGGTAATAATTAGCGACCTTGCCAATCGCCCTCAATTTTTCCAAAACTGAAATATGTATATCCTTCGCTTTTAGAACAAATATTAAATCCGGTTTATAGGATTTAGCTTTAGCAAGAATTTTCAAATCAACATGCCATTGGGCTAAATTTAACAATGGATATTTAATAAATGCCGGCAACTTAGCCACAATCCGATGAATAAACTTACCGGGCATCAAGATCTTGTTGCCTCTGTAGTCTATGGCTTGAACTTCAAAACCCAAAAATTCAAACACCTCATGAATTGGCTTATCAAAAATTGAGTAAAAATTTGTGACTAAAAGAATCTTTTTATGCATTTGCAAATATGCTTAATATCAGCATCCTTTAGAAATGAGGATGATGGCAACCACAAACCATGCTTTCCGGCATAAGTCGCCACCGGAAAATTACTTGCAGTAAGCTTATTGAATCCGCCTTCAATGCGCCCATAAACTGGCTGGGTATGCACGGCCGGATAAAAAACCCTTGACTCTATACCGTTATCCTTTAAATGCCCCCGTAAAGCCAATGGATTGGGAACAAGAATTTCCACAAACCACGGAGAAACATTGTCCAAATCCGTCTCAATAAATTTTATTTCTTTTACGCTTTCCAAATATCTTTTATAGAGCTGATAAATGTTCTTTTTTAATTCCGTCCTTTGGGGTAGTTTTTTCATTTGCTCTATGCCAAAAACAGCCTGTAAATCGGTAAACTTAAAATTCCAACCAATCTCGTCGTGCAGGTCAACCCCGGCTTTTACTCTGCCAAAGTCCTTGAGCTTTTCTACCCTTTCATAAACCAGCTTACTATCGGTAATCAGAGCCCCGCCTTGACCAGTGGTAATAATCTTGGGAACACTGAAAGAAAAACTACCAACAACGCCATGACGGCCCAAATGCTTGCCACGATAAAATGACCCCAACGACTGCGCCGCATCTTCAATAAGATGAATCCTCCTGTTCTTGCATATTTTTTTTAATTCATCTAATCGCCCAGCCCGACCGTTAATAGACACATGGATTACCGCCTTCGTTCTAAGAGTAATGGCTTTTTTAATCAATTCAGGATTTAAACACAAAGAATCGTCAACATCCACGAAAATCGGTTTTGCGCCGGCCATTAAAACCGCGTTAGGCGTTGCTATCATAGTATAATCCGGCACAATCACTTCATCGCCTCTTTTTATTCCCAAGGCCATCAGCGCCAAGACTAAACTCATTGTTCCATTAGGCAAAACATTGCAATACTTTGCTCCGGTATAATTGCGAATCATTTTCTCAAACTCTTCTGTTTTTTTAAATTCCATAAGCCATCCGCCCGAATTTAAATAATCAAGAATCGCCTTCTTTTCTTCCTTGCCATACCACGGTTCCATTTGGTTTATGAATTTTGTTGATTTCATACTCGCTTGTGTCCAATTATCATAAAATACCTAGGCGCGGAATGTAATTTTTGAAAATCAGATTTTGATTTTATATCCGGCTTAAATAATATTTTATATAATCTGCGAAGGTATTTATTTTTAAAATAAATCTGCTGCCTACTGCCGTATATATCGCTTGGGCCAACATAAAAACCTGCCTGCTCCATACCGCTTCTCAATTCCGACACTGTAAACTCCCTAAAATGAAATGGGTTGCCGGGCTTATCATTAAGCGAGGCGCAGTTTGGGGAAGTTATGATTCTATTTGGTGTAGTAATTATAACTACCCCGCCATTATTAGTTAAATTGAAAAGATTTTTCAGCGCCCCTTCGTAGTCATCTATATGCTCAATACTTTCAAAACAAGTTATAACATCATAACCATCACCCCGCCCCCAGCTTACCAAGTCTCCCAGGGAAAAATTAATTCCTTCTGCTTGAAAATGGTTTTTCGCGTAATTAATAATTTCAGAGTCAATATCCACCCCGTCTACGCTTTTGGCAAGACCGAATTTCTTCAACAAATACGATCCGTAACCAGCGCCACATGCTATATCCAACACTCTTTTGTCTTTCACGAATTTAAACGAAAATTCGTAGCGCGCGAAAAAATCTTCTTCCATTCTTTTGGATGTTTTGCCAGGGACAAATTGTTCTCCGGTAAAATCTAGTTCTGTCATATGCTTATTTTTTTGCTTGCATATTCAAGCTTATTAAAATTCCTCTTTTCTTGTCCAAATGAGGAATATATGCCTGCGAATGGTCGTCATAGTCTTTATGTATTGTTTTTTCCCAATCGTATCTACGGATATTTTTAAATCCAACTGACTGCAATAATTTCTTCAAGGACTTAAAATCATAAATCGTCTTATGATAAATAAGCTCATCTCCCTTTTTGGTCTTTATGGCCATACGACCATAAAGAGGGCCTAGTATTCCTTTATGCTCAAGGTCTTTTTTATATTTCAGATATACCTGAATTATCGCCTCAAAGTCCGGAACAGCAATTCTCAAAGTACCGCCCGGCCTTAGGATGCGATACCACTCTTTTAGCACCCGTTCGCCTTCCTGCCTGTCAAAATATTCAAAACTATGCGAGGTATATAACAAATCAACAGAATTTTCTGAAAACATCGACAGTTCGGCTATGTCATGCCTATAATCAAGATGTGGGCAGTCATCTAAATCAATATGAATAAAATCCGGAATATGTTTTCTTCCGGACCCCAGATAGAGCTGTACTTTTTTGTTTTTGGCCAACTTCATAACAAAACCTTATCCTCAATAAACGGTCCATTTTTAAGTTCTATCATTTCGGCATCTTCCAAAATGTGAATACCATAGCCACCGTTTAGAAGAATGAATGCATCCCCCGCTTTCATAGTCAATTTTTTAAACATTTTTTTATCCGACCCATACAAATCAATTCTAATTTTACCCTTTTTAATAACAAGACATTCCTGCAATTTATTGATTTGTCTTTTTATTGGTTTGTGGGTATGAGCCAAAAGATATTTGCCCTTGGAATGCTTTAGCGTTACCAGCTGAAGCGGTTCCTTGCCATCAGTTTGGGGTATGCTTCCATTGGGAAAAGACCTTAAAAAGATGCCCGCTAGTTTATTTTTGTAGATTATTTTCGTCATAATCAGATTGGCTTTTTCATAACTTTTACTTTTTGGCTCCCAAATTTCTCTTGAACATACTTAAAATCATGTTCGGTCATTAAAGCGGCTAATTTCTGAAAGGTAACTCTGGGCTTCCAGTCTAAAATTTTCCTTGCCTTTGAAGCGTCGCCTATCAATAACTCCACTTCAGTAGGCCTAAACAAGGTCCTGTCAACACGAACTAAAAGTTTGCCGGTATTTTTGTCATAGCCCTTCTCATTAACCCCCTTTCCGCGCCAAACAATATTACACCCAAGATTTTTACCGACCTCTTCCACAAACTCCCTGACTGTATGGGTTTCACCGGTGGCAATGACAAAATCGTCCGATTCTTTATGCTGAAGAATTTTCCAAATGGCTTCCACATAGTCCTTGGCATAACCCCAATCTCTTTTAGCGTTCATATTTCCCAGATGAAGAACATCCTGCAGGCCCAACTTAACTCTGGATAAACCAAGAGTGATTTTTCTGGTAACAAATGTTTCTCCGCGCCTCTCTGATTCATGATTAAAAAGAATTCCATTTGAGGCAAAAATCCCATAAGCATTCCGATAAACCCTGGTCATCCAAAAAGCTAATGTCTTAGAAGCTCCATAGGGCGATTGCGGATTAAACGGAGTCGTTTCTTTTTGCGGCACTTCTTGAACCTTGCCAAACATCTCGCTTGAAGAAGCTTGGTAAAATTTCGTTTTAATACCGGATTCTCTGATAGCGTCCAGCAATCTTAAGGCCCCGACACCCGTAACATTGGCCGTGTACTCCGGCAATTGATAACTTACTGCCACATGGCTTTGCGCGCCTAAGTTGTAAATTTCATCGGGTTTAATTTTTTCCAATAGCCGGCTTAAATTTGAACTATCGGATAAATCTCCGTAAACAGTGGCGAAATGCGGATACTTGGGATTATCATACAGATGGTCAATTCGGGCTGTATTGAAAGTGCTTGTACGACGCTGAAGGCCGTAAACTCTATATCCCTTTTCAAGTAAAAAATCAGCTAAATATGACCCGTCCTGCCCGGTTACACCGGTAACTAGGGCTGTTTTTTTAGGACTTTTGGACTTTATCATGTATTAAAAATTTACAACAAAAAAGGCCCTATTTCAAGGGCCGATAAATATTAGTAGGAAATACCCAGTTTATCTAGCTTTGCTAAAAAATCGTCAAAAGAGTCCTGAATTTCTTGGGCAGACAAAGACGAAGTTGAAACCAAGGCTCTCATAACTCCCGGCTTTCGCGAACCGGCAAAAAAATATTGTTCCAATTCTTCCATGCTATGGGACCACTTAATGTCATAATCATGAATCGCGTCCATTCCATACTTTTGGGCTCGCTCGTCATCTGTTTCCATTCCTCTAGCCAGATTAACGCCCTTAACAATGGGAATCCCCGGGAATGGTATAAATAGACAGGCATTAACTTTATCTGGCTTGTTTTCGAAAACCCATTTTTTGGTCATCTCCATCGTTTCTTTGGTTTCGCCGGGAAGACCCCAAATTACAGAGGCCTTAAATTTTATACCTAATTCCTTGCACCATTTAAGAACAAGGATATCCTGCTCAATAGTCGTGCCTTTATGGATATTCGCTTTAATTTGGTTAGATCCCGATTCAACTCCAACAAAAACATCTACCAATCCCCTGTCGCGCATATGTTTTAGAAAAGCAAAGCCATAATTATCTTTAGCAATTATATCGGTTCTTAAATTGCCCCTAGAGACAAAACCAAATTTTCTTAACCTCTCAAATAAATCTATTGGACAAATCATATCATCATCTATAAAGAGAATATAATCTGCGTCATCATTCATTGCTTGTTCAGCTAGTCTTTCTCTAGCTATCGGAGTAAGAGTCCTACCTACAGATGCGTGAGAGAACTTAAAT
>Ga0180007_10007579_pt1 | contig 10211 bp, 10 predicted proteins | sample MM_PC_MetaG_FD_121122 | JGI IMG/M metagenome (GOLD analysis project Ga0180007, IMG submission 121122) | Groundwater microbial communities from the Aspo Hard Rock Laboratory (HRL) deep subsurface site, Sweden - MM_PC_MetaG | ecosystem: Environmental > Aquatic > Deep subsurface > Groundwater...
CGGGTTCCGCAACTACCTGCAGGACGGGCAGAGCATGCCGGCGGAAGAGCTGCTTCTGGATCGGGCAAACCTGCTGACCCTGACCGCTCCCGAGATGACGGTGCTGGTCGGCGGCATGCGCGTCCTGAAGACGAATGTCGGGCAGTCAAAGCACGGTGTATTCACGAAAAAGCCTGAGACGTTGACCAACGACTTCTTTGCCAACCTGATCAACAACAACATCAAATGGCAGAAGTCCTCGTCATCCGACGATGTCTTTGAGGGACGCGAGCATGGGAAAGACAAGGTCAAGTGGACCGGCACTCGCGTGGATCTTGTGTTCGGCTCCAATTCCCAGCTTCGTGCGATTGCGGAAGTGTATGCATGTGACGACGCGAAAGCGAAGTTTGTGCGTGATTTTGTAGCCGCATGGGACAAGGTGATGAATCTCGATCGTTTTGATCTTGCATAAGATCAGCGGACTTCACTGACAACCTTGGGGGGTCGACCCTGGTCGGCCTCCCAAGGTTTTATCCTGAGGCACATCCATTTGTTTCTCCGGATTTGCCCTCATTCCCTTTCACGCCATTCCAGTCAACAATCATCCGGACGCCCCCCTTGCGCTCTATTGACTTTTTTGCGTCGATCACTTACGTTGGGTTGGTTACATAACGTAGATACTTTACTCACATTTGAGTCTGTCTATACCATCGGGAGGTCCGGCATGAACCGCGCGCTGCTATCAGTCTGTCTATCTGCTCTTCTATTCATTACCGTAGTCGGTCTGTCCAGTTGCGGCTCAGACTCAGATTCTCCCTCCGGTCCCGATGTACCGTCGGGGCCCGACTGGCCCGAAAACGCCCTCGATCTCCCCGTCGAGGACGCTGCGGCAATGGACTCCGCGTGTGCGCTGTACCTCGGCCTGCGCAACTCACTGGACCTCATGGCGGCCCGTCGGGCACTCGTAGATTCACTGGATCAATCAGGCGGCGAAATTAGCCGCGCGGTGCTTGGCTCTGACAGCAGTACGATCAGCATCGACTTCGAAGACGGAGCGAGAGCACTCTTAGTCACCGATGAGACATTCGCACAGGACACGGGCGCGCTGGCTCCGATACCGCCGATTTTCAAAGACGCGGGCGGACGAATCAGACAGTCGGTCGGTGGATTGAACCGTATGATCGAATGCGGCAGTATTATTGTGCCGGAATCGCGCAAGGCTCTGATTGTCAATATGGCGGGCGGGACCAACCCTGAATTCAACTACATGATTGACTGGACAAAACAATCGCTGGTGCTGATGGGATGGGCGGACGACGAAGTAGATATCCGTGCCCGACTCTCTTTCGAAGACAGAAGTTTCATTCCTGATCATATGCTATTCGCACAGGAATACGGTCTCGTGTTACTTGCAGGTCACGGCGGAGTGTGGGCCGGGAATGACGGTCTTGAACACTACCATATGCAGTGCTTCCTTGGGGGAAAGTATGAGACCGGATACGCTCCCTATGTGAGTGAGGAGCGCTGGGAGGATTACAAGAGATGGTATCGTGAAGAGCACCGTCTCATCTCCGCATACTGTCTTAGGCCCGCGGACTCTGCAATGGTCAAGGAGGTGTGGATACGCGAGGACCTCTTCTGCGAACAGCTTCAGATCGCAAGTGGCGCTCTGGTCTCCGTGACGTCCTGTAACTCCTGGCAACTCACCGATGACCTTGCTGCCGCAAAGGACGTTGGCAGCGTCATGGCCTGGGATGGAAAGACCAATTTCTACCATGGTGAACGCTATTTCGTGGACCTTATCGCCAATATGCTTGCCGAGGAGACGAGGAACGATGTTGAGGCTATGGCTAAGCTGATTGATGATGGCGGCGGGACCTGGGTCGACAGTCACGGCGGAAACGCCGTCTACAAAGCAACGAACATCGACGGTGATTTCTACCTGCCTGGGTGGGGGGCACTCTCGGCAGCCGCCGATGACTTCCCCTCCAATACCGCCCGTATCGACGTAACCATCACTCCCGAAAACTGCCCCGATCAAAAGATAACCAGATCGCTCACGAGGGGCGAGGCCATAAACATTGATGCACTGATTCCCGGCGATGCTGCCGTGAGAGTCAGGGCTGTCGATGCTGCGAATAACACGCTCGGAGCGGGTAATGAAACAATCTCCATACAAAGTGGGCTGGATACTATCGAAGTCGAAACCTGCGTTGCAGACCTGTCGGTAACGGTCACCGATTATCCGCAGGAAGCGGATGGTACCGTTGACAATGTCGAGTACGTGCTGACATACAACGACCCGACCGTGGACTCGGTCGCGGACGGTTTCTCTCCCTCGGTCGGATTGGTCAAATTCGACCTCATGCCCCTCCCGGCCGTCCTCACGTCTACCGCCTATGACGGCGGGACAGTGCTTGCAACGTCGACGGATTCGCTGGATCTCGTTTGTGACGACAACAGCGACAATATCTGTTTTGGATGGCTGTCGCTCGAGCCGGGAGAGATTCTCGAAGGGACCGATATCATCGTGGTCACGGTTGACAGTGGCGGAGCACACGCGCCCGATTCAATCGTTCTCGCCCCCGACGCGCCCCAAAACATGTTTGGATTTGAGACGGGTGAGACGGTGTATCTCACGGCAACAGCCGTCGACGTTCACGGCGTGGAGCAGGGTTCGACCGGGTTGGTGGCCACGGTCGAGTGCGGCGAGAACCCGGTCGAGATCAACATCGCGGTTTACGCGGTTCTTCTTGTGGTCACGCCCAGGCGGGTTGAGCCGGATGGAAGCAGCGCTGCGACCATTACCGCGACTCTCAAGACATGGATGCCGGGCGATCTGTTCGAACCTACCGGCGATCCGGTGGTTGGCAAACTGGTTGAGTTCGACGTCTCCTGTGGCGAGTTGTCCGCCCCTTCGGGAACGTCCGATGCCAACGGGCAGGTGACCGTGCAATTGACAAGTGCCGCCGCCTGTCTGGCCGAGGTGCATGCCTTTGTCATGGCCGATCTGGCCGAGTCCGGTGCTGAGTATGTCAACTTCGGTAGCAAGATGAGTTTCTGGATAAACGGCAGCGATGCGGATATCACGGGAGCAACAGCTCAGGGAGTGTTCAATGTATCCTGCGTGAGTCTGAAGTTCTACTGGCGCGGCATGCTGGTCACTGAGTTCGACCGGAGCAGCGGCGAATACTGGGGGACGTACAACCCGGGTTGGAACGTGCCCGGCGATGAGATCCGGCTCGAACTAACCGCCAACAGCGATATTAATGGCTGCAGCGGCCAACCGTCATCGTACGGACCCATCTATGTGCACGTGTTGTATGAAGACGACTTTGACCATCAGGAGGTCTATCAGTTGACGACGGGTGCGAGCGGATTCACGGGCACGGTGATTCTGTCGGTTGAGCCGGAGGAGATAGAGTATTATCGGTAGGTTGGGGTGGGGTAGGACAGGGTCCCGGGCGTCCCGTTGTCAGTCAGGATTGGTTGAGCGCTATTCGTTCCGCACGACGAGGCCGGGCTACGGGTATGTACTGCCCTTGAAGCCGGTGGGTGAATGAGGCCGGGAGTATCCTCAGTCTATGACATCACTGGGGGATGCGAAGAATCTCTGCGGGTTCACCGGGTCTTCCGTAATCCAGAATGTCAGTAGCAAACCACGCTGGATCAATTGTACGAATGTAGAACGCACGCAAGTCGACCAAGGAGTCGCGAACACCTGTCGGTATGCCGTAGACAATGATCATGTCACCGATTGACTCTTTGATATCCGTCGTGTCGGCATCAGCTTTGATGTACCAGGAGGTTTCAAACACACCCTCACCCCTGGGCGTCAAAAAGATACGTTCCTGCTGAATGCTGAAATCCTCGATCCAGTCATAATAGTGATGCTCAATAACGAATCTCACTTCGATTGCACTATCGGATACTATCGGCGCGGCACTAAGGACTATTCCCGGCCAGGCCACCCGGCTCGAATCGTGGGATGAGAAATCCTCTCTAACGTCATTCGGATATTTCTGTCTGTCAGCCTTCTTGACAGCGTACTCTTCCCAGTCGGATACCGGCTTGTAGAGCCGGCTTCCCGGCCCTATTGGGCAGCCCGTAAACACCAGACATAGCAATCCGGCGATTGCTATCGCGAGCAATTTCTTCACCTATCACTCTCCAGCATAATAACCATCTTCGTGATTAGTAACCATACCATTTGAGGTTCACAATCACAAGAGCATTCCCTCCCCACAAGTCATGACTGCCCATTTCGTCAGGTCGCCTACACACCCGAATGATGCTTCCCCCGGGGAAGGCGACCTCTCGCGTTCGCCCATTAATACAGACGACAACCCTACCCCCCTGTGCCTGTACGCCTGTCATTGGTTCCTCGCCTCCCCTTGTCTTTTTTTTCTTTCATCAGACGCCGCCCGTCTGTTATGTTGCGAGCATACAGAAAACAATGCCATCAAAGCGTCGCCCCCGAAAAGGAGCAGTCCCATGAAGGCCGTCACCATACTAAAAGAGGAACATGTTCTCATTCTCAAGTTCCTTGATCAACTCACCCTCGCCGCCGATAACATTATCCGCAACGAGGAACCGTCGAAAGAGTATTTCGAACACGCGGTGGCATTCGCCCGACAATACGCCGACAAACTGCATCACCACAAAGAAGAAGAGATCATGTTTCGGCTGCTGGCCCAGAAACACGGCGGCGCAATCGACAACGATCTCGAGCGGCTCAAACAACAGCACCTGCAGTGCCGGGACTATATCTCGGCAATCTCCGATGCTATCGACGGTTACCATGCGGGCAAAGTGACCCTGGCCCGGCAGATTCATCGGAACCTCATGGATTATGTCGCTACACTGCGGGATCATATCACGTACGAAAATGTCACGTTTTTCCCCCAGGTTACGCGGATGTTGACCGAGAAAGAATTTGCTGTCCTGGAAGACGAGTTTGATAAGTGGGAGACAAAGGTTGGCGGTGATTCGCTCAGGACGGGTCAGGATGAGTTGAAAGCAATGTCGACCATGCTTCACGGATAGCAGTTGTACCCGCATTCCAATTGGCACAAATACAAAGCCGGATCTGCGCTTCCCCGCAGATCCGGCTTTCTGCATGCTTGAAAACCGTACGACGGTGATCAGCCGCCGATCTGTTTTTGGGCGGCACCCTTAAGTTTGTCATTGGCGAATATCGCGATATCGACCCGGCGGTTGGACTGGCGGCCGGCACTGGTGCCGTTGTCGGCTACCGGCTGATCGGGGCCGTAGCCCATGATACGGAAACGGTTGGCCAGCACCTGCAACCCGGTCATGTGGTTGGCCACCGACTGAGCCCGTCGCATTGACAGATTCAGGTTGTGATCGCGCGTGCCGGTGGAGTCCGTGTGACCTTCTACCAGAACTTCAGTGTCCTGGTATTTGTTCAGGATCGCTGCAAGCTCGGTCAGGTTCGTTTGAGCCTCGGGCCGCAGGGTCGACGAATTGATGTCAAAAAGAATACCCGAATCGAACGTGATTTTGATGCCCTCGCCGATGCGCTCAACTTTGGCGCCTTCCAGGTCGCGCTCGATTTCGGCCGCCTGTTTGTCCATGTAGTTGCCAATGTACGCACCCGCGGCACCGCCGATGACGGCGCCCAGGATCGCACCGACCGCAGTATTGCCGGCCTGATCACCGATTACGCCACCAATCACGGCACCGGCGCCGGCGCCGATAACGGTACCCTTTTCCTGCTTGGACCAGCCGCAGCCCATCACACTGATAAGCATCACGGCCACCAGTCCCATGACTAAGAAACGCTTCATACTACTCACTCCTCTTCACCTGTCTCTAAACGTTGTGGCGGTGTATTCCGTATCTCTGCCGGTTGGCCCGGTGACATCCCACCGCGGTGACCTGTCGGACCCTCCCGCTGTCGGGGGTTACACCTGATAACAGCGCCGGCCCCCGGCGGGTTCACCTCAAATCACTTTCAGCCGGTTCCATTCCGGAGACCCGGGGAAACCGTCGACCGGTCGTCCAGAGATACACATTTCAGAGCCGGCGGGCAAGAACTAAGGCCGGAGTTCCAGTGTCCCGGTGCAGACATGAAAAAGGGCGGCCAACCACCGGTTGACCGCCCTCAGGAAACAAACTCGCCCCCTCTACCCTTCTGTGGTCGGAAGGATGACTTTGTCGATGACGTGGATCACGCCGTTGGAGCAGACAATGTCGGTGGCCACAACGTTGGCGTCGTTGATCATCACACCCTTGTCGGAAACCATGATTTTGACATCCTGGCCGTTGAGCGTCTGAGCCTTGTCCAGCCCCACAACGGTCTCGGCCTTCACTGCACCTTCAACCACGTGGTAAGTCAGAATGGAGGTCAGCAGCTTCTTGTCGGTCAACACCTTCTCCAGCGTCCCGGCCGGCAGCGCGGCAAAAGCCTCGTCGGTCGGCGCAAAAACTGTGAAGGGGCCCTCGCCCTTGAGGGCGTCGACCAAACCGGCAGCCTTAAGAGCGGCTACGAGGGTACCAAAGCCTTCGGTGGAAACGGCGGTTTCGACAATATCCATCTTGGCGGTGACAGTCGCGGAGGCCTTTTCGGCGGTCGTTTCATGAGAATGAGTGGCGGAGCCACAGCTTCCGGCGGAAGCGTTGCCGACCAGAAGGCCGAGCGCGAGCATGGTGGTAATAAGTGACTTCATTTTTGATCTCCTATTGCGGTTGTTAATCTTCATTCGAACTCTACAACCGCGCATGACTAAGTTTTGTTCCGTTTTTGTATAAGAAATGAAGATAATTGCTGTTTGGCTGCTGTCCGGGCCGGACCCGGTGACGGATAGTGTCAGACGGGGCTATTGATTGCGGTGTGGCCTGCCGGCCGGGCGATCAGGATCTTATGTCGTGAGTGTCCGACCGCACCGGTGGCGCCGGCCTCCATTGACCTCCAGAGGTCACCGCAAGTCTAATATTGACAATATGGGTGCATGTAGTTATTGTTCTACCAACGGTCAGTCACACAGGAGGTAATCGGTGAAGTCACTGGTGATTTGTGTCGTCTCCCTTATCCTGCTTTCCTCATCTCACGCCCAGGACAAAATAGTCATCGGATGGAATGATCTCGGCATGCATTGCAGCAACAAGGATTTCTCCAGCCTGGTCATCCTTCCCCCGTACAACAATGTCCGCGCCCAGGTCATTCAGGTGGGTGATTCCACTCGATTACCGCTGGTGCTCACAACCGGCTTTCGGGTCGGTTATGAAATTCCGGGCAATACGTACTCGGTGGGCAAAACCAACTTCTGGGATTTCGAGGATCAGCTTTTTGGGGTCAGCCTGCCGCCGAATATCGGTCTCACCGGGGTCGGCCTCTCCGGAGACATGGAAATCCACGAGAATTTCTTCAAGGTGGAAGGCGTACCGATAACGCCCTTTGTGGACGCCGATCTCGTCAACGAGGATCCCTTCCAACTGGGCCTGCTCACTCTGTACGATCACACCGGCACACCGCTGGCCACCACTCAGCCGGTGATACCCGTGTCCAACGAAATCAATTGTGTCAGTTCGGGTTGTCACAGCAGCGAACAGAACATTCTGAACGAGCACGATGACGAAGGTGGGTTTGACCCGAACAACAAACCCATCCTGTGCGCCACCTGTCATGCCTCCAATGCCCTGGGCGCACCGGGGCAGCCGGGACTGCCCTCGCTCTCGGAAGCCATCCACAAAAAGCACGGTGATCGCACGAACGATTGCTACAAGTGCCACCCCGGCCCCAACACCCAGTGTCTGCGCGGCACCATGGCGACTGACTACCACATGACCTGCCAGAGTTGCCACGGCAGCGTTACTGAGGTCGGCGAGAGTATCAGCAGCGGACGGGAGCCCTGGTTCGATGAGCCGTCGTGCGGTGATCCCGCCTGTCACGGCAGCCAGTACGCCGAGGAACCCGGCAAGTTGTTCCGCGAGTCCCGCGGTCACGGCGGCCTGTTCTGCAGTGCCTGTCACGGTGAACCGCATGCCATCCTGCCGAGCGGAAACGCCCGGGACAATGTGCAGAATATCGCGCTGCAGGGATATGCCGGCACGCTGAACAACTGTGTTACCTGTCACGGCGTGGTACCCGACGGTCCCGGACCGCATGGTGTTTCGGTGGTAACGTGTTGCGAGGGGACGCGCGGGAATGTCCAGTTGCAGCCGAACTGCAATGCGGGTGATCAGGGGGTAGATGTTTCCGATCTAACCAACCTGATCGACCACTTGTTCATCAACTTTACGGCCATATGTTGTCCCGAGGAGGCCGATATTGCGCCGATGGCGTCGCCCGACGGTTCCATTGATGTGGGTGATTTGACGGCCCTGATCGACCATCTCTTCATCACCTTCCCGGCCCTGCCCGCCTGTCCGTAGGGAGTAAGATCGTGCGGTTGGGTGCCCTCACCCGACCGCATGTGTTCAGATATCCACGTCTTCAGACGTGAAATTCGATCATAGACGTCGGTAGCCGTCACGTGAGGACACATGACGGCACCGTGAGTCAGGATTAAGTTGTACCAACGGATTGATCCCTGCTCAAACAAGTTTGAGCAGGCCACCCAAATACAGCGAACTCCTGTCGTTGATTCCAAACACCTGCCCGGCTGTGTGGCCCGGCCGAGTTTGTCCGGCCGGGTTTATGGCTGGCGTAGCTGAGTTGCAACGGGTACGCCGCGTCTTTAGACGTGGGATTCGATCGTACAGTAAGCAGCCGTCACGTGAGACACATGACGGCACCGTGAGTTGGATCATCACCGCAAATTGTACGCGAGATACAGAAGCAGAATAACGATCCCACCCACAATCACGCGCATCAGTTTCACCAGGAACTGAAAGTGCCGCTGATGCCAGTCGGCCAGCCCGGAGAGCCTGAGTACTTTCAGGACGCTGATGCGAAAGCTCATGACCTGTGGCATCAGTACAATGATAGTGACGCCGAGGGCGGCCGCAATTAGCAGGGCATAAAACTGAGTCATGAAACACCTCCCGTCCAACGGGTTCTATATCAAGTACCGATGCCTCGCTAGCGTATTCAAGAAATTGATCGCGCAGTGGATCGGTTTCCATCAGATTACCGACAGGAGGGGACGGCGGCTGAAGGGTTGGCCGACATTTGTTAGCCCGAGCCCCCGCTACCGCTCCCCCTGCACCATCCGCATGGACGATTGCGTGGAGTCATTGGCATCTCCCCAGGCCGGACCGATGGTCACGTTCCTGAAACCAACGCCCGTCACAATCGCCATGTACTCATCCGTCGTGTAGGCCTGGGTCGTGCAGCAGTACCGGGAGACATCCATGCTCTCGGCATCAATCACCACAAACTGCTCCCGCGTGACCGACTGATCGTCATCCCAGTCGTTATGCGTCAGGAACAAATGCGGCCGCCCCGAAAACAACCCGGACTTGGATTGAAACCAGGTATGTGACTCCCCGCCGCGACGTTTGATCGCCTCGTACTCCTGCACCTCAAGCAACACCCGGCCGCCGTCGCCAAGTGCCGCATGCATCCGCTTGAGTACCGCCCCGATCTCGGACGGCGGAAACGTGTTGAACTCGCCAAACAGAATCATCGCCAGATCATACCCGCTCCCGAATTCCTCAGTACGAACATCGCCGTGAACATAGCTGCACAGATCGGGATGGGTTGTGTTTTCGACCGCGTACGCAATCGAGGCCGGCGAGAAATCTATGCCGTGCACCGTATGCCCGAGCGCCGCCAGACGTTCGGCGTAAAAACCCGGACCGCAACCCAGGTCCAGAATCTTCCCGGCCAACCCATTCATGACCGTCTTGTGAATCATCTCAACATGCAGGTCGATCTTTTCCGCCCTGCGGCTGGCCATGTCGTGATCCTGCGAAAGATGCTCGGCCAGCATGCGGGAACTGAAAGCCGGGTCATCCCACGGGATTTTGTATTTGCCTGCCCAGTAACTCGACGGTTTTTCGGGTTCGGTAAAGAGGCTCATCAGGTTCACAGCATATCTCCCGGATGTAACGTCGATTCTCAGAATGACCGCTTCCACTATTATAGTAGCGGTCGCAGCGTCAATGTACGGATCGGGGACTGTCGCGTAAACCCCTAAAGCAGTGGGCGCCGGTACCCGACGAAACAGTAGTGGCAAACTCCCGTATCTCTGACTATATTGTCCTCGAACCCGTCAAGTGAAGAGGACTGCCCATATCGATTGCTAAAGGACAACAATATCCTA
>Ga0180007_10007580_pt1 | contig 10210 bp, 6 predicted proteins | sample MM_PC_MetaG_FD_121122 | JGI IMG/M metagenome (GOLD analysis project Ga0180007, IMG submission 121122) | Groundwater microbial communities from the Aspo Hard Rock Laboratory (HRL) deep subsurface site, Sweden - MM_PC_MetaG | ecosystem: Environmental > Aquatic > Deep subsurface > Groundwater...
ACATCAAGATAGCCTTCTAAGATTTCTTTTTTAATACCTACGAACTGATATAAAAATGGGGCTATTTTTTGGTATGAATAATATAAATCGTCAAGGGAGACACCCTCTAACTTTTCTTTTATCTCTTTTACTATTTCTGCATCAAAGTTATCAGCTGTTTTACCTACAGTAATAAACTTAAGAATAACCTCTTCTGGCTGCATTACAAAAGTAAGGGATAGTTTTTGCTTATTTAACTGGGTTACTGAACCTAAGATACTTTGAATATTTTCAGCTACTTCTCTGGGATCTTTGATAATAGAATCGGAAACAGCTTCCTTAGGAAGATCAATTAAAGCTGTCTTTAATGTAGTTTCTTGATCTATTGTACTAAGTCGTAAAACATTTTTATTAATGGAAATAATTAGATCCTGCATATATAAAATATATCATTTAGAGCTTCTCAACTCTATACTCTTCGGAAGGCTCTAAGGTATCTGCCAAAACCTTTTCTTTTACCTCATCACCATACTTTTCAATAACTTTTTTAATCTCAGTACTCTCCTTAAAGTATGCTTTTATCCTGTCTGAAATGGAAAAACCAGCTTCTTTTCTTAAATCCTGTATTTTTCTTACCATTTCACGAGCTAGCCCTTCTAGTTTTAGTTCTTCTGTAATCTCAGTATCTAAAACTGGTACCCCTAAAGACTTATCATCATCATCATCATCATCAACAACAACAACTTCTTTGACATTTATCTCGTCTTTAACAATCTCATAATACTCATTCTCTAAACTTAACTCCTTTGGAACTGAGAACTTAGATAGAACCTGTCTAACAGGAATTCCTTTGTCAGTTCTTTGAGCTAAAGCTACAGAGGCAAGTTCTCTGGCTTTTCTCATCTCTTCAAGAACCTCTAAATCTTTCTTTGCTACCTTTTCAATATCAGGTATAAAATCAAGGTGTACTGATTCAAGCTTATTTAGATCTCTTAACCCTAAAACCTCATAAATATTTTCCGAGATAAAAGGGAAAAACGGAGCAATCAACTTAGTAAACTGAGACAAAACATAATATAGGGTGTGAATAGCCCCCATATCTCCACCTTTGATTCTTTCTCTAGATCTTCGGATAAACCAGGTTGATAAATCTGTTACAAAAGGTGTTAACGCTTTAGTAGCATTCATAATATTATATTTTTCTAAATTACAGTGAACCTCATTAATAGTCTCTTGTAGTCTAGTAAGAATCCATATATCCAACACGTTACTGGAACTAGGCTTATCATTCTTAGGCTCAAAGTTGTATTCGTTTGCATAAATTAAGAAGTATTTAAGAGAGTTCCAAAGGGGAATAAAAAACTCCCTCCTTGCCTCTTTTAGATAATCAGCACTAAATATCCCGTCTAGTCCATTTACGATTGTTGAGTTAAGAATAAAATATCTTAGGATATCTCCTCCATACTCATCTAATACCTCATCCATGGGTTTGTAGTTTCTCCTACTTTTACTCATCTTCTTTCCTGTCTCGTCCAACATCATTCCAATAGTTGCTACATTTTTATATGGAATTTCATCAAATAAAGCTACCCCCAACACATGCATAACATAAAACCACAAACGAACTTGGTCAGGACCTTCCGAGATATACTCTGCAGGCATGTGTTCCTTAAATTCTTTCTTATTCTCAAAAGGATAGTGATACTGTGCAAAAGGCATAGAGCCTGATTCATACCAGACATCCATAACCTCCTCTACTCTTCTAAATGTTCCTCCGTTCTTTTCATCCTCCCAGATAAAATCATCTATAAAAGGTCTGTGAGGATCTTCAACGTTCCTACCAGTTTTCTCCTCCAACTCTGCAAAAGATCCTATTAAAACTTGTTCTCCAGTTTTATCATTAACCCAAAGTGGAAAAGGTGTTCCCCAATATCTCTTTCTACTAATTGCCCAGTCTCTAGCATTTTTAATCCAAATACCAGAATTCCCATCTTTTAGATGTTCGGGGTACCAATTAATCCTTTGGTTTTCCTTAGCCATCTTGTCTTTTATCTTACTAACAGCTACATACCAGCTTTTAATTGGTCTATATATAAGGGGTGTACCTGTTCTATAGCAAATAGGCATCCTGTGCATAGTTGTTCCATGATCAAACAAAGCACCTTTGCTTTCTAAGTTCTCAATTATCTTTGGGTCAACTTCTTTATAAAAGAGACCCTCATACTCAGTAATAGTGCTTGAGAAGTGAGCAGTATCATCTAGGTAGTCAAACATGGATATACCTAAATTCATAAAAACATCGTAATCTTCCTCACCGTAGGGAGCTAAATGAACAACCCCTGTACCATCTTCATCATTAGCATGATCTGCAAATACAATCTTAAAACATCCCTCCTTTTCCTTATCAGAAAAGTAATCAAACACAGGCTCATACTCTTTACCAACCAGATCTTTTCCTTTTACCTCTTCAACAAGTTCATACTTTTTATCTTTGAAAATATCCCCTACTCTTGACTTTGCTAATATATAAAACTTCCCTTCACAAGAAACCTTCACGTAATCTACTTTCTTACCAATTGCTAGTAGAAGATTACCTGGAATAGTCCACGGTGTTGTAGTCCAGGCTAAAATATAGGTTTCTTTTTCATCTTTTAACTTAAACCTTACGGTAATATAGGAATCCTCTACCTCTTGATAACCACCTTCTGATACTTCATGGGAAGAAAGAGTCATTCCTGTTCTTGTAGAGTAAGCTACAACCTTATAACCTTCGTACAACAGGTCCTTCTCGTACAATTCTTTAAGAGACCACCAAACGCTTTCTACGTAATCTTTATTTGCAGTAGAGTAAATAACTGACTCATCAAACCATCTTCCAAGCTTAGTTTCTGCTTCAAAAATATACCCAATATACTTGCTTACAAACTCTCTACACTTCTGAATAAACTTATCGACTCCGTACTCTTCAATATCTTCTTTTTTTGTAAAGCCAAGCTCCTTTTCTACCTCATACTCAACTAAAATACCTTTAGTATCCCACCCCATACTTCTCTCAACATAGTTTCCAGTCATAACCCAATACCTTGGAATTACGTCTTTCATGGTCCAGGTAATAGCATGTGCATAATGAGGCATACCGTTAGCAGTAATTGGCCCATCGTAATAGACTTTTTCTGGGGATCCTTTTCTAGCAGCCTTAACCTTTTCTACAATATCAATATCTTTCCAATATTTAATTATTTCCTTTTCTTGTTCAGGTAAATTTGGAACTGAATTAACTTGTTTAAACATGAGATTATAGTAACAAAGTATAGCTATCTTTGGAAGGTAGAAAGGTCGCCATTGAAGTATAAATCGGAGTTTCTAGCAGCTCTAAAAAGAATTCCTACTAAAAACACAAACATAATAACTATTAAGCTGAGCAGAAAATACCACTTTTTCATTATTCAAATATCTCGTCTTTATAACCTAATCTCTTATTAGAATACCTTGCCATGACAAAAAGTAAATCAGAAAGCCTATTTAAATACTTAACTATTAAAATTGTTGGTTCTTTTCCCTTTGTGTAAGAAACCACCAATCTTTCCAATCTTCTACAAATTACTCTTGATGTGTGAAGGTAATTACTTTCTTTAGATCCTCCAGGTAAGATAAATGACTTCAAAGGTTCATTTTTGGAGTCAAAGTAATCAATAGCTTCTTCCAATTCTTTTATCCTCTTATCCCAATCATTTTTCTTATCCTCTAGTGCCTTGCCCGCAAAATACGATCCTAAAATAAATAGTTCCCTTTGTATTTTTATGCAAACATTTTTTATCTCTTGAAGCCTTGAGGATTGAAGATACCCTAGTGAAACATTAAGTTCATCAGATGTACCTAAGACATCAAAAATTGGGCTGGATTTTTTAAATCTTTTATTAGAGAATAATAAAGAGGCAGTACCGTTATCTCCTCTTTTAGTATAAATCTTAAACATTTGCTTCCTAGCATACACTAAAACCGCAGTTGTAGCACTTTGCACAACCTTCTTCTTGGACTAATGAATAATTCCCACAATCGGGGCACATATCTGTTTGAGAAAAGACGGAATCAGACCCATTTTCTTCTTCCTCGCCACTATAGTCATTACCACTATTTCCATTTTGGGGAAGAGAGTATCCTAAATCTTCTGCTAAAACCTTTGCAACAGCCTCAGGAATTGAACTCACTTTGTTTTTACCATATCCAACAGACCTAGAACCCCCTATACCATAAAGTTGAGAAATGATCTCATTAACTGTATCGCTCGAAGATGAAGGAACTCTAAGCCAACCAGAAACCAGACGTCCCAAAGCTTCTGCTAATGCAGCAACATCTGTACCTGCCTTACCCACATTAATAAAAACTTCAAAGGGTCTTCCCTCATGTGATTTATTTATTGTAATAAAAGCAACTCCTTGAGGTGTTTGAACTCTATATGTGGATCCTGTTAGTTTGTACGGTCTTTTAAGTACAACCCTACCTTCTTCAATAGGGTCCCTTTCCTTTACAGCACTACTGGATGTAACCCCACCATTTCTTTTGTCTACTGTTTCTTTAGTTTCTAAGACAACTTCTTCTCTACTTCCTGTTACATAAACTGTTAATCCCTTGCAACCTAGTTTCCACCCCATCATAAAAACCTTAGCTATATCTTCCCTTTCTGCACCTACTGGGAAATTGCATGTTTTTGAAATAGAGTTATCAACAAATGCCTGCAGGTTTGCTTGCATTAAAATATGTTCTTCAGGAGTAATGTCTGCAGAAACAACAAAAGTATTTTTTATGTCTTCAGGAAGTTCCTCAATTTGCTGACACGTACCCTTTGTTATAACTTCTTCAATAACCTTCTTCTTTTCGTCTTCAGGTAGACCTAGCTTATCTAAAGCTTTTTGAAATGAGGGGCTCACATAAGTTAAGGTTATCCTTTCTTTTTGTCCCGCTGCCTGATAAACATTTCTATAGTAGGCAAGAGCAAATACAGGTTCACACCCATACCCCTCAATTCCTGCTACTGTAGATATTGTTCCCGTGGGAGCTACAGTTGTTAAAGCAGCATTTCTAATACCATAAAATCTAATTCCGTCAGTGATTTCTTGCCAATTCAGAAAAGGCCTTCCAAAATCATTAGTAAAAGGCTTTAAAGGCTGCGGAGGAGACCAAGAAATATTCATTGGGTCATAAATACTCCCCTTTATCTCTGGAAATGGGCCTCTTTCTTTAGCAAGTTCAATACTTGTCTTCATAGCATAAAACCTAACAAATTCCATAATTTGTGCAGCTAAATCTTGTGCTTTTGCAGATCCATATCTAACCCCTAAACTATAAAAAATATCAGCTAACCCCATTATTCCTAGCCCTAACCTTCTAGCCTTCAAGGCTGCTTCCCTTAGCTCAGGAACAGAAGGTACATATTTATTTGCAGTAACTACATTATCTAAAAATCTTGTACTTAAAATTGTGGTTTTTCTCAACTCTTCCCAATCCACTTTTCCATCTTTTGTAACATGTCTAGCAAGATTAATCGATCCTAAACAGCAGTTTTCATACGGACCAAGCCACTGCTCACCACATGGATTTGTAGCCTCTAATTCATATAAATGGGGTAAAGGATTTTGACTGTTTGCTGTATCAATAAAAAGTACACCAGGCTCTCCATTTCTAAACGCATAGTCAACAATCATATCAAAAATCTCCCTTGCTCTTGGTGACTCTTTTGTATCTTTTGTGTGAGGATCGATAAGATCATAAATCTCATCCTTTTCTACAGCTTTTAAAAATGCGTCCGTTAGAGCCACTGAGATATTAAAATTAGAAATGTTACCTTCGTCTGTTTTACATTTTATAAACTCCCTGATATCAGGATGATCTACCCTTAAAATTCCCATGTTAGCGCCTTTTCTAGCACCCCCCTGGGCAATAACTCCAAATGCGCCGTCGTAGGCCTTCATAAATCCAATGGGACCAGACGACTCCCCATTACTTGAGCTAACTATAGAACCACGACACCTTAATCTTGAGAATGAAAAACCATTACCGCCACCGGACTGTTGAATAAGTGCTGCATTTTTTAGTGTAGAAAAAATACCATCTCTTTCTTTTCCAAGATCGTCCTCTACTGGTAATACAAAACAAGCAGCAAGTTGTCCAAGAGGTGTTCCTGCACCTGTCCAGGTTGGAGAATTTGGATAAAACTTTTTTGAAGCCAGCAGATTGAAATATTCAACTTTAGATACCTCTATATCATGGTAAGATCTGTCTGGCTCTGCCACAGTGTTTGAAATTCTATCTAAAAGTCCTTCGGGAGTTTCTCCTACCTCACCATATTCATTTCTTCTCAAGTATCTATTCGCTAAGATTTTAGCGCTATTATCACTGAAATTAAGATTAGATATCTTTTGCAAACCTGTATTGTCATTAAAATATAAGAATGAGCTCATAGAAAATTGGGTGAACAAAAAACACCTCTGGCGAGGGTTTTTATATCACTGCCTGCCATTATATGAAAACAAATTTTTCTAGAAAAACCAAGAAATAAAGATTAGAGTATTTAACTATTTCCCTCTTAAAAAAGCCGGGATATCGTACTTACTCTCAAAGTCTCCGTCAAAATCTTCAGGCTTATACATATCTTCTGGTTCTTCTGTTTTTTGTTGGGGTGTTTGAGGTTGTGAATATTCTTCTTTTGCAGCTCTTGGGGGCATAAAACCATAACCTACATCTGGTCTTTTTATATCGAAACCTGTGGCAATAACAGTAATTTTTACTTGGCCTGTAAGTCGATCATCAATTGTGGTACCGAATATTATATCTGCCTCATCACTTGCAATATCTCTAATAATATTTGCAGCCCTATCTACCTCTTTCATTGTTAAGTCTTGTCCACCAATAACATTAAATAGAATCCCTCTTGCATCTTCAATGGATTGTTCTAAAAGTGGAGATGAAATTGCTGCCCTTGCTGCAACCTCTGCTCTATTGTCTCCAGTTCCAATACCAATTCCCATAAGTGCTGTTCCTGCATCTTTCATAATGGTTTTAACATCTGCAAAATCCACATTGATAAGTCCAGGCATAACAATTAGATCGGAAATTCCTTGTACACCTTGGTTGAGTACACTATCTGAAAGTTTGAAAGCCTCGATAATAGACATCTCCTCATCAGCCACTTCAAGTAATCTTTGATTTGGAATAGTTATGAGAGCATCCACCTCTTCTCTAAGTTCAGCAATACCTACCTCAGCATTTCTCATTCTCAATGCTCCTTCGAAAGGAAAAGGTTTTGTAACAACACCTACTGTTAGTGCGCCACAATCACGGGCAAGTCTAGCAATAACGGGGCTAGCACCAGTACCTGTACCTCCACCCATACCAGCGGTTACAAATACCATATCTGCTCCCTCAATATGCTCTCTGATTAAATCTGTTGATTCCTCTGCTGCTCTTCTTCCCACTTCTGGATTAGCCCCAGCTCCAAGACCATGTGTGATTTCTTGTCCTATTGGAACTTTTAATAATGCTTTATTCACAGAAAGATCTTGAGCATCAGTATTAATAGCAATAAACTCAACACCTCTAATTTGCCCTGAATCAATCATAGAGTTTAATACGTTACCGCCAGCACCGCCCACGCCCAGTACTTTTATTTTCGCAAAGTTTTCTACTTCAGGTTTTACTTCCATAGTATTTACTAATATATCCTATAATGGGCAGAAAATACTTTCGACAACCTTCAGGTTGCTTTTAAATTAGGGCAGGAAAGACTTAAATTTCTCAAATAGCTTTGAGACTCTTTTACTTATAGTACCGTTTTTGGTATCAAATGACAATAAGTTACTACCACGGTAAAGCTTGGTACCATACAAGATAGCGCCAACACCAGCAGATGAATCTGTTCCCTTTATTTCATCAATTAAACCAGTTACACCCTTGGGTGTTCCTATTCTCACAGGCATTTTAAGATTAACTTTTGCACTCTTCTCAATCCCAGCAGTCATTCCAGCACCGCCAGTTATAACAATACCTGCAGGAAGCTTTCCACTAAGCGTAGATTTAGTTACTTCAAGTGCGACAAGTCTAAAAATCTCTTCAAGACGAGCATTCATTATTTTATAAAGCATACTTTTTGGAACTCTTTCAATCTCCAAATCAAATTCGGATACATCAAAGTCTTCATCATAAGTTTCTGAAGGAGTAGATTTTGTTATTAAAGCTTCATTACTCAATCTCAGTTTAATTTTTTCAGCATCCTCAAGCCTTGATCTTAAACCAATAGCTAGATCACTAGTAATTAGCTTTCCCCCGATAGGAAGAACCACAGAATGAATAGGAGAGCCCTCTAAAAATGCAATTACGGAGGTTGTTCCACCTCCGATATCTACTAAAAGCACACCAAGTTCCTTTTCAGTGTCAGTCAAAACTGCTTCTGAGGAAGCAAGACCTGTATATACAAGCTCGTTCACATCAACTCCAACTTGATTTACACATTTTGTAATGTTTCTCATAGCTGTTGCTGAACCGTGGATAACATTTGTTTCAACCTCAAGTCTAACCCCAGACATACCAACTGGGTCTTTTATCCCTTCTTGAGAGTCAACTATAAAATCTCTTGGAATAACATGAATTATCTCTCTTGTTGATGGAAGAGAGATAGCTTGTGCTGCTTCAATCACTCTTGCAACATCGTTTCTATCTATTTCTGAGGTATCAGAGGGAGAAACTGCAACTACTCCATGAGAATTAAGTGTCTCAATATGACTTCCGTTGATTGTAACAAAAGCATTTGATATTGAAACTCCTGACATCCTCTCTGCTTTTTCTACACTTGCAGCAATTGCTTCAACAGAACTATCAATATCCACAACATTTCCCTTGTTTATTCCCTTTGATGGAACTTTTCCAGAAACACCAATAACAGAAATCTTATTTTCTGAAACAGAAGCAACTGTTGTGCTAACTTTTGTGGATCCTATGTCAATACCTGTAATTATTTTTTCCTTGGGCATAAGCTAATAAAGGCTATTCATATAATACTATTACTTTATCATATCGTAAATCTATTTTTGTAATCTTTTGGCCTTCTAGAGCTGATTTCTTAACTAAAGCTCCAATGGTTTTTAGAGATTCTTCCTTATCTTTTTCATTACCAATGTAGGCGTCTATAAAACCATTAACATATATTCTTATATACTTCGGATAAAAACTCATGCTACTAACTCTAACCTCCTCCCCTTCTGCAAACCTAAGTATTTCTACACTAACTGGAACTACGTTCTCTTCTAAAAAATCTCCTACTTCAACCTTACCTTCATAAAGAATCCTAGGAAGATAGAAAAATCTATCCACAATCTCACCCAAAACGTAACCCTCACTATCTATCAGGTACCTTCTTCCCTCCTTTTCGTTGTGTAATATAGCTAGAGGCTTTCTTTCTTCTATTAACACTTTAATTTTATTGGGATAGATTTTCTCAATAGCTATATCCTTAGCACCTAAAAAGTTTTCTTTTAATAAACTTTCTAATTCCTTACAGTTAAAACCAACAATTATCTTTTCAGATGAGTAACTTTCTGCCATAACTTTAATATCGCTCTCGTTAACAAACTCTCCTGCTCCTAAAACGTCAACACCAGATATTCTTAAGTGTCTTATCAAATCAAATCTATATATGAAAAAAGAAGCTAGACTAACAAAAGAGATGAATAGTAAGAACTTAACAAACCAGCCTCCGTGTTTTCTAACAACAAATCTAGGGTCTTTCTTACCTCTTTTTTTGGTATAAATTTTTCTCATCAACATATCACTACCGCTGGTTTGAGAAAGGAGGTGCTTTCTTGGAATATTATTATTTTGTAATTTTAAAAATCTCATCTACTATTAACTTTTCTGAATTTTTAGATACTAAAGTGTTTTTTTCTACCCCACTTAGCTTGTACTTCTCAATATTTTGAAATACATCTCTAATTTCAAGTAATAAAGCTTGAGAAGAAGAAAGGCCCTCTTCATCAAAAATTTTAGCAAGACCATATTTTTCAAGAACTCTGGCGTTCTTGTATTGCTCATTATGAGATACCCAGGAAATAGGAATTAAGATGCAAGGCTTTTCTAAAGCTAAAAGCTCTGCAACTGTGTGAGCACCTGACCTTGAAACTACTAAAGATGCCTTGCTAAAAGCCTTTCCTATCTCATCTTTTAATACAAATTTTCTAAGATA
>Ga0180007_10007581_pt1 | contig 10208 bp, 12 predicted proteins | sample MM_PC_MetaG_FD_121122 | JGI IMG/M metagenome (GOLD analysis project Ga0180007, IMG submission 121122) | Groundwater microbial communities from the Aspo Hard Rock Laboratory (HRL) deep subsurface site, Sweden - MM_PC_MetaG | ecosystem: Environmental > Aquatic > Deep subsurface > Groundwater...
CGGATTGGTGGGATGGGATCAACAGGATCCTCCACCGCCAATCATGTTCATTTTGAGGTGCGGGTAAATAACGAGGCCCAACCGATCAGCCATTACTTCAATGTCAGTTCCGGCGACGCCATATAAAAAAAAGACACCCTAAAAAGGTGTCTTTTTTTGCAAAAAATCTTGCGGAACTTATATAAATATGGTATCATTATGTAACGAAAAAGTAACGAATAATAACAAGAGGTAAATAGATGGATGAAACTATGAAGAATGAAAGAGAAAGACGACGGATACAACGAAAGAGAAAAAGACAAACGCGTAGTATTGTCACGTTTATGATTTTATTTATTATGGCAACCGTCGGTGTTGTTAGTGGTCAAACCCAGGGTTATCAGGTTTTTTACCGTGGCGAAAGTCTCGGCTATGTTCAGTCTGCGGCGGTCTTTAAATCGGCGGTTGATCGCATCGAAACGAATTTGATGGCATGTTACAATTACGATAATATTCATTTGGGCAATGGCTTTGAACTGATTCAGGGCAGGGTTGAGAATCCGATGGATTTTGAAACCTGCATTGAGGTGCTAAACAGTAAGAACATACCCCTTTATGTGAGTGGAGCAGATGTTTTTATGGATGATCAAAAAATCGGAACCGTAACATCATTAGACCAAGCTGAGGCTCTTATTGACGCGTATCAGAATATTAACAGCGAAAACTTAAGCGAGCTTGAAGCTGTCGAAGTGATGGTACCCCTGTCCGAGACCAAAGATTTTGCAGCCATGCTATCGGCCTTAAAAGCACGTGTAAAATAAAAAAAATCACTGGCCATGGCTGCTGTTTTAGGTTGTCGCAAAGCTACCGTACCGATCAATTGTTAATCGATTGTCGGCTGCGGGATCGTACAGGTTTACAACCTGTTCGCCCCGATGCAGACAATTAAATGTAACATTTGTCGGTACTGAGGTAATTTTTATCGTTTTAAACACCGGCCGTGGCTGGTGTTTTTTTTAAGGAGGAGTGGCAGGATGGCTGAAATAACTCGGGAAAAAGCGATCGACATGGCAGTAAAATATCTGTCTTATAAGGCACGAACCAGCAGTGAGATGACCGACTACCTGAAGAAAAAGAACATCGCTGATACAATAATTGCTGAGGTGATGGAAAAGCTTAAGGACTACCGGTATATTGATGACCGGGTTTATTTGAAAAACTACGTCGAAAATAATCGTCATTTGAATTATTATGGTTCCCGACGGCTGGTTCAGGATTTAAGAAAAAGAGGGATTAGTGATACCTTGCTGCTTTCGCTTGAAGATCTGTTTCCAAAGGATGAGGAATATCGATGCTGTCAAACAGTGGCAAAAAAAAATCTGCGGGCATTAAAGGATCAAGCACCAGCGCAGAAGAAAAAAAAGCTCTATGATCGGCTGGCAAGAATGGGTTATCCCACTGATATGGTGCTAGAAATGATTAGAACCCTGGTTTTAGAAGAAGAATCGCTAGAAGCAACTGCCGATCTGGAATTAACTGCGGATGAGTTGGCAATAAAAGACCAGCAGCTGAGTGAAAAGCTTGACCGGGATTATCAAAAGTATGACCGCACCCACCGTAAAAAGGGAGCAACCGGAAAAGAGCTGACCTTCAAAATTAAAAAGAGCCTGATTGGCCGGGGTTATCCCTATCAGCTGATTAGTGAAAAGATAGCAGCCCAGCAGGAAGAGCTCGAAGAGGACTAGGAGGCGGATTATGATAATCCCAAGCGCTTAATCAGGTAGGGTATCGCCCGTTCAAAACAGACCCCAAAGCGTTTTTCCTGACCCAGTTCGATAGTTCGCAAAATACATTCTCTGGTATAATCCACCGCAATTTGGGTGGATTTTTTTAGATTGAAATCATTTAGCAGGCCAGCAAGAAGGGTGCTTCCAAAAATATCGCCAGTGCCGTGGAAATAGTCTGCTACCCGCTCATTAAAAGCATAGTCAAAGGTCCTGGCTACGGCATCGTAGGTGACCGCCCCCAACTGTTGGGGATCAAAGGAAATGCCGGTAATGACCACCTTTTTCGAACCCAGCTGGGACAGCCGGACCAGCAAATCCTCGATATAGTTTTGATCATAATCCTCGCCGATATATGGTTCATCAAGCAAGAAGGCGGCTTCAGTCAGGTTGGGTACGATGATATCGGCTTTGGCGCAAAGTTTGGTCATACCTTTGGCCATTTCAGGGGTATAAATGGAATAAAGTTGGCCATGATCGGCCATCACCGGATCGACCAGAATCAGGGTTTTCTCTGACTGGAAGGTATCAAAGAGTTTGGCTACCAGATCGATTTGATCATAGGAGCCTAAAAAACCACTATAAAGGGCGTCAAATTCCAGGTCAAGGGATTGCCAGTGGGCGGCGATCGGGCTGATATCGTCGGTTAAGTCGCGGTAGGTGAAATTTTCAAAACCGCCGGTATGGGTAGACAGTACGGCGGTAGGCAAAACACTGGTATCGATCCCGGCGGCAGAGATAATCGGCAGTGCCACGGTGAGCGAACATCGGCCGACGCAGGAAATATCATGAATAGCGGCAACCCGCTTTTGTTTACTATACATTTGCAACTCCTTATTTTAAATGATCTTATTATATGTTAAAATTGAACCTGTAAAAAGCATCAGTTAATCGAAAAACAATGGGTTCAGCTAAGGAGCAGATAAGATGATTACGATACCATTTAAAAATAAGGGTGCCTTTCTTTATGTTGAGATTTATGAATTTATCAAACAGGAAATAACCGAGGGTAATTTAAAGTATGGCGAGAAGCTCCCCTCAAAACGCAGCCTGGCCAGTCATTTGTCAGTGAGTGTCAATACCGTCGATGCGGCCTATGGACAGCTGGTGGCAGAAGGTTACCTTGAGGCCAGTCCCAAAAGGGGATATTTTGTCTGCCAGATAGACACCTATCTACTCAAACAGAAAAATCGGGTTCTGGAAAAAAACACTAAAAAAATCGAAACAAGACCAATTAAGATTGATTTTTCGCCCAATGCCATCGATCAGCGTATTTTTCCCTATGAAGCCTTTCGCAAAATTTTTAAGTCAACCTTCAATGAATATGACAGCAGTCTCTTAAATAAACCTGAGATTCAGGGCGAGATGGAGCTCAGGAATGCCCTGGTTGAGTTACTGTATCGGTCGCGCGGCGTACGCTGCCGCGTCGAGCAGATCATCATCGGCTCAGGCACCGACCATCTGCTGCAAATCTTAGGTCTGCTCTGGGGTAAGAACAAATCGGTGGTGCTGGAAAACCCGGTTTATCTTAAAGCCTATAATATTTTTGAAAAAATGGGAAACCCGGTGATTTCGATTGATATTGATGAAAAGGGGATTCAAATCGAACCGATGCAGGCCTTTTCAGATGTAGCTGTTTATGTCACCCCATCCCATCAGTTCCCTCTGGGAATGAGCATGCCGATAGACCGGCGGATTCGGCTACTGAATTTTGCCAATCAGGATGATGGAAATTACATCATCGAAGATGATTATGACAGCGAATTTCGCTATAATGAAAAGCCCTTGCCTTCACTGCAGAGCATTGATAACAATGGCAAGGTAATTTATATTGGTACCTTTTCTAAATCGATTGCGCCTTCATTTCGGATCAGTTACATGGTATTGCCGGAAGCCTTGTTGAAGGCCTATCTTGAAATAGCCGATGCGATCAGCTCGCCGGTTTCTAGTTTGGAGCAAAAAATGATTGGCGCCTTTATTTCTGGTGGCGTTTTTGAAAAGCATGTCAATAAAATGCGGAAAGTCTATAAAGGTAAACGAATTGTTCTGCTAAATGCCCTAAAAGAATTGGGTAACCGGGTTAAAATGACTGGTGAAAACGCCGGACATCATCTGCTGGTGCAGCTTGACAATGGTCTGACTGAGCAAGCGATGTATAGCCGAGCCCTGGCTCAGGGAGTCCGGGTTTATCCGGTTTCGCCTTATTTTATTCATGGCTTGCCGGAGAAATATAAAAGCATGGTTTTGTTGGGCTACGGCTCCTTAACCGATCAACAAATTTTCGATGGGATTGGAATCTTAAAAGATGCCTGGGATCTATAATCGGGAGATAGTGCTTTTACTTGCAGTTTACTCGCAAACAGGCTAAATATTTACTCTTTTTTTTAGGCTCTCTCCGTGGTAATATCAAGTAAAAAGAGATGGGAGTTAGAAAGTGGGAACTAAACGCAAACTAAACGGAAAGCAAGCAATCAAGCAAGTGAAGAATAGCAGAGGGTTTACGCTGCTCGAAATGATTGTTGCGATCGCTGTGTTAGGGGCATTGGCAGCGCTCGCGATTCCTCAGTTTAAAGATGTAATCGAAAATTCTCGGAAAAGAACCGATCAGGCCAATATTCAGATTATTGAAAGTGCTATCGAACTGTATAAGGCCGAAATTGGCGACATTCCTGCCGGGGTGACTACCTTTAACCAACTGGTGACCGAATTAAATCGGGTTGGTTATTTAAAAAATTCAGAAGTGAAGGCAGTCACCAAGGATAAGGTGTTTACCTATGATAGCAGTGAAAAAAAGGTCAGTTTGACAGCCAGTCCGGGTGTGGTCAGCCCAAGTGATTAATTGCTGATTATGCAAACGAGTACACTCAAAAGGTGAAGGAGATGAATAAGCATAGTCCGCAGCACAGAGCTGGTTACACCTTGCTGGAATTATTGGTAACACTATCGATTTTGTCGCTGCTCACCGTCACCTTGGTCGGCACCGGCTTTAACGGCCATACTGCTTTTAGCGATACGGCTTATGAGGCTGAGTGTGAAAAAATCTTGTATGCCTTGCTCCAATATCAGAATGAAGCCATTATGGATGGTTATCGACGCCAGGTTCGCTTTTTAGATGATAACATGCGGGTGGTTTGGACAAAGAACGGGCTCAGTCGAGTGGAAATAATTGCGGTAAAAACCTTACGCTTCACGGGTTCCTATAGCGGGGCGACGATCTTAAACCTATATGGGCATGGAACCGTATCGCAGGGCGGAACAGTGAATTTGACTAGTTTAACAGGTCGGGTCAAAAGAATTGTCGTTCAAGTTGGTAACGGGAGGATTTATTTAGATGAACCCTAATAGTAGAGAAAAAACTAAAGAAAAAATCGATCATAAATTTAATCGAAGCAAAATATCAACGCAAGGCTATACAATTATGGAAGCGATTATTGCCATTGCAGTATGTAGCGGAGCCCTGGTGATGATTCTGGGCTTGTACGGGATGGCGATAAAAACGGAGATGGTATCGACTGCGATTTTATCGCGATCGTTAGAAATAAATAGTATTGCCGATGAAATAAATCTCACTTTAAAAGACAGCTCAGCTAAAAGTCTTAATGAGCGGGTAAGTTCGCTGTTAAGCAGCAAATACCCCGAGTATCAGTTAATAAAAGCAGAGCCGGATGTTCAAGCAAATTTATACAAGCTGGAAATCGCACATCAGCCTAGCAACAGTCTAGCAAAGCTATTCCACCTTAAGGTGTTCTGGAGGCGCGATGAGAGCCCGGTTATTTAGAAACCAGGACGGTATCAGTGAAAAAGGTTTCTCGCTAATCGAACTGTTAACATCCTTAATGGTGGTGACTTTGCTGCTGGGTTTGCTACTGTCGAGTATGATTTATCTGAATACGATTAATAAAAAAGCTGAGACCAATCAAAAATTATGCTATAACCAGCGCTATATTGAGCTGTATTTTCAGAAACAGATTTTAAGATCGGAAAAAATAGTGCTTAAAAATAATCGGGTCTATCTTCAGGATATCGAAAGCCCGGACAGTTATTACAATTATTATCAATATAGCAACGGGTTTTTAAGACGCTATAAGGTATATAAGAATAGTTTGACCTCGATCGGTTCTGGCGGTAACAGTCAATTTTTAGATGGTATTTCGTCTTTTTCAATGACCCTTGGAGCGAATCAGGAAATTCTGCTAAAATACAGTTTAGTTATTGATGGAGTCAGCTATTATCGGGAAACGACGATTTTGCATGGAAGAATGGTGGAGGTTCAATGAGCAAACTAAATGATGATGGCTTTGTACTGCCCCTGGTATTGGTCGTGATGGCTCTTTTAGCGGCCGGGGCGGGTTACGCCCTAAGCCAGGGGATGGCCGAACTGCAGGCAAATGTCTTGAATCTGGAATATCAATTATGTCTGCTGACCGGAAAAAACGCGATCGCGATCCTTCAGGCGGAATTGGAAGAGGATATCAACTATTCCGGTAGCGGTGGGAAGCTTACCGATGAAAACGGCGGATCGTATCAGATCCGGGTTTTAAAAGTTTCCGAAAAATTGCGGTTTGTCGAAGTAACCAGTCAATATCGGGGCTATCAAATGAATTTTAGTGGTGAAGTAGAACTGATAATGGCAATTGAAGCAGGCCAGTCAGGTCAGATTGACCGATTTAACTGGAGATTATTGGGGGTTGTGTGAAAAAGCGAAAAAGGTTCTGGATGATTGATCCGGGAGCAGCATTAACAAAAATAGTTGTCGGGGAGCTTGGCCTGTCAGGCCAGATCGAGATAAAAAAGGTTCGCATTGAAAAGACCTCAGAAGCGATCTGGGCTATCGATAATTATGTCAAGAAACCGAAGGCGGCAGGATCTTTACGTCAGCTTTTAAAAGGTTGCCGGCGCAACGATGCGGTGATACTAATGATCAATGACAAGCAAATGCAGGTCGCGTCATTTACCTTTCCGTTAATGACCAGCGCAGAGGTTGTCGATGCGATGGTCTGGCAGATGCGGCTGCCCGCTTCCGAAGATCCAAAAGATTGGCAGATCGATTTTGTAGCCCGCAAGCGGATCCGCTGGTTTGAACATTTGGGCGTTGACGAGGAAAGCCTGGATGTTCTGGGAGTGGCAGTTCGAAAAGACCGCTTGGGCTGTTATAGCAGAATTTTTAAGCTTGCCGGCTGTCGTTTAACAGCCGTGGTTCCCTATTTTTATGGATTTGACAGTCTAATGAATCCGGAAGCGGAGCGGCCAATCCTGATCATTGACATGGGAAAGAAGGAAACCCGTTTCTTTTATTACTATCAGGCAGCACTGCGTGAAAACCATCGGCTCGAACTGGAAGCAGGATGGGATGGCGAAACCTATTTGAAGCAGATTATTAAGGCAGCGGAGCAAATCCTTGACTTTCCATTAGGGCGTGATAAAGCTGCTGAAAATGGAAATATCTACCTGATCGGAGGAGAAAGCCTACATAAGGGTGTGTTGGACTACCTGACAAAAGGGTTAAACCAAGAAATTCGTCCGGCCGATGATCTGCTGGAAGAGACTGAAGAATTGAATTTTCCTGGCCAAATGAGCAAAGCGGAACGTTGTTTAATGATCCCCTGCCTGTGTGGTTTAATAAAACATAGCCAATTTAGCGGAAATAGCGGACCGCTGACTATTAAAGATGAAATGAACTTATTGTCAGTTGTTCAGGGGCAAAAGAAAAAAAAGAAACAAAGGAACTGGCCCAACAGGAAAGGTCAGATAATTTTTGCGGGATTATTTTTGGGGCTATTGACGATTTACGGCTTGTTGGTAGGTTTAGATCGGTCTTGTCTAATTGAGATCAAACAGCTTGAAACATTGATTGCGAATAAATCCGGCGACCAGATTGTCTACGCCAATTTGGCCAATCAAAAAGAGGTGCTTGAACATCGCCGCTTAATCTTAGAATCAATCAACAAAGAAAAAGAGTTGCCACTGCAAACAATGGTCGAAATTCACAAGGTGTTGCCGATTGACACCCGGCTTTCTAATTATTCATTTCAGGAGGGTCATTTGCTTGTATCAGGGACGACGCGAAACAAAGAAGAAATCCTGCAATTCAAAGAAAAACTCGAAGGAGTGGAGGTCTTTAAAATGATCAACATGGTTAACACAAGCAGGAAAGAGGAAATCTCTGCAGATAATAAGCAGCCGGCCGGGGAAGCAGAATGGGAATTTACCTTTGATATTCAAGTGCTAGAGGTGTAAGCGGTGAGTCGAAACAATGTCGAGCGATTAAATGACAAAAACCCGGATCCCTTAGCGATAGACCAGCAAAACAGAAAAATAAAAGTTCAAAAAGGAATTCTCGCTATCGCCATGATTGTCATACTAATGGCTTTACTGGTGTTCCCGAAATACCAGGCCTATGCCATCAGTAAGTCGATCCTTGAAGAAAAAAGAAACCATTTGATGGAATTGCCAGATCAAATGACAGAGCAAAGCTATTTAAAACAGCTGGGCGAAATTGGCCAAGAGTTGAATGAAACCCGAGATAGCCTACCGGAAAGCATCGATACGGTTAGACTGTATGAGGTGGTTGCAAAACTAGCCGATACTGCTGAGGTCAGACTCATTTCGCTGCAATTTGGCTTGGCCAAGCATGAGATCGATGATCAACTAGGGATGAGGATTAGCCGGGAATTTAAAGAAAATGATCAAAATACAGTCACGGGGCCAGATGGAAAATTTCTGGCAAGCTGCGAATTTACTGTCGTCTGTAGTGGTACTGATGAAGCGTTCATGGCCTTTCTGGATCGATTAAACCAATCTTTGCCACTTATTCGGGTGATCAGCTACGAAGTTGGAAGCGGGTCAGGCGAGGAAAAACAGCTGCGCCTGAGGCTTGAAAGTTATGGGATTGTCCAAAATAACCAGGATAATCAGATCAAGGAAGAAACAGATCAACCGGAAGAACGGTTAACACCATAAAAAGAACTCCCGTTTCAAAAAAAGAGCCACCTGTTTATTAAGCAAGTGGCTCGGTGCTATTTATACACGATCAATAATCTCAACAAGACTGGCAGAAATGGTTAAGAAGATCCGGTGAAGGTCATTGATTTCCTGAGTTGAAAGGCCATTCAATGCGGTGTTAAGTGGTTCGAATAGATTGTCATGAACAGCTTCTAGCTGATTAAAAATTACCTGACCATGCGCGGTCAAGGTGAAGACTACTTCACGGACGTTGACCGGAGATTTTTCTTTAGCAATCAGTTCTTTTTCCAGTAGTTTGGAGCTGCACTTTGAAATAGCACTTTTTGAAATCCCCAATTTGCCAGCTAATTGGGTTAGGTTAATGCCTGAAAATCGGCCAATCATATCAAGCGCTTTCAGTTCTGAAGGATATAGGGAATAGGAGGTTTCATTAACGGTAAAGGTTTGCGGTAAAACAAGAATATCCTGATAAAGAAGGGCAGAATCAATCATCAATTTCTTGAGGTCGGACAGATCAATTGCAGAATCGGCTTGCTCAGGATTTTGCACTGCAGATTTTTCTTTTTTAAGAACCGAACCTTCTTTTTTTTCGTCAGCAGCACTTTTCTTTTTAGTCTCTTTTTTAGAATCCTTTGTTTCTTTAACGTCTAGCTTCTTTATTTTTTTCTCTTTTTTCAAAATGACACTCCTTTCAACACAAAATCAAACATTTAACAGGGTGAAAAATCTGGTTCACCTCGGTTACATAATTATAATACCGAATTAATTGCCTGATTGCAATAAAAACATGGCTGAGGCAACTGATTTATTCAACTTTTTTTAGATTGCATTTTACTTGTTTTTTAGTTAAAATACTAGTGTGGGTAGGACTGTTCAGATTAACGGTTCTAAACCAGATAAGAAATAGGAGGAAGAGAATGAAAAAAAGATTGGGAGTATTAATGCTTGCACTGGTTTTACTGGTTGTAAGCGTTGCCGGATGCAGTTCGGGATCGACATCGACAGAGGATGAGGCAAAGGTTGAGGTTACAAAAGTTGGTTTTATCTATGTCGGACCGGCAGATGATGGCGGCTGGTCACAGGCTCATGACAATGGTCGGGCAAAAATGGTCGAAAACATGGATGGCAAGGTAGAAACCATCGTTAAAGAAAATGTGCCAGAAGAAAAAAGCGCCGTTATTTCAACCATTAGAGATATGGTTGACCAGGGATGTACCATTATTTTTGGAACCAGCTATGGTTTTATGGATGGAATGGTCGAAGCGGCTGAAGAATTCCCTGATGTTAAATTTGAACATTGTTCAGGTTATATGACAGCTGACAATATGGGAACTTACTTTGGGAAAATTGAAGAACCTCGTTACCTTTCTGGTATCGTCGCTGGTTTAACAACTAAAACAAATAAAATTGCTTATGTAGCAGCGATGCCAATTCCTGAAGTTATTCGTGGCGCTAACGCTTTTGCATTGGGTGTAAAATCAG
>Ga0180007_10007582_pt1 | contig 10207 bp, 10 predicted proteins | sample MM_PC_MetaG_FD_121122 | JGI IMG/M metagenome (GOLD analysis project Ga0180007, IMG submission 121122) | Groundwater microbial communities from the Aspo Hard Rock Laboratory (HRL) deep subsurface site, Sweden - MM_PC_MetaG | ecosystem: Environmental > Aquatic > Deep subsurface > Groundwater...
AAAATACGGTTATAACTTTCCTTTTGAATACACACACGATATAACCTCTTCCGCGGATATAGCTTTCGCAAACCTGGAAGCACCCATATCCAAAGATAACGGTAAGAAAAGAAGAAAGCAGTTTACTTTTAAAGCCCATCCTGATACGGTCAAGTCCCTGTTATATGCGGGATTTGATGTCCTGAATATAGCTAATAACCATATCATGGATTTCGGCAGAGATGCCCTCTCTGATACGATAAGAATCCTTGAAGAAAATAACATCCAATACGTAGGCGGCGGGAAGAACTTCGAAGATGCCCATACCATGAGGATCATAAAAGTAAGAGGGTCCTTGATAGGGTTCCTCGGCTTCAGCAAGACCTATACTGCCGCGTATTATGCCGGGAAGAACAGGGCAGGAATAACATCCGGCGGAGAGGGGAACATACTCAAGCTGGTCAAAGAGAACAGCAAAAAGGTTGATATCCTGATTGTCTCCTTTCACTGGGGAAAAGAGTATACATGGAAACCGGGGTCCTTTCAGATATCCCTGGCCCGCAGGATCATTAAGAACGGGGCAAAGGCCGTGCTGGGCCATCACCCCCACTGCATTCAGCCCGTTGAAAAATACAAGGACGGGATCATCGCCTACAGTCTCGGAAATTTTGCTTTCGGAAGTTTCGGCAGGCCTCCCAAAAGAAAAGCTGATAAGAGCCTGATGCTGAAGATCCACCTTGATAAAAAGAAAATAGCAGGGGTCGAAGTCATACCCCTGGATGTATACAACTACAGGGTAAAATTTCAAAGCCGGGTGCCGGAAAACAAGAAATTAAGGGATGAGATACTGAACTATATAAAAAAGATAAGCGCCCGGTTCAACACCGCCATTCAAATAGAAGACGGCAGGGGTTATATTCCGTTTTAGGTCAAGAGATGAAAATATTATTAAGATCAATTATATCTGCTATCGTTATACTGAACCTGCTCCTTCTGCTTAAACCTTATGATCTGCGTACGGAAACCGGAAAAAGCTCTTTCCGCATCAATGCTTTACAGGAAGCGGAAGTGGTCTTTGATCAGGTATTCGGCGGAAAGAACGAGGATGTGGCCCATTCCATCCGGTCAAAAAAATACAGCGGAACCGTTACAGCCGGATATACATCCTCAAAAAAGACCGGGGACAGTGATTTCTGGATCTTACGGCTCAGTCCGAAGGGAAAGGTTATCTGGGAAAAGTCATACGGAGGCCTTGGAGAGGAAAAAGCATATTCAATAAATACCACAAAGGATGGAGGATTCATCTGTACGGGGACGATCCTGTCCAAGGAAGAGAGGGGATCCGATATCTGGATCTTAAAACTAAGCGGAAAAGGCGATGTTCAATGGATGAAAAAGATCGAGAATACTGCAGTTGAGACGGCCCGGGATATCATGCAGACATCCGATGGAGGTTATATCCTGGCAGGGTCCACTACTTCTGAAGGTTCCGGTTTTTCAGATTTCCTTATCATAAAATTGAACAATAAAGGAAATATTACATGGAAAAAGGTCTTTGGCGGAAGCGGTCAGGATGAAGCCTTTTCGATCGATCAAACTCATGATATGGGATATATCGTAGCAGGTACTACCGGGTCAAAGGGAGCCGGCGGTGTGGACGGATGGGTCATAAAACTTGATAAAAACGGGAAAGCCTTATGGGAAAAAACACTGGGAGGCCAGCAGACAGATGCCCTGTATCATGTATCTTTAACAAAAGATAACGGGTTCATCTTATCAGGCTACTCTGATTCATATGCTTCGATATGGCGTGACGGCTGGGTCATCAAGCTGGATCAGAACGGGAAGCGGATCTTTGAGAAGGTCTACGGCGGAGAAGGAGTGGATGAGATCCGCTCTATTAAAGAGACCCAAAAAGGGGAATACATTGCTGCAGGAAGTACAACATCCAAAGGAACCGGCCCGGGGGGTGCAGATATCTGGGTCATAAAAATAGGAAAAGATGGTAAAAAGATCTGGGACCATACCTTTGGAGGAAAAGGGGAAGATCAGGCCTATTCAATCGATATCACAGAAGATGGGGGCTATGCCATTGCCGGCTTTACGGGGTCCAGAGGCAAAGGCGAGTCCGACTTCAACATCATTAAAATTCTCGAAAAATAATCAATATTTTTTTGCCCTTTTTTCAGTTTACCTCGTCTGAACTAATAGAATTAAGTAAAATCAGATAAGGAGGTAACGTCATGAAAAGAACAATCTTTTTAAGCGCTCTCTTAGTAACATTGATCAGCATAGCAGCTTCAGGTCTTTATGCTGAATCAGAAGCACCCTTAAAGGGTTTTACAGTAACACGGTTTCCATACTATGTTTATTCCGATGCATCAAGCAGATTACAGACTCTTCTGCCTTCCGGATGGATGGGCGACATCAGAGATCTGAAGATAGACCATAAAGCCACAGAGAATCCACAATCCGGAAAGACCAGTATTAAGATCACTTATACGGCTAAGATCAAAGATGGTGCAAACTGGACAGGACTTTATTTCCAGGTAAATCCCGACAGCCGCTGGAATACACGCCGGGGCGGAAATGACCTTAACAGAGCAAAGAGGATCTATTTTTATGCCCGCGGAAATAACGGCAAGGAAGTAGTTGAATTCAAGGTAGCCGGCCACAAAGAACAGACTTATACTCATGTTTCCAAGACGACCATAAAGGTCCGGTTAACGGATAAATGGGAAAAATATGAACTGGATGTTACAAATATGACCCTTGATGAGATGGCAGGTGGCTTCTGCTTCGTAATGAACAATCATGATAACCCGAAAGGATGTACATTCTATCTGGATGAAATATATTACACCGATGAAATTGAAAAGACAGACATGACGATGATCGAACAATAGGGTATACCCTATTTATGACAGGGATCAAAAAGAGGGATTGCAGTCCTGACCGGCTGTAATCCCTCTTTTATTTTGAAATTGATTGACTTTTTGATATGAAATGATACAATAAAAAAAGCAGGTGACAAAATATGATCGGAACACAGGAACTCATATTAATCGGAATTGCCCTGGTCCTTATCTTCGGGGCAAAACGGATCCCGGATATTGCACGCAGTATCGGCTCCGGCATCAAGGAATTCAAGAAAGCTTTATCAACTCATGATACTCATGAAAACGAAGAAGATGTCTATAAATTAAAAGAAAAAAATGTAAAGAATTATAATGCCCGCAAGAAGAAAACTTCCAGAAAAAAAAAGTAAATCCTTCTCCTTCTTTGACCATTTAGAAGAATTAAGAAAACGGATCCTGTTCATTGTTTTTTCAACTATCCTGACCTCTCTGGTCATATTTACGCTTTTCAATGATTTAAAGATCTATGACTTTTTTTTAAAGCCGTTATTCTCCCTAAATCAAAAGATCTATTACTACAACCTCATTGAACCTTTCATTGTAAGGGTAAAGATCTCATTTATACTGGCTGCCCTGATCAATACTCCTGTTATTATTTTTCAGATCGTTCAGTTCTCTTTTCCCGCTTTGAAACATAAAGAAAAAAACATCTTCATCATTCTTTTATTCCTGATCACTCTTTTCTTCTCTTCTGGTGTTCTTTTTTCATACAAGGTGCTTCTGCCCAATTCCATAAATTTTCTTATCAAATTTGCCCCTGACACCATCAAACCCGTATTACGCCTTAAAGAGTATATCGAGCTCTATCTGAGCCTCACCTTCGCTTCGGGACTGATCTTCCTCTTCCCTATCCTTATCTCCTTTTTGACTAAAATGGGAGTTGTGGATTACCGCTTTCTGATCAAGCATATGCGGGAGTCTATCGTGGGTATTCTGATCATATCCGCCATCATCACCCCCCCGGATGTTTTTTCACAATTATTATTGTCTTTACCGTTATTTATATTATATTTGATATCCCTGTTGTTTTCATTTCTTATCAGGCACTAATGATTCTTTTAAAGGAGAGAAAAAATGAAAAAAAAGAGAATGTCAAAAAATATATTTTTACTTGGATTCGTCAGTTTTTTCACTGATGTCTCCAGCGAGATGATCTACCCGATCATCCCTTCCTTCCTGAAATCCCTGCTTCATCAGAGTGCCGGTAAATTCCTGGGTATTATCGAAGGGATCGCAGAAGCAACAGCAAGCCTCGGAAAAGTCTATTTCGGGTACATATCGGATAAACTGAAAAAAAGGAAACTCTTTGCCATTCTGGGGTACGCCTTTTCAGCTTTCAGCAAGATCGTCCTCTTATTCTCCACTTTCTGGACGCATGTGCTGGGAGGCCGTTTCCTGGACAGGGTGGGAAAAAGCGTCCGTACCGCTCCCCGGGATGCGATCCTTTCAGAATCAGTAGATAAAAAGAACAGGGGTATGGGATTCGGCATTCAGAGGGCCATGGATTTTGCCGGTGCATTTATGGGTACCTTAATTTCAATGTACATCATCCATCTTTTAAGAAATACTGAGAACAAGATCGAAGTATTCTACTTAATCTTCTTTTATGCTTTAATACCTGCTTTTATAGGGGTCTTCATCCTGTTCCTGGTGAGGGAGCCGAAATCCCTGAAAAACGATAATGCCGTTAAAAAACCGGAGCTCTCTTTTAAGAAACTCGATAAGCGATTAAAGATATTCATAGGCGCCACCTTCCTTTTTGCTTTGGGGAACAGCTCAAACCAGTTCCTTATCCTGCGTTCAAGGGATATCGGATTCTCATTAATGTGGTCTTTGATCCTCTACCTCTCCTATAACCTGACATCCACGATCTTTTTACCTGTTTTTGGTAAAATCTCGGATAAGATTGGGAGAAAAAAAGTGATGCTCACGGGATACTTCCTGTATGCACTCGTATACCTCGGATTCGGACTCTTCAGGATCAAAGGGGCCTTTTTTGTACTCTGGATCCTGTATGGTCTCTACTCTGCCCTTACCGAGGGAGTAGAAAAAGCATATGTCAGTGATCTTTCCAAAGCAGAAAACCGGGGCACGGCCCTGGGCCTCTTTGCAACAGCAATAGGTGTCGGGCTTCTGCCTGCCAGCATTATCGCGGGATTTCTTTATACGATCAATCCTTCATACCCCTTTATTCTCGGCAGTATCCTGAGCCTGTCAGCGTCGATATTTATCTGGAAGGGGAAATAAAGATATATTGTGAATAGATTAGTATCAGCAAACAAAAGAAACATTATTATTGCGGCAAAGATCATCAGAAAAGGGGGACTGGTGGCATTCCCTACCGAGACAGTATACGGCCTTGGTGCAGATGCCTTTAACGAAGATGCCGTCCTGAAGATCTTTGAAGCAAAAAAACGGCCCTCTTTTGATCCTCTCATTGTTCATATTGCAGATCCTTCCCAGATACAACTGCTTAGCAGAAAGATCGGCGATACAGCTGAAAAACTGATAAAAAAATTCTGGCCAGGCCCATTGACGCTCATCCTGGAGAAAAGAAAAGGAGTCCCTGATATCGTTACCTCCGGCCTTCCCACTGTAGCGATCCGGATGCCTTCCCATCCTGTAGCCCTGAGACTGATACAGGAAGCAAAAAGTCCCATTGCAGCACCCAGCGCGAACAGGTTCAGCTATATCACACCAACCAGAGCCGATGTGATCTTAAAACAGCTGGGTGATAAGGTGGATCTGATCCTGGATGACGGTCATACTCATATCGGTATCGAGTCCACTATTCTTTCCCTTATTGATGAACCTAAAATTTTAAGGCCCGGAGGCCTTGCAAAAGAAGAGATCGAAAAGATCATCGGAAAGGTGCAGGCAGTAAAAGACCCTTTCAGCCATGCTGATATCGAATCACCGGGGCAGATGAAAAAACATTATGCACCGGGAACACCTGCCGAGTTCATAACAGAAAAAGCATTGAATTCCATTGAAAAAAATTCTGCATTACTTCTATTTAAAAAGCCCATACCTGATCAATATAAAAACAGATTTAAAAGGATCGAGGTCCTCTCTTCCAAAGGAGACCTCCATGAAGCAGCGAAAAATCTTTTTGCACTTCTATACAAACTTGATGAAGGCGGGTTTAGCAGGATCTATGTGCAAAAAGTGCCTTATCAGGGGATCGGGATCGCTATAATGGACCGCCTGCGGAAAGCCACGCAAGCTTGAAATCATATAGAAAAACGTAAAGGGTCACTGAAAAGGGGAAATAATAAGGTTTAACAGAGGTAGCCGCAAGCTTTAGCTTGCGTAGTTCTTTGTTTAGAAATAAATTATAAAAACGCAGGCTGCACCCTTCGGGCACAAGCACCCTGCGACTACCTGATTTGATTATTTCCACCGTCAGTGACGCATTACATAAAAACGATTTTCCAGCTTGACAACCCAATTGAAATCATTACATTCTGCATGAAAAATACAATAGTAAAGGAGTGTATAAAATGGCACATTACAAAGAATTAGGTTTTGTAAATTCAAAAAAGATCTTTAAAAAAGCCGTGGACGGCGGTTTTGCTGTTCCGGGCTATAATTTCAATAACATGGAACAGCTTCAGGCTATCATAGGAGGGTGCGCGGAAAGCAATTCACCGGTTATCCTCCAGGTCTCCAGCGGAGCCAGGAAATATGCTAATGAGACCCTGCTCCAGTACATGGCCCAGGGCGCGGTAGCCATGGCACGAAAAGACCTGAAAAGCAATATTCCGGTTATCCTGCATCTGGACCACGGAGATACATATGAACTCTGCGTCTCCTGTATTGAAAGCGGATTTTCTTCTGTTATGATCGACGGTTCATCCAAACCGTTCGAAGAGAACATAAAGTTAACCAAAAAAGTGGTGGAATACGCTCATAAGCATGATGTATCTGTTGAAGGTGAACTGGGAGTCTTGGCCGGTATTGAAGACGAAGTCTCCGCGGAAGTATCCCATTATACCAATCCGGATGATGTAGAAGAGTTCGTTAAAAAGACCGGGGTGGATTCTCTGGCAATTTCTATCGGGACATCCCACGGCGCCTATAAATTCAAATTAAAACCGGGAGAGAGCGTTCCTCCTTTAAGGTTTGATATACTGGAAGAGATCGAAAAAAGGATCCCCGGGTTTCCGATCGTGCTTCACGGGTCCTCTTCCGTACCGCAGGAGTATGTTGAGATGTGCAATAAATACGGCGGTAACCTTGCAGGAGCCGTTGGTGTACCGGAAGACCAGCTGAGAAAAGCAGCTCACAGTGCTGTATGTAAGATCAATATTGATACGGACGGCAGGCTTGTCGTGACTGCCAAGATCAGAGAGATCTTCTCCAAAAAACCGGAAGAATTTGATCCGAGAAAATACCTGGGCCCGGCCAGAGAAGCTTTAAAAGAACTGATCATAAGAAAGAACAAAGAAGTACTCGGAAGTGCAGACCAGGCATAAAATATGATCCTACAAAGTAGGGACAAGCACCCCCCGAAGGGGAGGTATTGGAAGCATGCCTTGTCCCTACAACCTTCATACAATAACAAATCCATGAAAACCAATAAAATAAAGGCAGTCATATTCGACCTTGACGGTATCATCATTGAGTCCGAACCCTGGCAGAAAGAAGCCTTTGACCTGACAATGCAACCCTATAATATCCATTTTAATGACAAACAGTTTGCTGAACTGATCGGTATCAGATCAATAGATAATTTCAGGAAGATAAAGAAGAAATATGATATCCCGATCTCGGCAAAAGAGTTAACCGCAATAAAGAATAAAAGTTATGCAAGGATACTGAAACAGAAGATCACACCCAGGGGGCATTTCAATGACCTCTTTCATTATTTAAGAGAGCGATATATCCTTTCACTGGCATCCAGCTCGATCAGAGAAGATGTCTTTAACTCAATTCGTTTATTAAATATTGAAAAATACTTTGAAGTTATTGTCACGGGAGATGATGTCAATGCAGGAAAGCCTGACCCTGAGATCTTTTTAAAGACTGCACTCCAATTAAAAATAGCCCCTGAAAGCTGTGCTGTTATAGAAGACAGCCAGAACGGGATCAATGCAGCGAAAAAAGCAGGCATGCTCTCGATCGCCGTACCGACTAAACATACCGCAAACCATGATTTTAAAAATGCCGATCACCTCTTTAAGGATCTCTCAGAGATCAAGCAGGTTCTTTAGATCTATTTTTTGAGCACACGGGCCAGCTTCTCCTTCTCCTTCCATAATACAGCATCGCCAACTTCAATGGTCTTTTCGCTTGAAAACTCTTTATCGATCATACCAAAGCAGTGATCTTTATAGACCGCTATTACTTTTACTGCCCCTTTAAAGCCCTCTTCATCATAGCCGATCAGCTTTTCCGTAAAAGGATTCTTTTTCTCCTGGTAGATCTCCAGACTCATCCCGGCAATAATCCCGTCCGTTGAGCCGAATGATATCTTAAAAATATTCTCCAGTTTAAATGTATCAAGATAAGACCGGACATCCTTTATCTCAATAGCCCCTGATTTTTCAAAAGCGATCAATGTATTGTGGGAAGAGATCTTTTGAGCAAAATAGTCTTTATCGCTCAGCATCTTTATCTTAAGGTGTGTCGGAATATGAACAATGAAATGATCTCCTTTATTATTTATATAGGTCAAAAAGTCATGGTCATAGGAAACATCGAAAGAAGATATCTCATTCTCATCCTCCACGATCCTGTATTCAGCCTCGCTATCCAGGTCATAGAGATCTATATCTTTTTCAGTTTGATAGAAGAACATATTCTTAACTTTTGCAGGAAATACTTTTTTTACGCTTTTATCGATCAGTATCTTCGATTTCAGAGATTCATCCACCAGATTCACTTTTAGATCTTTATCAAAATAGAGGATCTTTTTATCATTGTCCATAAAAGAAGGTGATTCTCCGTCCACAACAGCATAATTATTGTTATTCTCGATCTCCAGCACATATATCTTTTCCCCGTTGGAATAAGTGATCTTATCCCCTTTTACACCCCAGTCAAAACTTAAAAGGTCCACCACGGAAGTTGCATACTCCTTGAGCTCCCCTTCCTCCGAATACATCTGCATCATATTTTTCTTTGTGAACATAATACCCTTTCCGTCAAAAGACCACTGTGGAAGTAATGAATTACCATAATAAACGGTCTTCCCCATTTTCTTTTTCAGGTCATAAACCTTCCAGATAGTCGTACCGGTTGATTTACCGTATACAGAATAAAGAAATAATGATTCTGATACCGGTGACCATATAATGTGATTCCCTTCAATATTGTATGAAAGAGAATATAGATTGGAACATAAGAAGAAGAATAAAACCGAAAGAATAATTTTTCTCATACTTCACCTCGAAATGAACTATAGTAAAATTAATGTATTTATATGAAAAATCAAATATTTATTGGAGGAAAAAAGAAAGAATACCACAGAGGCACAGAGACACAGAGTAAAAATAGAAAAATTCATTCTATAAAAACTATGGTAGACATTGTGGAGAATGCAAACATGAATATAATAAAAATAAAGAAAAAAGTATATTTATAAAAGTTAAAAAACAAAGACATGTTACTTGTTTTTAAAAGGGAAATTAAATAAATAATTCAAAAGCTTTGCTTTTTCTCTTTTCTCTGTGCCTCTGTGTCTCTGTGGTTTTAATTGAAGGTTTAATAAGCTGTGAGGAGTATATTGAGGATATCCTCTTTGGAGATAGGCAAAGGAGTAAAATTCATGAATTGATAACGCCTGGCCACACTGGAGATGATAGGCAGGTTTTCCTTGTTTATCTTATAATCACTCAGTTTTTGAGGCACCTTCAGGTCGAATAAAAGTTTACGGACACCTTCGATAGCTTTGATGGCCGCCTCAACGACCGTAATATTGGTTATGTCTTCACCCAGCGCTTTTGCGATCTGAACATACTTGTTAGGCATGGAAGTAAGATTAAATTCCATGACATGAGGAAGCATGATCGCATGAGCTATATTTTTATATATACTCTCTTTGGAAGATAATGCCAATGAGATCGCTTCACAGGTACCCAGTTTAGATGTTAAAAGAGAGACTCCGGTGATCAACCCGGCCATCATGATATTTGTCCTGGCAGTTGTATCATCTTTATGGAGAAAGACTCTTTTTAAATTATTCCCGATCATCTCAATTGCCTTCAGGGAGAGGGAATCAGAAAGGGCATTGCTGGCTGTAGAGATATATGATTCGATCGCATTAGAAAGAATAGCAAATCCTGAACCTATCGTATAATTAATGG
>Ga0180007_10007583_pt1 | contig 10206 bp, 10 predicted proteins | sample MM_PC_MetaG_FD_121122 | JGI IMG/M metagenome (GOLD analysis project Ga0180007, IMG submission 121122) | Groundwater microbial communities from the Aspo Hard Rock Laboratory (HRL) deep subsurface site, Sweden - MM_PC_MetaG | ecosystem: Environmental > Aquatic > Deep subsurface > Groundwater...
AGGTTTTTTATAAATTTTGAAAAAAATATCGAAACAAAGAGCATTATTTATGCTTTTTTGTCGTTATAGGACATATACGCCCTGTTTTTATTTATTTAAAGCAAATATAATATATGATGAGATGATGTAATTTTCGATACAAGGGGATTTTTTAAAGTAAGAAGAAAGATATTTTTTTAAACTGCGATATAGTGATTCATATACCAATAGAGGCACCGAAGTAATGTTTGATTTTGTGCAGAAAATGGCTTAAAAGAGCCTATTTAAGCGATAAAACTAGTGTATTTGATAGTGTAACAAATGATGAACGGATTACTCGCACTGAATAATCATATATCGTAGTGGAGTTAGCACTTGGGATGATGTGATTACGAACTATTATTTACGACTTGTTTTTGTTGATTAGCTAGGTTTGTGATATTGAACTTAAATCATAAGAATTGATTTTAGGAGTGTATCCCTTATGGAAAAAAAGAATGTGTTTATTTCGCATCATCATGAAGACGCAACTAAGATAACTGACCTTATTAATTTGATCGAAAAAAGTGGGATGTATCGAACTAGGGATAGTTCGATTTATGAGGATAAAACACCGAACAAAGCATCAAATCCGGAGTATATCAAAACATTGCTAAGGCCTCAAATTGACTGGGCTGGAACAGTTATTGTTATTATAGGAGAAAAAACTAAGCAAAGTGAATGGGTAAACTGGGAGATAGAATATGCAGGTAGAAAAGACAAGAATATTATTGGTGTGTTTTTACCTGGCATGGAAAATGATAAAATACCTGATGCTTTAGCCAAAAACTGCACAGATATTATTCGATGGAGATCTAACAATCTTGATAAAGCACTTGAGGGACAGAGAATATTTGAAAATCCAAATGATGGTTATAGAGACAAACCATTCTCTTTACGTAAAGAAGTAGTGTGTTGAGGTGAAAAAATGAGCGAATTATTCTTATATAAAGTCCCGCGTGATTATGGCTTTGCTCCAAATCCTTTTTGGGGTTTTCTTACATTAGCCACTTGTAAACCACGAATAAGAAAAAAAGCTTTGATTGGAGATTTTGTATTAGGACTCGGTGGTGCAACGACTCAGATTCCTGGCAAAATCCTCTTTGTTATGAAAGTTGAAGAAATACTGACATTTAACGAATACTGGAATGATGAGAGGTTTCAGATGAAGAAACCAGTTACGAATGGATCTAGCAAAGTTTTTATGGGTGATAACATATATTACTTAGAGGGTGAAGCGTGGATTCAAGTTGATTCACACCATAGTTTAAAGAACGGAAGTCCAAATGAATTAAATGTTAAGCGTGATACAAAAACTGACCGTGTGCTAATTTCAAAAGATGTTTGGTGGTATTTTGGTGTAAATGGAATTGAGTTACCTAATGAGCTAGAAAAATACAAATCTTTCGGAATTGGACATAAAGTTTTAGATAATAATGCGATTGATATATTAATCAATCACTTAAAAAAGAATACAATAGAAAGACATAGATTAGGTGATCCCAATGAGTGGGATAACCAAAAAAGTATCGGAATTGAGCGATATGATGGGAAATAGACATATTTTCGTTTTTGAAGGTATAGATAAAGTTGGAAAAAGTACAATCCTAGAACGAGTAAAAAAAGAATTGCAAATGAAATTATATACTTGTTCTACATTTCATTTTCCAGGAAAAGATTTGAATTGTTTAGGAGGGGATGTGTATAGTATCCATCATAAAACTACTTATGATAGAACACCGAATCCGGCAGCAATACAGCTAATGCATATAGCAGCACACATCGATATGTGGACTAATTACATCATATCCGAAGCTGAAAATGGAAAACTAATATTACTAGATAGGTTTTGGTGGTCAACATATTCCTATGGCAAAGCAAATGGTGTTGACGAGAATATATTGAGTAAAATGATTGAAATCGAAAAAATGTTCTTTTGTGATGAATGGATTAAAAAAGTCTTTCTCATAAAAAAACTGCATTTTGGTGATATTAAATTAAATGATAACTATGATTCCCTAGCTCATCAAAATCAGCAAAACACCTTAATTCTATATAACGATGGAAGTATAGACGAAATATCACTAAAGATTGTAGATTATATTGAGGAATGTGTGAAAAATGAATGAACTACTCTTGGAGTTACTGAATAAATACGAACCAAATGATAAGTATGATTTGTTTTGGGAATTTGCATATGAAAGACAAAATATTTTCAAGAGAAAAATTGATGACGATATAGAGTTAACTATAGATCCAATTCTAATTACCTATAAGTTCACAAATGTGTATAGGGTTAATGATAGAGTGACTCAGTATTTAGTTTCTAAAGTAATCAATGACAAATACAATGACCAAGATTTGTTATTTAGGATACTTTTATTTAAAATCTTCAACAAAATTGAAACATGGCAGTCACTTGAATCGATATTAGGCGATATCAATTATGTAAATTATTCATTTGAAAAGTATACATCCGCACTGAATCAGTTAAAGACTTCTAAGCAAAAAATATATTCAGCAGCATATATCATGCCATCAGGTGTAACATCATTCGGTTATAACCAAAAGCACTATAATAACTTGAAACTTTTAGAACTCATAATGCAAGATAATCCTTTAAGCAAAATTAAACTAATGACCAAATTAGATGACCTATATGAATATTTGATTAAGTTTCCAACTATTGGTAAATTTCTGGCATTTCAATACTCAATTGACATCAATTATAGTAGGATAACAGATTTTTCAGAGATGGATTTTGTTGTAGCAGGACCAGGAGCCATCAGAGGAATTAACAAGTGTTTTAATAATGTCAAATCTGCTGATTTCAATAAAATTATTGAACTAGTAACACGTTTACAAGAATATGAATTTTCGACAAGAAAATTAGATTTCATCTTTCTTGACACAAGAAAACTTCAGTTGATAGATGTGCAAAATATCTTTTGTGAATTTGATAAGTATACTAGAGTTTACTTCCATCAAGAGAATTCAAGAATCAAGCAAAAATATAAGAAACATAAGGATAAGATTTGCTATATTTATCCTGAAAAATGGATGATTAATCAGAAAGGGAAAAACAATGGAAACTCCGAGACATAAAATATTCATAAGTTATTATCACAATGAGGATCAAGTATATAAGGATAAACTTGAGTTAATGTTAGGTAAGGAATATGCAATCTCTAGATCTGTTCAAATTGGTGATATAGATCCAAACAACAATACCGAATATACACGTCAGTTAATTAGAGATAAATTTCTTAGTGACTCTTCAGTGACAATTGTATTGATAGGTAAGAACACTTGGAAAAGAAAATATGTTGATTGGGAGATATATTCTAGTATGAGAGATACAAATAAAAATCCTAGATCAGGAGTCATTGGAATAATCTTACCTACGAGAAGTGATTTTGGTGAAGGAAAGAGTTTCGATAAATATACAATACCACCTCGTTTAGTTGATAACACATCAAATAATTTTGTTAAAATTTATGATTGGTCTACTAGCCCAGATTTTTATAAAAGAATTATCCATGATGCTTATGATCGAAAAGGCAAAATTAATCCAGATTTAAGTAGACCAATGTTTGCCAATAATCGTAGCCAGGAAGATGAAAGATGGTGGTAGTATGAGTTATAAACGACCACTTGAAATTAGAATATTCTGGGATTCTCAATTTGAAAAAGGTATTGAATTCGCCGACCTAATATATCAAAATTTCATGAGGAACGAAGATATAGCGGTGGATTACAATTTAAATATCCCAGTATATTATATAAACACTCCAGAAAAAAACTCAACTAATTATAACTCAAAAACAGTTATATGTTTTGTTTTTATTGATGACAATCTCATTATCAATAAACAAAATTGGACCAAAGTTTTTGAAGAGTTAATACAATTATATAATCAAGGAGATATTCATGTAATTCCAATCAAATTCTCTGAACATGCATACAATGCATTTGATAGTTTTGAATTAATGAATTTTATTATCGATGATGATAAAACAAAATTTGACAAACTATTGCTTGCAGTAGCTTATTCGATTTACTCCATAATATTTAATAGCGATGAAACTCGTAAAGTGGATATCCCTCTATTTTTAAGTCACTCAAAGAAGAGTAGAGGTGCAGATGTTGCTCGAAATATGATTAGCTATATAACAAGTAGTAAATCACCAATTAAAGTATTTTTCGATGAGAATGATATTAAGTATGGTGAAAGATTTGACATTACTATTGATGAAAATATGAAAAAATCAACACTAATTGTATTGCATACCGATGGGTTTTCCAGTAGAGAATTTTGTAGAAGAGAGGTTCTATCTGCAAAAAAATATGGACGACCAATAGTATTAGTTGATTTTTTAGAGAACGGAGAAAATAGAAGTTTCCCATACTTAGGCAACACCAAGACGATAAAAGTAGAAAAAAATGTTAACTATTTCAAGTTGATTTTCGAAGTATTGAAGGAATCGATTAGATTGGAATATTTCAAGAAAAAGAATGAATCAATAGTAAGATTTTTCAAGTCTGATTCAGAAAAAACTAGAGTCATAGCCTATCCACCAGAATTACTGACCATGTCATATAGTGAGAAAAAGAGAGAAGTAATAATATACCCTAACCCAGTGCTGGGTAATGAAGAGATTCAAATATTAAAGTCACAGTATCCATCTAAAGCCTTTTTGACGCCTATTTTATACGCAACATCAACAAAAAACTATAAGGATATGTTGAAAGGCATATCCATATCTTTCTCTATTTCTGAAACCAATAGTATGAAAAGTTCAAAAGATGCACTTTATAGAAGTCAAGAAATGCTCGTCAATATATCCCGATACTTAATAGCAAGTGGGGCAAAGATAATTTATAGCGGTAACATCAATTATCCCAATTTTAATTTTCTTGATATTCTGATAAATCAGTTCAATACATATAAAGATTGGATTGAAGAAAGAAAAGGAATAACAACTGATTTCTTTGAGTATCTATACATTAAAGGTGATATAGGTAATATAAGCAAGTCAAAATTAGCCGCAATATCAAATGTTGGACAAATTACACATATAGACCCAGTTGATAGATACAACTTAGAAGAGATTAATGGAGCTTGCTCGTTATCTGAACTTAGGGAACAAGTTTCCCAAAAAGTAAGTGCAAGCATTTTTATCGGTGGCAAAACTGATGGTTATTTTGGATTTATGCCGGGTGTTCTTGAAGAATTTATTAAGGCAATAAAAAATAATAAAATTGTCTTTTTAATTGGGGCTTTTGGTGGAGTTACATCTGAGATAATTAATTTAATATTAAACAATCCTAAACCACATACAATTTCAAATGAATACCAATTACCAAAGAAGCAACATTTTTATGATGAATACAATCGAATTCAAGAAATCAATCACTCGACTAAGATTGATTTTGATGAAATTGCGAATAAAATTTCAAAGATTAATATCTCGAGTTTAAACAACGGTTTAACAAAAGATGAAAATCTAGATCTGTTTTATTCTGATGACCCCGATTTTGTTTCATCATTAATATTAAAAGGTTTATCTAAAAAAGCTAAACAAGTTAAAGTTTAATCTAGACAGATAAAATCGTTTTCTTATGATAAGAATTTATTTTAGGCTTGAATTTAATCCATATTTTTTTCATTAAGCCGTATATTATTATTTATGGTTTATCAACATAATCAATAAACAGATAAGTCTAGGCTAAGATTTTTCTGCTTAAAGCAGTGAATGATTTGCTTTTCAAAAGTATGAAGTTTATGATTGTCAATAACGTTTGAATTTTGTACATAAATTACTCTAGAATAATGTACATATTGAATTCTTTATCTATTTTGTTTTGAGGTCATGAGCTCCTTTCTTTCATTTAAACTTTAGTTTTTACCAATAATCTTTTTTATCATAATCATTTTATATAAGAAGATAAAAAAATAGCGCGAAATATCTAATGCATAGGAGAAACTAAATAATATACAGATATCCTCAACAGGAAAATTTTAAAAAAGGTTAAAAAATGAATAGTGAGGTGATTACTTTGGAGTGGTTAATATCTGCTAACTCAAAGATATATGATCATAAGACTTCTTTTTTGAAATATGGTTATATCGATTGGCATCAAAGTTATAATTTTGCAATTGGAGATATTATATATATTTATTCATCTAGACCAGAATCCAGTATTTCTTTTGTAACTAGAGTTGATGGTGTAAATATGTTATTTTCAGATACTCGAGATGATAAACTGTTTTGGAAAAAATTGGACACTTATGAAAAAAGTAAGAATGGTTTATATTGTAAATTAACTTTAATCTCCCATATTCAAAACAAATCTTTATCATTAGAAAAACTTAAAGAACATGGTCTTAAAGTTGCCCCACAGGGTGCACTTAAGCTCAGAGGAGAATTAAGAGATTATATAGTTGCTAATAGTTTTAATGAAAATATTGATGATTTAATAGAAAAAACACACAAATTATTAGAGGGGACTCCACAACAAGTTCTCATAAATCGTTATGAAAGAAATATAGAAGCAAGAAAAGTGTGTTTGCAACATTTTGGACACACATGTTCTATTTGTAGATTTGATTTTGAAAAACAATATGGAACTATAGGAAAGAATTATATTCATGTCCATCATATTGTTCCATTATCCGATATAAAGACCGGATATATTGTGAATCCAATGACTGATTTGATTCCTGTTTGCCCAAATTGTCATTCTATGCTACATAAAAAGAATGATAATGGAAATGAATTAACCGTACATGAACTTAAAAAAATAATCAAAACATTGTGTGATTACCAATAATCCTATAACCATTTAAAATAACATCACCCTAATATTTTATTCAATAAAAATAGACCAATTCTTTCAAAAAGAATTTGGCTTATTTTTATTTTGAACCTAGAACTATACCACTGTTATTTTTTATAGAAATTTGTTTATTTACTATAAATATAGTAGAATATTCTTAAGTGAGCAAAATTATATAAAAATATATGAGAAGAGGCAAATAATGGGATTAATCGAAAATCTTTTATTAAAGGCTTTAGGTTATGGGGGAATCAAGGAACCTACTTTTCTTAAAGAGTTTGACAAAAAAAGTAATGAACAGTTGCTTTATCTCAATGAACTACTAGGTAAAGTAGAGAATAAAGATAAAGAGGCGATTGAAAAGGAAATTCTCAAAGTAAGATCAGGTTTAGCAGGAGAGAATAATGTAAACTTCGAACTTAAAAATTCTAGGTTACCATTTTTATGTCTTCATGATATAAGAATTGAATATAAAGGTTATACTGGTCAGTTTGATTTCATTATCATTTTTCAAGAGTTTATTTTAGTGATTGAAACTAAAAATTTATATGGCGATATTTCAATTGATGATGAGGGGAACTTCTTTAGAGAGTACTATTTTAAAAATCGAAAAATTAAAGAGGGTATATACAGTCCAATTACACAAAATAGAAGACATGTAGAATTACTTCGTGAAATATTAGTAGACCACAAATACATCAAAATATGTCCAGTTCATTCACTTATAGTAATCGCTAATGATAAAACAGTCATTTCAAAACGATATGCAAAAGGGGATATAAAAAAGCAAATAGTCAAATACGATCAATTAAGAGATAAGCTAGCAGAGTTTCAATTAGAACAAGTCGTTAAACTTTCTGATAAGAAAATGTATCAAATCGCAGAAACTATTCTTAGCCTGCATAAACCAATTACAATAGACTATATGAGTAAATTAGGTATTAAACTTGCAGTAGAAAAAAATTTAGAAACTATAAATAAACCTATTAAACCTATAGAAGTGAAGGAAGACACAATACAGACTGTAAATCAGGTGGATGAAGATAAAATAGTTCAAGAAACTGATATCAGTAAGATTTTCAATATGCTTAGAAACTATAGATATACAAAGACTAAAGAGAAAAACGTTAAAGCGTATGTGGTGTTTAATAACATTGAAATGGATCAGTTAATAAGTGTAAGACCCAAATCTAAAGAAGAGTTTTTAGGTGTTCATGGTTTTGGTGAGAAGAAATATGAAGAGTATGGAGAAGATATCATCAGTATCTTTACAAAACATATAGAGAATATTACTGAAAAATTGAAAGATTATCGTTTGCAGAAATCAAGAGACTTAGGAATAAAAGCATATGAGGTTTTCTCAAACCAACAACTCGATGATATTGTAGCTCTTATTCCAAAGAGTATAGAAGATTTAGCAACCGTAAAGTATTTTCACCAAGATAGAATCGATAAATTTGGAAATGATATTATACAGTTAATTAAAGATAATTTCTAAGGAGGCTTTCACATGTGTTTATTTTGTGATATCTCAAAAGATAAAAAAAGAATCATAAATGAAGATGATTTGGTCTTTGCGATATATGATGCGTATCCTGTTAATAAAGGTCATGTGTTAATTATTACAAAAAGACACGTTAGTTCATATTTTGAATTGACTAAAGATGAAAATTTTAGTATCCAGAATATGATTATGAATCTAAAAATAATGCTTGATAAAAAATTTATCCCAGATGGGTATAACATAGGAATCAATATTGGTGAGTTTGCAGGACAAACAGTTATGCATTGCCATGTGCATTTAATACCAAGATATAAAGGTGACATTGATAACCCACGAGGTGGAGTCAGAGGTGTCATACCAAATAAAAGAATTTATTAGAGGTCTAAATGGAAACATACATAAGAGAATGGTTTGAAATTATTGAGAACATGAAAAATTCTAACACTTATAAACTAGCTTGGGGACGAAGTATTTTGGATATTGCTATTTCTGGTGGTTATAGTATTGATAACAATCAAGCAGTGTTCCAAGTATCTTTGATTGCAGAAAAAATGATTAAGTATTATTGGGATCAAACATACTATTTTAATTTAAAACAAGGGCCAATTAACAAACAACCTGTTTTGCTGACCCATGTTCAGGAATTAATTCAGTATTATAAAGAGAAGACAGGTAACATTAATCCCATTTGGTATAATAAAGCAGAACAAACTTTGAAAGAGGATACTAAATACTTTAATAAGGTTATTTCGAAAGCAGTAAAGATTATCAACCAAGATGTTGCATGGAGATTTCCCAATGCCAATGATTTTGAAATCTATAAACTTGAACCTGCAGATAAACCTATTAAGAAGTTGCTGATTACTAGTCAAGATGACGCAAAGATATTATCTGATTATGGTGTTCTACTGATGCAACTCATCAATTACAAATGGGTTCAACTGCTTGAATTATATAACAGGTCTCCAAGGATTGCATCTAAAATTAGTGGTTTTGATAGAGGTCAAATAGATAGAAAGAATCTTGCCAAATATAAAGCAATTTTGTTGAGACAGTTTAAGAATAGAAATGTAATAGATTTTTATACAGGTAAAGTATTACAAGAAAATGAGATTAGTGTTGATCATGTAATACCATGGTCATTTATGTATAGTGATGATATTTGGAACTTGGTCATAACATCAAAAAGCAATAACAGTTCAAAGTTAAACAAAATACCTAGTAGTAATTACATTGAAAAACTAAAAGAACAAGCATTAGCATTAAAGAACATTTTACAAGAAGAAAAAAACTCATACTATAATGAATTAGAAGAAGCAATAAATAATAATTATATTGATAAATTCTATTTAGATTCCAAACAATAAAAGCTATTGGGGGAAATACCTATGATTGTATATTCAGGAACAATTTCAAAATTCAATAACGATGTAGATAACGGTGTTATTGCTGACTTAGTTAAATATGAACTAGATAAAAGAAATATCATTAATAATAATGAATCTGAATTTAGATCATGGGACAACTCTCTTCTACACATGAAGAATGTCTTAGATGTGCCTGAAATCAATAAAGATATAAGAGTAGCTATCGAATATCAAATACCAGCAACCTCTAAAAGGGTTGATTTTATCATAGCTGGTAAGGATGAATTTGATAAGAGCAACGTAGTGATTATTGAACTTAAACAATGGGAATCAGCGAAAAGAACAAGTAGAGAAGATATCGTTACAACATATCTTGCAGGTTCCAATAGAGCGGTTACTCACCCCTCTTATCAAGCATACTCCTATGCTAAAACTATTGAAAACTATAATGATTATGTACAAAAAAAGAATATTCAA
>Ga0180007_10007584_pt1 | contig 10205 bp, 7 predicted proteins | sample MM_PC_MetaG_FD_121122 | JGI IMG/M metagenome (GOLD analysis project Ga0180007, IMG submission 121122) | Groundwater microbial communities from the Aspo Hard Rock Laboratory (HRL) deep subsurface site, Sweden - MM_PC_MetaG | ecosystem: Environmental > Aquatic > Deep subsurface > Groundwater...
TATCGCTCAACGGATAAAAGTTACGCCGGGGATAACAGGCTAGTCGCTTCCAAGAGTTCACATCGACGAAGCGGTTCGGCACCTCGATGTCGGCTCGTCGCATCCTGGGGCTGGAGAAGGTCCCAAGGGTATGGCTGTTCGCCATTTAAAGCGGTACGCGAGCTGGGTTCAGAACGTCGTGAGACAGTTCGGCCTCTATCTGCTGTGGTTGTAGGAATTTTGAAGGAAGCTGTCCCTAGTACGAGAGGACCGGGATGGACGAACCTCTAGTGTACCTGTTGTATCGTCAGATGCATTGCAGGGTAGCTATGTTCGGAACGGATAACCGCTGAAAGCATCTAAGTGGGAAGCCGCTCCTGAGAAAAAGTTCCCTATGAACCTGCTTGTAGACTACAAGTTTGATAGGCCTCAAGTGTAAGCACAGAGATGTGTTCAGCCGAGAGGTACTAACAGGTCATTGATTTATTTGATTATTTGTTTTTTGTTGGAAGGCCAGTGACTAGGGGTGCATATGACCCTTTGTCATTGGTCTGAAAACTGCTTTTACCTGATAATTTGCAGAAATTGCAAAATCGTTTTTTGAAAAAAAAGGTACAATCTTGGTGACTATTGAGGTTGGGGTACACCTGTTCCCATCTCGAACACAGAAGTTAAGCCAACCTTCGCCCATGGTACTAGTCCTTCGGACTGGGAGAGTAGGTCGTCGCCAAGATTGTGCCTTTTTTGTGTATGGCGAATAGCGTATGGCTGATGGTTTTGCAAAAAAAACGTCCCCAATACTTACTACCACTACAACTACTTCTACTCACTAAAAAGCATTTGGGTTTTTGTGCAGTTCCGGGTCCATTTTTACGTTTATTTTCTCGAGCTGTGTGATTTTTTGGTTTCGGGAAGTTAGCGGGTTGTAGACTTCGTAGAACAGTTCGATTAGTCTTGGTGTTTTGAGTTCTTCGATGTGGAGGCCACAATTTTCGAGGCCCGATTTGACTACGTTTACTCGTTGATTGAGTTGTTTGCGGAGATTTTCGAATTCGCTTCGGTGTTGCTTTATTTTTGACATTGAATCTTTTGGGTTTAAGCTCTCCATGAAGCTTTTTATGAATCCGGGTTTTTGAATTTTGAAAGGGTCCTGAGGGATTATGACATAAAAATTCTTTTCCATTATGTCGGCGTATTCGATTAGTTTTTGTATGTATTCGATATAATCGACTGTTTGCATTTGCAGTAGTTTGTTCTGTTGTTTTGCCTCGATTTTCTTGAGTTTGGCGATGTAGTTGTCCAGATCGAGTTTTTTTGATCTTACGACTATTTGAATTGGGAACTCGAGTGAGTTTAGGAAGTTCTGATATGAGAAAGTAATTGAGTTCTGCTCCTCTTCCGACTTCAAGTGGAGGTTTATGCTGGATGTTTTCAAAACAGCTCTTAAACCGCCGTTTTTTAGGATTACAGTGTTATCGTGGATCTCAGATATCTTTATATGTGTCTGAGTGCTGGCTCCGGGCATTTTGTGACCGTTTTTGACGGTTTTTTTGTGCTGTTTTGTTTTTGTGTCTGTCATTTTGTTGTTACTTAGATTGGTCTAGTATTTTTGTAAGCTTGTCCAGATCTTGCATTTTTGATTCTATATCTTGTTTTTTGTTGACCGATGGTTTCTTGTTGGCCTCAGGTGTTATCAAACATGATTTATAAGGGTCTCCCGTGCTTTTTTCAAAATGTCTGTATCTGGGTTTTATGAATCTTTCTATTTGTAGCAATAAAAATTTCAAGAAAGGGATGTCGTTTATTTTTACAAATGCAATTGCGATTGTCAGTAATGCCGGAATTGCGGTTGCTATCGCCCATACTTGGACAACATATAGTTTTGAGGTGCTCATATATATGAAATACGAGATGCCGCCTCCTATTGCAGTTATGATGAGCTGCTTGAGTGTTAAAGGGCCTACGATCTTGTCGGCTTGTTGTACGTCTTGTGGGATTTTGAATTGCATTTTGGTCCAAATATATCAGTGAATTATACCATTTTATGGGTTTGGGAGCAAATCTAAAAAGGACGCCTTATAAGTGAGACGCCCTTTTGGAAAGTTTTTTGAGAGTTTTAAAGTTCCATTGCTCTGGCTGCAATTTTGGAAACTTCCGCTCTGTTGATTGCTTCATCAGGTCTGAATGTTGCGCTGTTGTCATCACCGCTTATTAGTCCGAGATCGTATGCGTATTGGATGTAGTTGAAGCTTTCGTGAGATGAATTGACATCAAGGAAGTAGCTTGAAGATGAGTCGTATTGCGGGATATTCGATCCAAGTGCCTGAAGCATTGCTTCTACAACTTCCGCTCTTGTTGCCGGTCTGTTAAGGTTTAGGCTGCTTTCCGATACAAGGTTGAACCCGAGTTCTTCCGCAGTTGCAACGAATCCTTTTGACCAATGGTCTTTAGCCTGGTCGAGTAGGGGAGCTATCTGTGATTCTGCTCCTCCTGAGATTTTTACGGCGATTTTGATGAGTTCGGCTGCCGTGATTTGGTTTCCCGGTTTGAACTCTCCCGTTGCGTTGCCGTTTGCATCTTTGTATCCGGAGATTATGCCGTTATTTTTCATGTCGCTGACATATTCGCAGTACCAGCAGGTTTTGTCGAAGCTGACATCTTTGAAAGGGTTAATTCCTTCTTCATAAAGCATTTCCGCAAGGGCAGCTTTTTCCGCTTCAAAAGTTTCTACCGTCAAGGATTTTACGGTTTCTGTTGTGTTCTCGGAAGCAAGTGTTGCCGCGTTTGAAAGAACTTCCGTTAGCAGGTCTGTATCTTGGGTTGATTTTATAAGTTCTTCTGCGTTTGAAACCATTGCTGCCGCTTTTTCTTCTCCGAAAGTATCAAGATAAGTAAGCAATTGAAGCTCAACTTTGTGACCTGAACCATCAGCGATATTGTAAGGCTTTAGGTCGCTCACTTGAGTAATTGCTTCGTCTAAGTAACCGTCTATTTTTAACTCAAGACTTCTTACTGAAGTTGTATTGATAGATGTCGGATAAATGTAGAATACGAATCCGTCCCAATGTCTGTAAGTCGAAACTTCGAATGAGATTCCGTCTGTTGTTTCCGTGTAAGCATCGTTATCTGTTACTTCTTCGAAAAGGATTGGGCCGACAAGCTCAACTTGCACGAGCCCGGCATCTTTAGTCCCAAAGCTTCCGGTATAGGTTGATATGACATCTTCAAGTGCGTCAGGTCCGTCAATGTCGCCGATCTGCAGTAAAACAAGGCTTGGTCTGAATAGGAAGTCGTCGTTTACCGGAATTGGCTCCGGATCCAATGTTGTGAATGTGTAGATTCCGGTGTTGTTGTCTTCGTCGGTTTCCGGCAGAAGATTGGTTGAATCTATTGATGCGGTAACCGTGTAAGTTGTTGCTTCCTGAAGATTGTAATAGGCTGTGTTGACCGAATAGTATGTTTGGAACTCTCCGTTTGCCGGAGCTTTTACTGTTGTAGAGTAGCTTTGTCCGTTGGTTTCGAACTTCAGTTCTACTGATTCTGTTCCGTCAGTTCCGACTCCGTATACTGTTGCGTAAAAGTAATTGTAGTCTCCAAGTATCCCCATATCTGTCAGAACGAGGTCGAATACAGGAGAGGGGACTGAAAATACTGTGGTTGCTACATTATTTAGAACTTCTTGTACTTCGTTAATTTGATCTGTAGGGTCGATAGTTGCCGTGACTGTGTAAAGAGTGTCGTGATTCAAATTGAAGTTATCCGCGATATTTACATAAGCTTTGTCGCATGTGTATGAATCGGGGATGCTGATGGTTTCTACTGCAATTTGTCCATTAACATTGAACTCGATATCAACAGTTGTTCCAAGAAGGCTTGATGTGTCTATTCCGCAGACATTTGCATAGAGTTTTTTATAGTCTGCCGTAATTCCAAGTGAGTCGTTTTCATCGAAGAAAAGATCTGTTTCAAAGGGGTCTCCTGTAGAAGGATCTTCAGGGATTTTTACTGTTGTTGAAAGAGTGTTGTTTGATTCATTGGTTTCCGATTCGTAATCGTAATAATCTACGGTTACTGCAAGGTCTACGGTTTCTCCCGGCTCAAGGTTGTAGTATTTGTAATTCCATGAGTAGTAGGTTTGGCAGTTTTCGTTTGGAAGGTCGCTTGAGTATACCGATGTGCTTCCTACTCCGTTTGCGTCGTAATGAACGGTTAGGGTGTCGATGTCTTTCCCTTCGATACATACTTCAGCATAAAACTTAGCTTTTCCTCCCGATATGTCTATCATTCCAACTTCTGTAACCGAAATATCGACGGCGTTAAGTGCGTCTATGAGGCTGTCATCGATCAGCGGCTCGACATTGTTGAAGTCGATGAGAGCATTTGCTTTTACTTTCGGGAAATTACCTTTATCAACAGGTAGTGCGAACGCTGTTGGAGCTAATGTTACAGCCATGAAAATTGCCGTTACCGCTCCTGTTAGAATCTTTGTCATTTTGTGCATGTTTTTAAGGGTTATTAAAACAGAATGGAACTTTACATTAAAATGCCGGACTTGTCAAATCCTTTTTGTGTATTATAATTAGGTTGTGTTGGGATTGCTTTCGCTTCCTCTCGCTATCTGATAGAATAGCGCTCGCTAACAGATTAAATATGACTAAAAACATCAGAAATTTCTGCATAATCGCCCATATTGATCATGGGAAGTCGACCCTGGCCGATAGATTTCTGGAACTTACCGGGACTGTGGCCAAAAGGGATATGAAACATGGTCAGCTTTTGGATACGATGGATCTTGAGCAGGAGAGGGGAATTACGATCAAGTTGCAACCTGTTCGGATGGAGTGGAAAGGATATATTTTGAACCTTATCGATACTCCGGGGCATGTGGATTTTTCTTATGAAGTTTCCAGGAGTTTGGCGGCTTGCGAGGGGGCTATTTTGATTGTTGACGCTTCTCAGGGGATTGAGGCGCAGACTTTGGCCAATTGCTATATGGCGCTGGAGCATGATTTGGAAATTATTCCGGTTTTAAATAAAATCGATCTTCCGGCTGCAGATGTTCCTCGGAGAGCCAAGGAGATTGAGGATGCTCTCGGGATTCCGGCTACTGATGTTATCGCGGTATCTGCTAAAGAGGGGACTAATGTTGAAGATGTACTTAGGAGGGTTATAGAGCAGGTTCCTTCGCCCAAAATTACGGATGATAAGCAAACCAAGGCGCTGATTTTTGATTCTGTTTATGATTCGTATAAAGGTGTTGTTGCGTATGTTCGTGTGATGGAGGGGTCGCTTAAAAAGGGTGATAAGGTTAAACTTTTGCATACCAAGACTGAAATCGATGTTCTTGAAGTCGGGTACTTTAAACCTAAATATAAACCTTCTAGCGGGCTTGCTTGCGGCGAGGTTGGTTATGTTGTGACGGGGCTTAAGGATGTTTCCGAGGCGCGAGTGGGTGATACTATTTGGAGAAATTCCGATAAATCTATTAAAACTGCTGATCCGCTACCCGGTTACAAGAAGGTGACTCCTTTTGTTTTTGCCAGTATTTTTTGTGTTGAAGGAGATGAATATCCGATGCTTAGGGATGCTCTTGAGAAGCTTTCTTTGAATGATGCGTCTTTATCTTATGAGCCCGAGCAGTCGGGCGCGCTCGGACATGGTTTCAGGTGTGGTTTTTTGGGGCTTTTACATCTTGATATTGTGCAGGAAAGGCTTGAGCGTGAATACGATCTTGATCTTGTTGTGACGGCACCGTCCGTATCTTATAAGGCTGTTATGAAGGATGGTGGTGAGATTGCTGTTGAAAGCCCGGCAGCTTTGCCTGATAGAGCTCATGTTGAGGCTGTGAAGGAGCCGTGGGTTAAGGTGGAAATTTTGACACCGAAAGATTATACGGGAGTTGTTATTAAGCTTTTGCAGGATGGAAGGGGTATCAGTAAAGGGATTCAGTATTTGAGTGAATCGAGGGTGCTTGTTGATTACGAGATCCCGCTTTCGTCTATTGTTGTGGATTTTTATGATAAATTAAAATCTATTTCTTCCGGGTATGCGTCTATGAATTATGAGTTTTTGGATTACAGAGTGGATGATTTGGTAAAAATCGATATGTTGGTGGCGGGCGAGCCGCTTTCTCCTTTGGCTATGATTGTTCATCGCAAGGAGGCTCATTCTGCCGGCTCGAAGGTTGCCAAAGCTTTAAAAGAGTTGATTCCAAGGTCTAACTTCGAAATTCCTATCCAAGCGGCGATAGGAGGCAAAATCGTTGCGAGAGAGACTATTCCGGCTTATCGGAAGGATGTGACGGCTAAGCTGTATGGCGGAGATAGGACTCGTAAAGATAAAGTGCTTAAGAAGCAGAAGGCCGGGAAGAAGAGAATGAAGATGGTTGGAAGGGTTAATGTGCCGCAGGAGGCTTTTATGGCGGTGTTGAAGAGGTAGTACTAAGTAATGAGTACCAAGTACCAAGTGAGTGGTGTTTTGCCTGTTGGCAAAACGGTTTTTATAGTGTGAGGCCGCAATCGTGAATTCTTATTACATTATTGTGTTCCGCTAACGCGAAACGGCTTTCTATATTTTTTGCCGCTGATGCGGCTGCCGTTGCGGCTATCAGAACAAAATATCGCTTCTTCTTGTTGTATTCCATACTGCATACTCAATACACTATACCCAATACTAATTTATTGAAAAACTTTGCCCTATCAAGTAATATCTTCCCCGTATGGAGGAGCTATTAAACGAAAACCAGGTTCAGGCGGAGGAGAGTCCGCGTAGTCTTGTTAAGATGATTGTTATTTTCTTGGTTATTCTGATTGTTTTTTCTGTTGCGTATTTTTTTAGAGGGGCGATTATTCCGTATTTTGAAGATGTTTTGGGGTTTGTTGATAATGAACACCAAGAGATTACGATAGCTTATGCGGAGGGGATTACTTCTTTTGATCCTGCGAATTATGAGGCTAGAAACAGGAATTTTCTGGGTAATATATATGATCCTCTTGTGCGTTTTGATAAAAATCTGAATTTGGAGCCGGCTTTGGCGGTTTCTTGGGGGAGAATTGATGATTTGACCTGGGAGTTTAAGCTTAGGGACCTCGTTATTTTTCATGATGGGTCTTATTTTGATTCGGAAGATGTTGTTGCGAGTATCGAGAATGCTATTTCAGGGGAAGGGTCTCAGCTTAAATCTTTGTTATCTACGATTGATGAGGTTGAGGCGACTTCCGATTTGACTGTTAGGATTTCTACGAAAAACGAGGATCCGATTTTGCCCAACAGATTGGCGCAGGTGTTGATTTTTTCTTCTGATGTTTCTGATTTTGATGATGATTTGATTGGAACCGGGCCTTATTATGCGACTTCTTATGATACTTATAATGTCGGTAGTATTTCTGAAAAGTTGTCCTTGAATGCTTTTTCGTATTATTGGGGTTATTATCCCGATTATGATGAGGTTTCCTTGGTTGTAATTCCTGATAAAAATTCTAGAAAAGAAGCTTTTTTGAATGGAGAGGCTGAGGTTATTGTTGCTTTGTCCGCCGATTCTGTGGAGGGGCTTTCGGTTGTTACTCAACCGAGTCTTGAGGTTAATTTTATGCTTTTTAATACTTCCGGTTTGTTTGAGGAAAAGGAGCTCAGGGAGGCTTTTGCGATGTCTATCGACAAGAGAGGGCTTTCCGATCTTTTAAATGGGTATGTCAGGGTTGCGGATCAGTTTGTTCCTTCCGGTGTATCGGGTTATGACTCCTCTATTGATGGAGTTGCTTATGATCCGGCTTCCGCGGCTTTGATTTTTGAAGAGTATGATATTGAAAAATTTTCTATTGATATGGCTGAGGGTGCTACGTTTTTGGGGGAATATATTGTTTCCGAGCTTGAGCGTGTCGGGGTTAAGGCTACAGTGAATTATTGGGATGTTTCTCGGTATCAGGAGGAGATTTATAATTATTCTTTTGATGTTTATTCCATGGGGTGGAAATGCGATGTTGGGGACGCCGCCGATCTTTATGAAACTGTTTTTGTGAGTAACGGAGCTTATAATGGCGGATATAAAAATGAGGAAGTTGATGAGCTTGTTTCGCGTGCTGCTTCCGAGTCGGAGGGTGGCAAGCGGATTTTGATTTTGAAGGAAATTATGGGGATTTTGGCTGAAGAGGATATTGCGGGGGTTCCTCTTTTTGAGTCTGAAATTATTTATGGAGTTGCTGATGGAGTTGGATTTTCACCGCGAGTTGATGGATATATTTGGGCTGCTGACTTGTCCTAGGCGGTAAAACATGGTATAATACGCAGATATAATTGTGACCAAAACCATGTTTTTTCATTCGATAAAATTAAAGTTCATCTCGGTCATCTCTATACTGATAATTCTTCTGTTTGTACTTGGAGGTTTTCTGCTTTTGAAAGAAAAGTCATTGGAATTATCTTATGATATCTATAAGGATGCGAAGAGTTTTTCCGAGCTTACCGCTTCGGATATTACCGATTTGACTGAAGATTATTTGATTCAGGATAGCTTTTTGATTTTTAACAGAGAGGTTAAGCAAATTTTCAATAAAAATGATGATATTGATTCGATATATGTGATGACTTATTCCGGGAAGGTTCTATATGATTCTGTTTCCGAGTGGAATGCGCAGTATTCCGGGACAGAAAGGGTTGTTACGGATCAATCTGTTGTTGAGCGGATTCAAGCCAGGAATCCTTCCTATCTTCTTGATAGCGACAGCACGGTTTATATCAATGAGGATGCCGATGGGGGAGAGGTTTTCGTCGATGTTAATGAGAGACCTGTTGAGGGGATTTTTGAGTCTGACAGGGTTGTTAATATTGTGGCGCCGGTTAATGGTGAGTATGCGATTGTTTACGGGGTTACTTATGAAAATTTGCAGAGTCGAATTAATACGACTCGCGAACGGATTTTTATCTTAATGGCGATTGGGGTTGTTATGGCTTTTGTTTTGAGTTATGTGCTTTCTTCATCAATTATTAAACCTGTTAAGGCTCTCGAAATGGGGGCGCTTAAGATTGCGACAGGGGACTTTCAGTATAGGGTTCCGGAGAAGGGTAAGGATGAGCTTGGGATTTTATCAAAGGCGTTTAACAAGATGGGTAAAGATCTGGAAATTAGCACAAAGGCGCTTGTTTATAAAGAGCGAATGGCTAAGGAGCTTGAGCTCGCGAGTAAAATTCAAAAGGAGATTTTGCCGAAAGAGCAGCCTGAAATCGAAGGGTTTGACATTATGGGCGGGCTTATTGCCGCCGATGAGGTTGGAGGGGACTGTTATGATTTTATTCACGGTTCTAATGGAGACTTTTATCTCTATATTGGGGATGTAACGGGGCATGGTGTTCCGGCCGGTCTTGTTTCTTCCGTTGCGAATGCACTTCTTTACAGCGCCAGCAGTTTTACGGGGGATTTGAAAGAAATTCTTATAAATGTTAACGGTATCCTTCAGAAGAAAACTACTGCAAGTATGTTCATGACGATGGTTCTTGTGAAGATTGATCCGGTTACAGGCAAGGTTTGGTATGTTAGTGCGGGGCATAATCAGATTCTTAAGTACGATGCGTCGGAGAAGAAGGTGGATGAGCTTTCTTCCGGAGGTATGGCTCTCGGTATGGTTGCCGATTTTAAGAAGACTATCCAAATAAATGAAGTAGAGATGAATAGCGGGGATGTTTTGGTTCTATATAGTGATGGGATCCCTGAGGCTCGAGATGAAAATGATCAGCAATACGGCATGCCACTGTTTAAAAGGGCGGTTTCTGAATATTGCGATCTTGTTACGGCTCATGGTATCAAGAATGCTCTTCTTGCGGATGTGAAGGAGTTTATGGGGAAGGCGGTGCAAGGGGATGATATGACTGTTTTGGTTATTAAAAAAACTTAAATTATTTTTTAAAAACTTGAATTATTAATCCAATTGAAAATGTAGAAAATGATAGCACGGAAATTCAGGGTGATGCACCACCTGTGGAATCTTTTGATTCTGCTTTTTCTACTTCTCTGAAGATGGCTGGTTTGGAAGAGGATGATATAGGTGATTTGAGGCAACTAGCATTCCTTGAAAGAAGGAAGACTGTACAGAAAAATCCATATTTGGTGTCTCGAGCTCTTGCTAGTTTGGTTGGATCTATGCAGCTAAATATGCCTAATAATAAAACCGGAGATAAGTTTGCTGATGCGGAATCGGCCAAAGCATACGAAAGTCAAAAACAAGTTTTTATGA
>Ga0180007_10007585_pt1 | contig 10205 bp, 10 predicted proteins | sample MM_PC_MetaG_FD_121122 | JGI IMG/M metagenome (GOLD analysis project Ga0180007, IMG submission 121122) | Groundwater microbial communities from the Aspo Hard Rock Laboratory (HRL) deep subsurface site, Sweden - MM_PC_MetaG | ecosystem: Environmental > Aquatic > Deep subsurface > Groundwater...
ACGCCCCACATGTTCGTGATCGACGGCGCCGGCACCGTCGTCTACACGGGCGCCATCGACGATGACCGCTCTCCCGCCAAGCTCGGCGGGACGAATCACGTGGCGGCCGCGCTGCAGGCCCTGGCGGCGGGGGAAGAGGCGCCTGTGGCGGAGACCAGGCCCTACGGCTGCAGCGTCAAGTACGTCGACTGATCTTCCTAACCGGCGTGGCGGCCGGCAGTTGCCCGCCGCCGCACAAGCGGCTGCGGCGAATCATGTTGACGCTCGATGTCGAAGCTGATACGGTGATGCCGCTCGGAGGCGGGGGGTACCACGCAACCTGCCTGCAACCCGCCCGACGACGTCGGCCCGCCCGAATCCCATCCAGCAGACACACCAGTCACGGGTCGCGGAGTCTCTGCGAGCGCGAGCGCCGATCTCGCGCGGGATCGCGTCATACGGCTCCCGGTCCGGACCGGACCCTCGTCTGCCCTGTGCCCGAGTCGCAGGGTCCAGTTCAAGGCCGGGAGCCTGTCCCGTATCCATGCGACATGCAACCCTCCGAGCGCCGCGTGCGTCATCTTTCAGTCATCCGTGAGACCGGACCATTCAGGGAGGGGACCATGGCCAAGAGACATGTCGTCACTTTTATGGTGCTGACGAGCCTGATCCCGTGCGCCGGCTGCCGCCTGGAGGTCAACGGCGGCGTGCGCGGCAACGGCGACGTCGCGACCGAGACGCGCGCGCTGGACCGCATCGACGCCGTCGCTCTCGAGTGCCGGGGCGACCTGGTCATCGCGCTGGGCGACCGGGAGGAGCTGATCGTCGAGGCCGAGAGCAACTTGATCGAGCTGATCGTGAGCGAGGTCGAGGACGGGAAACTGACCTTGCGCGCCTCGCGGGGCACGAGCCTGCGGCCGACCAGGCCGATCCGCTTCGCCCTGACCGTCCGTTCGCTCGACGCGATCCGCAATACGGGCAGCGGCGACATCACCGCGCCGCGCCTCCGCTCCGAGCGGATGGACATCGAGCTCACCGGCTCCGGGGACCTGGCCCTGCAGGGCCTCGCATCCGGCGCGTGTTCGCTGCGGCTCACCGGCTCCGGCGACGCGACGATCGGCGAGCTCAGGGCGGACGAGCTCACCGTGCGGCAGTCCGGCAGCGGCGACGTGGAGATCGACGAGGGCGGCGCGGGGCGGTTCGAGGCGCGCCTGTCCGGCTCGGGGGATTGCAAGGCCGCGGGGTTCAGGGCGCGCCGGGCGTCGGTACACGCCTCCGGCAGCGGCGGCGTCTCCGTGCACGTCGAGGACGTCCTCGAGTGCCGCATCTCCGGCAGCGGCGGCGTACGCTATGGCGGCGATCCGGATGTCGAGGTCACGACGACCGGCTCGGGACGCGCCGAGCGCCGCTAGCGGGCCGGCCGTCCGCATCGTCGTGGCTCGTCACACCCGTTTCCGGATCCCCGGCAGCGTCATCATAACCGCCACGAAGATCACGAGCAGGAGGATCAGCGCCGCGTCGTCCGCCACGACCAGCCAGGGGGGGAACGACTCGCCGCGCCATCTGTGCAGCCATTGCCCCTGCCAGACGGCCATCAGCAGGACGATGCCGGCCCGGGCGAAAACGAATCCCCGCAGATCCTGCCGGCGGTACGCGCGGTTGTGCGCCAGGACGGCGGCCGGGTCGTCCGCCTGGGCCAGCGCTCCCCGGGCGATCGGCCAGCGCCGGGTGGCAAGCCAGCCAGCGAAGAGCCATGACACGGCGATGAATACCAGCTGGAAGGCGGGCAGGGCGATGATCGCGAAGATGCCCGCTTCGCCCGCGCGCGGCCAGCGCCAGACGGTCAGGGCGGACGTGAGCGCGAAGATCAGCAGGGGCAGGATCTCCAGTCGCTGCGGGTAGAAGGAGGAGAGCGTGCGGCGTTCGAGGCTGGCGGTGCTCGTTGTCGTCGGCTCCAGCAGCCGGCGCAGCATGAGTATGCGGCGCGTGTCGCGCACGTACCCGCCCAGCATGACGCCCGTCGAGAGCAGCGAGACGACCATCAGGCCCAGCTTGCGATGACCCGGCTGGCCGAAGGGCGCGACGGTGACGATCGCGAGAGCGGTGACGATCAACAGGGCGCCGAGTATGCGCCGCCCGTTACCCAGACCCCGGTGATAGCGGGCCACCACCGGCGCCACGGATTCCGGGCCCGTGTCCGACCCCAGGAACTGACGGGGCAGGATGCGCGACATGCGGATCATCAGGAACTGGAACGCCACGATCTGCACCACGACGAGCACCGTGAGGCTGGCGAGCCTCATCGCGGTCGTATCTGCTGACGCCAGGAACAGGGATGCGTATTCGCCGAGTGACGTCATTCTATGCACCTCCGGCGTCGTCGATTTCGGGGTGGTCGGCGACGCGGGCCGCCAGGGCGTGCAACAGGAACTCGTCGGACAGGCCCAGCTCGTGTCCGGCAGCGAGGAAGTCGTTCACGGCCTCGTCCAGCCGCGTCCGGTCGCCGGCCCGGGCGTGGTCCCGGCCCGCTTCGGCCACGTAGTGGCCCGTCCGACTGCGGCTGACGAGGATCCCGTCCCGTTCGAGCAGCAGATACGACTTGCTGACCGTGTTCGGATTGATTTCCAGGTCGGTCGCCAGCTGGCGGACCGAGGGCAGGGCCGCGCCGGGCGGGAGCAGGCCGTCGGCGACCTGACGGCGGATGCCGTTGATGATCTGCCGGTAGATGGGTGTCTCGCCCTCCAGATCGACGGCGAGCAGCCCATGTGCGGGTGATCCTGACGAGGCCATGGGTTCTTCCCTCTCTGTATCACTTGTACTAGTACAGTATCAGTTTACGGCCGGCTCGTCAAGAGGTTGCATCGAAATTCACGGCGTGATGCGTCGGGCCGCTCATGTCGGATCCCATCGGCTTGTAATCGATCCCCTCATGGGTGCACGCATCATCTGAGGAGCCGGCCCCGGTTTGCCGAATCGTTTCATTGCGTGTTTCGTGTGATGCCAACGCATCCCCCGGCGGGGATGGAAGGAGTGGAAACGACATGAGGATCATCATCATGACGCTGGCGCTGTCGCTCGCCGGCGCGGGAGGAACGATGGCCGCGACGAACGACACGCAGAAGGCCACCCTGGCCGGCGGCTGCTACTGGTGCCTGGAAGCGGTCTTCGAGGAGCTGGAGGGCGTCGTGAAGGTGGACTCGGGCTTCGCGGGCGGCGGCAAGGGCAACGTCACCTACGAGCAGGTCTGCGCCGGCGGGACCGGCCACGCCGAGGTGGTGCAGATCGCCTACGACCCGGCCCGGCTCTCGTACGAGGAGCTGCTGACGGTCTTCTTCTCGGTCCACGACCCGACCACCCTCAACCGGCAGGGCGCTGACGCCGGCGAGCAGTACCGCTCCGCGATCTTCTTCCACGACGACGCGCAGCGCGCGGCCGCCGCGAGACTGATCGCCGACCTGACCGCGGCGGACGTCTTCGACGATCCCATCGTCACCCAGGTGACGCCTTTCGACGCCTTCATCCGCGCCGACGAGGGTCACCAGGACTACTATCGCAACAACAAGAACCAGCCCTACTGCCGGGTGGTCATCTCGCCCAAGCTGGACAAGTTCCGCGAGAAGTTCCGCGACCGGCTCAAGCGCTAGCGCTTGAAGACCACCTTGTCGTCGGTGAACACCCGGTCCGCCGGGTCCGGGTGTTCGCCGTCCAGGATCTGGATCCAGAGCGTGTTCGCGTCCGGCAACGTGATGAAGAAGGTCCCGATTGGCCATTCGGGGATGTACCCGCACATCGTCCCATCGGACGTGACGTCCGCGAAGAGGCGGTTGTAGACGCCGTCGTCCTGCGGGACGAACAGGTAGACGCCGCTGCCGACGGCCGGCATCGAGGTGCCCACCGAGAAGGCGTGCCGCGACGGCCAGATGTGCGATTCGACCAGCGCCAGGTGCGGATCCTCATGTCGCCGGGCGCGAAGATCCATACGTTGTAGGTCGTCTTGCTCCCCGGCTGCGCGGCGATGTAGTATCCGCCGTGGTCGGACGGGAAGACGTGGCCCGGCGGGTTCAGGTTGCCCAGGGGATCGAAGTTGGCGACCGAATCCGGGTCGATGACGTGGTGCGTGAAGACAGGGCCGTCCGGGCAGGGCGTCTCGTCGGAACTGCAGCCGACGAGGCCGGCTGACGCCAGGGCGAGCAGAACGATGGCGAAGATCGGGATGCGCATGGATGTCCTCCGTTGGGGCGCAGGTATGCCGTGGTCTCTAGCAGGGCGGTGGCGGGTGTCAACGGCGTGCGCGAGCAGCCCGAGGGCGTGCTCTGCACCTTCGACGTCTTCGACCGGGACGGCGTGTTCGTCCAGCAAGTGGAGCTGCAGTGCCCTGGCGACGGGCGCTACGACGCGGCGTTCTTCGGCGGCGCGGACCGCGCGCTGGTGGTGCGGGGATTCGCCGATGCCTTCGCGACGCAGTGGGGCCGCGGCAGCCGGCTCAGCGCGGGGGACGACGGGGAGGCGGCGGTGATGGAAGTGGTGTGCTACGAGATCGTTAACTGATCTCGTCGATGCGACAGTGGACGACTTGTCCCGTGATTCACCGATATGCTATCGTATTGAATGCACGGAGTCGTTTCATCACGCATCGAGGGGGACATCATGCGTACCGTCGTCGCTCTGATCATAATCAGTTTCATCGCGGGATCCGCCGTCGCTCAGCAGCCCGGCTCTCGCGAAGAACTCTACTGTCAACCCGTCGCGGATTATACGAAGGCCTCCGGACCGACCGGTGACACATATTCCGAGAAGGCCGACGACATTCCCGATGCGCTCGCCGGGCAGGTCATCTCGACGGTGACCTTCTACGTCAACGTGTACGATGGCGATTGTGTCTGGGAAGCGCCGGACGGGTTCGCGGTCAACTTCTACTTCAGCCAATGTCCCCCGGGCCAGACTGCGGATCTAACTTACGCCTACGACTGGAGCGAGCTGTCGCCCGAACTGGTCGCCGAGGTATTTCCCTGCTATCTGGTATACCACGTCAGGGCGGTCCTGCCCGAGACGGTGGTCATCACGACCGAAATGTCCCTGGGCTTCTCGCCGATAACCTCGTGGGGACCCGGAGAATGGCCCTCGGCAGGAGTCAGAGCGACGGAGCGAGGGGAATTCTACGGCTGCGGGTCCCAGTGGTACGACGACGCCCTGCACACGCGCTGGGAACAGGGGTCGGAGCCATACTACTACACGGATATCGCCTATTGCCTGGAAGGCTACACTGTGCCCAACGAGACCCTGGACTGGGGTGAGGTGCGCGCGCTGTACCGGTGAACCCACAGGTCAGTGATCACCCCAGGTCTTCTCGCCCGCCCGCACCCCCACCCCCAGCGTGTTCCCCGCAGGCGGCAGCGGGCACGTGGCATAGGGCGTGAACGCGCAGGGCGGAATGACCGCCTTGTTGAAGTCCAGCACGACCGTGCCGTCGGCGGCCGGCGCTTCGGTCGAGAGGAAGCGGCCGCCGCCGTAGGTCTCGGCGCCCGAGGTGGCGTCCGCGAAGACGATGAACAGGTCCTCGTCCGGCTTTCCCACGGGGGTCAGGCTGCAGATCTCACCAGCCAGCTCGAAGATCAGCACGCCGGGGCTCGGCTCCTCCGAGGTCCGGCCCAGCACGTTCGGCATCGTCACGCCGCGGGGCGGATCGTGGGGCGCCAGACGCGCCGTGACGCGCCAGATCTCGTCGACGGGGAAGCGCGCGATGCCCTTGAAGTCGCGCCGGGTAGCGCTCTCGCGATCCTTCACGCGCAGCAGCAGCAGGCCGCCGCGGTCGATGACGTGGAAGGTCAGGGTGCCGACCGCCAGCACGGTGGTGTCGTCCTGCATGTCGGTGCGCATGGCGATCGTCTCGACGTCCTTCTCGTCGTCCCCGGCGACGTGGACCTTGGCGTCCGGTTCGGCTCTGAAAACGATGCCGCCCCCGGCGATCTCCAGCACGCCGGTGCGCGCCGGCGCCTTCCCGTCCAGACGTACGTCGGCGCCTTCGGACGAACCGACCGTGTTGGCGCCTTCGCGCAGCGGATGCAGCCCCGTCAGCGTCAGCCAGCCGTCCTCGCCGCGCAGCCTGTCGACGCGCGCGGCGTGCCAGGCGTCGATCTCCGCCACGTAGGCGGAATCGCCGCCGCAGCCGCCCGGGGCCAGGACGGCGAAGGCGGCCAGGAATGCCCATCGCCCGAATCCCATGTCGACTCCTCCGGTCAGAAGCGCACGGCCACGCCCAGCTCGAACTGCAGCAGGTCCGTCTCGGATGACGAGGGCCGGATGCGGACGCGGTCGTTGACGTCCACGCTGATGGCGCCCTCGGTCAGGTAGCTCGCCCGGGCGCCGTGGCGGTAGACGATCTTCATGTCCAACAGGACATCCTTCGACTCCCGGTCGCGGGGGTCGCCGCGCTTCAGCATGATCTTGAGTCCGCCGCCGCCGCCCCAGATCGTCATGAAGTCGTCCCAGTTCGTCTGGCGCGCGATCTCGTCGTCGTCGTACCAGTCCTCGTCGGTGAGCTTGGTCTCGGTCCAGATGTAGCCGCCGCCGAAGCGCCCCTCCACGTACGGGATCACGCGGCCGTCGCCGCCGTGCAGACGGGCCAGCAGGAAGATCGAAGCGATGTTGTTGTCGGTGTTGTACTCGAAGTCCTCCACCAGCGGCAGCGACATGACCACCGTCTGGTGGCCGTAGATCAGAAAGTCGCCGCCGATGCCCACCGCCAGAGGCCCGTCGCCGCTGTAGGCGTAGTCCAGCGAAAAGCCGAAGCCCAGGTTGTCCACGTGCTCGTCGAAGGCGCCCGCGGGCGCGCCTACCTCCATGTGGACGGCGCCTTCGTGGCCGGCCAGGGCGGGGGCGGCACCCAGCGTCGCTGCCAGTGCGAGGGCCGCCAGGACCGGCGGGCTGCTCGTGTGATCGACGGTTGCTCTCATGTGTCGTCTCGCTTGTCCGGAGGGTGCTGTCCGACCGTATCACGTGCGCCGCCGGAACTCTGCAGGTTTTCGGCGTACGGCGCACGAGGGCCCTGTACGTTCGCCGCTGCGGCCAGGTTGCATCTCGGGGCATCTCACCGCGGCCCGGCCGCAACCCGGCGGCCGGGATTCCGTATTCCTCCCGGTGATCGCCGGCAGCCCCCCACACCGACGAGGAACAGCGATGAGACATCCCCGCCCGCTCGGCCTGCTCTCGGTATCCGTCCTGACCATCGCCGCCGCCTCCGCCGCCGCCGACGGCTGGGTCGCCACCTACCACCCGGAGCTGGAGATCTCCCGCGCCGCCGGCGAGATCGACGTCGACGGCGATCTGAACGACGCCGGCTGGGCCGGCCAACCCCGCGCCCGGCATTTCGCCGAGCACAACCCCGGCGACCAGGTCCAGCCGCCCGTGGCGACCGTGGCCCTGATGACCTACGACGACGAGCACCTCTACGTCGCCTACATCTGCTACGACGACCCCGCCCTGGTGCGCGCCAGCTTCACCGAACGCGACCGCATCTGGAGCGACGACTACGTCATCACGGCCATCGACACCTACGCCGACCAGTCGTGGGCCTACGAGATCGCCTGCAACCCGCTGGGCATCCAGGGCGACCTGCTCTGGTCGGCCAACGGCGGCGAGGACATGGGCTACGACATGGTCTTCCACAGCGCGGGCAAGGTCACCGACGAGGGCTGGCAGGTGGAGCTGGCCATCCCCTGGTCCAGCCTGCGTTTCCCGAACCGGGACGAGCAGGTGTGGCGCGTCGATTTCTGGCGCAACCATCCCCGCGATGTGCGCGGCCAGTATTCCTGGGCCGCCTACGACCGCGACGAGAACTGCTGGCCCTGCAAGTGGGGGACGATCACGGGCATCCGCGGTGTCGCGCCCGGCAGGGGCATCGAGATCATGCCCTCGCAGATCTTCACCCAGTACGGCGGTCGGGGGGAGGACGCCGCCTGGACCAACGAAGACATCCTGGGCGAGTTCTCCATCGGCGCCAGGGCCAACCTCTCGTCCAGCTTCACGGTCGAGGGCACCTACAATCCCGACTTCAGCCAGATCGAGGCCGACGCCGCGCAGATCGACGTGAATACCACCTTCGCCCTGTCCTTTCCCGAGCGACGGCCCTTCTTCCAGGAGGGCAGCGACATGTACACCTCTTTCTTCAACACCGTCTACACGCGGGTGATCAACGCGCCTCGCTACGCCGCCAAGCTGACCGGCCGACCGGGAAGCACCAGCATCGCCTACCTGGTGGCGCGCGACGAGCACACGCCCTTGACGTTGCCCCTGGAGGAGCGCAGCCTCTTCGCTCGGGGCGGCGAGAGCACGTCGAACATCCTGCGCGTGCGGCACGCCCTCGACGGCGGCAACTACGTGGGCCTGACGGCGACCGATCGCCGCATCGACGGCGGCGGCGCCGGCACGGTCGTCGGTCTGGACGGGCGCTGGCGGCTGAGCCAATCCATGCAGCTGGAGTGGCAGGCGCTGGGCACGCGGGTCGAGGAGCCGCGGGATTTGGCCCTGAACGCCCGGTTGCAGGAAGACTACGAAGAGGACCCCGCCGGGATCCTGTTCGACGGCGGCAAGCGCAATGCCGCCTTCGACGGCGAGATATACGACGGGCGAGGCATCTACGGCAGCCTGGAAATCGACAAGAGCGACTGGGGTGTGGGTCTCGACTACTGGGAACGCAGCCCCACCTTCCGCGTCGGCAACGGGTTCGAGCCGCGCAACAATCGCCGCGACGTGTCGGTCGACGCCAGCTACGTGTGGCGTTTCGACGGGCATCCGCTGCTGGAGTGGATCTCGCCGAGCGTCAACACGAGCCGTGTCTGGAATTTCGCCGGCACCCGCAAGGACGAGTGGATATGGGCCGGCCTGTCCACGCGTCTGCGCTGGGCGCAGGCCTGGTTCCAGCTGTCGCACATGGAAAGCAACGAGCTCTTCGACGGCATCGAGTTCCGTGGCATCGAGGCCACGGCCCTGGACGCACAGATCCTGCCCGGCGACAAGGTGCGCGGCGGATTCTCCGTCGCGACCGGGCACCGCATCGCCCGTGGCGCCCAGGTCATGGGCAAGCAGAACAACGCGATGATCTGGATCGATCTGAAGCCCGCCGACCGTTTCCTCTTCGAGACCAGCTGGCACTGGATCGAGAGCGGAAACGCGGCGACCGGCGAGCCGCTCTTCAAGGGCTTCATCCTGCGCAGCCGCTGGGGCCTGCAGTTCACGCGCGAGCTGTCGGCGCGGCTGGTCATCCAGTACGACGATTTCAACGAGCTGTGGGAGGCCGATCCCCTGGTCACCTACCGGATCAACCCGTTCTCGACCTTCTACTGCGGCTCGACCCGCGACTACCTGGTGATCGATCCGGAAAACGACGGCATCGACGCGTGGCGCCTGACCGACCGGCAGTACTTCATGAAGCTGCAGTACCTGTTCCAGCTGTAGCCACGAGCCGGGCCGGGGCTGCGACGGAGACGTCCGTCCCGCAGGGGTGCCGCGTTTCTTTGCTGATCGCCGGGCAGCCGGCATGTTAGGTTGATCCGGCCGCGCCGGCCTCCCAGCTACACCAGGAGTGAACCCATGTCGTGTATCCGCGTCCTGATCGCGTCGGCCATCCTGACGGCCGCCGCCGCCGCCTTCGCCACCGAGGCCCTGTTCTGCCGGTATCCGGCCGTCAACAACGACGGCAGCGTGATCGTCTTCTCCTATCAGGGGGATCTGTGGCGCGTGCCCGCCGCGGGCGGCAACGCCTCGCGCCTCACGGCCCACGAGGCCTACGACGGCTGGCCCGTCTTCGCACCCGACGGCGCGAGCCTCGCCTTCGCCTCGAACAGATACGGCGATTACGATGTCTACGTCATGCCCGCGACGGGCGGGCCGCCGACGCGCCTGACCCACGCCGAGACCACCGACCGACCCTGCGCCTTCGCCCCGGACGGCGACGAGATCTACTTCTCCTCGCGCCGGCTCTTCGACTTCCCCATGTCGCCGCAGATCCAGGTAGTGCCCGTCGCGGGCGGCACGCCGCTGCGGCTGGCGGACTTCTTCGGCGACGAGACGGCCACGGCGGACGGACGCACCTTCGTCATCGCCGCCGGCCGCGTGGCACCGGGCCGTCAGCGCTACCGGGGCAGCTACCAGCGCGAGCTCTACCGCTGGACCCGCGGCGGCGACCCCGTCCGGCTGACGGAGAACCGCGGCTACGACAACTGGGACAA
>Ga0180007_10007586_pt1 | contig 10204 bp, 17 predicted proteins | sample MM_PC_MetaG_FD_121122 | JGI IMG/M metagenome (GOLD analysis project Ga0180007, IMG submission 121122) | Groundwater microbial communities from the Aspo Hard Rock Laboratory (HRL) deep subsurface site, Sweden - MM_PC_MetaG | ecosystem: Environmental > Aquatic > Deep subsurface > Groundwater...
ATTATTTTTTCTTTTTCTTTTTCAAAATAAATAGCACCGTCTATTTTTTCCTTATTTTTATTTAATAGTTCAACAAAACTTTTAATTCCACCTTCATACTGAAATTTCTTTTCTTGATTTGTGTGTTCATCTTTTAATTCTATCAATAAATTCTTATTTAAAAAAGCAAGTTCTTCGAGCCTCTTTGACAAAAGATCAAAATCAAATGTTATTGTCTCAAAAATTTTTTCATCAGGTATGAATTTTATTTCTGTTCCATTTTCATCTGAATCACCAATTACTTGTAAATCTGTAACAGGTTTTCCATACTCATATTTTTGATAGTATATTTTACCATCTCTTTTTATTTTTACTTCTAATAATTTTGAAAGGGCATTAACAACAGAAACACCAACACCATGCAAACCACCTGCAACTTTATATGTTTTTGAATCAAATTTTCCACCAGCATGCAATATAGTTAAAACAAGTTCAACAGCTGGTTTTTTTTCTTCTGGATGAATGTCAACAGGAATACCACGACCATTATCTGTAACTGTTATAGAACTATCTGTATTAATTATAACACTAATCTTATTACAGAATCCGGCTAAAACCTCATCTATTGAGTTAGAAACTACTTCATAAACCATATGATGTAAACCCCTTATACCCACATCACCTAGGTACATGGAAGGCCTTTTTTTTACCCCTTCTAGCCCCTTTAATACAGTAATACTAGAGGCACTATACTCTTGTTTTTTAGGGTTATTTTCCATTTTTAAGGCATTTATCTTATAAAATTAGATTTTTACTCCTAAAATGATAAAATTGAAGCATATTTATAAAGGTTTTTGCCTTATTTTGGCAAATGGAGCTTATTTTAAGCTATTTTAAATATTTTTAATAATTTAAAAAAATAAGCAAAAAGTTTAAATATAACATAATGGTGATAATAATTAACATAATGGTGATAATTTATGAATATTTTAGATGTTATTAAAAAAAATATAAATATAAGAAAAATATTTGGAGAGCGTGAGCTGGTTATTATAGAAAAACAATTGCTTGGAGTTATTTTAAAACCCTCGGAAAAAACACGTCTTTCAAGAGATATAAGAAAAAAATTTGAAGCTATAAATTCACTTATGCAATTTAGTGAATACTTTAAACTCAAGCATGGAATGATTATTAATGAAAGAATTAATGATGCAAAAGAAGTTATTATAGAAAGCAAGTATTTTCCAAAGATTAAAAAGATTATATTATTCGGGAGTGCAGCAGAACATAAACTTGTGCTTCGTTCAGATATAGATATAGCAGTTGAGTTTACAGATATAACAAAAGAAGATGCAATGGCATTTAGATTGCATATTTTAGGAAGAGCTAATGAAAAAATAGACATACAGGTTTATAATATACTACCAGATAAAATTAAAAAGGAAATTGACTTAAAAGGAAAGGTGTTATATGAACGAAAGGATCAGCGATAAAATTAGAGAGATAGAAGAACATTTAGAACAGCTTGAGGAAATAAAGCCAGATTATCTAAAAGATTATATACAAGATTTCAAAATAAGGGCTGCATGCGAGAGATTAACTGAAAAGATTATAGAAGGGATAGTTGACCTTGCATTCTTGATTATTAAGGAAAAAAATTTTGATTCTCCTGAAAATGATTTGGAAACATTTGACATTCTTTTAGAAAATAATATAATACAAGAAAAACTAGCTAAAAAATTACAGGATGCGAAGCGGATGAGGAATATACTTGCACATGAATATGGCAAAGTAAATGATGAAATCATATTTTACTCTATAAAAGAAGAGCTAGGAAATGATGTTATGGATTTTATAAGGGCTATAAAGGTGATACTATGAAAAAAATAGTATTTGACACTGATTTTTTAATAGATTCAATAAAATTTAGAATAAATATATTTGAAGAAATAAAAAGAATATGTGATTTCAATTACGAGCTAAATATAATTGATAAAACCCTTGATGAAATTAAAAATAAATCAAGACTAAAATTAATCAGCGAATTACTAAAAGCAAATAATGTTAATATTATAAAAACTTTAGGTAATGATAAGGTAGATGATTTAATTGTTAAGTTAGTTGATAAAGATTACATTGTTGCAACTCAAGATCAAGGATTAAAAAGAAGATTGAAAAATAAAGGGGTTTTAATTATCACAATAAGGCAGAAGAATTATTTAGCCTTGCTTTAACTAAACAAAAAGCTTTAAAAATACTAACATTCCATTTAATAAAATGTTTTACGAGACAATTGCAAAAGGACATATAAGAATACCTCCAAGATTATTGACTGGTGAGGTAAAAGATTCTATTATGAATAATTTGAATAATACGCTTGATTTAAATGTCCCTCAAGAACTTGGAATTGTTATTGATATTCCAGAAATTATTGAAGTTGGTGAAGGTATAATAATTCCTGGAGATGGTGCAGCCTATTATGATACAAAATTCAAAATGATTATTTTTAGACCTGAAATGCAGGAGATTGTAATTGGAAAAATACAGGAAGTTGCTGATTTTGGTGCATTTCTTGATATTGGTCCAATAGATGGAATGATTCATATATCACAAACAATGGATGATTTTGTTTCATTTTCAAAAACAGGGGAATTACAAGGAAAAGAATCAAAAAAAACACTAAAAACAAATGATAAATGCAGAGCAAGAATTGTTGCAATATCATATAAGGATATATCCAATCCAAAAATAGGATTAACAATGAGACAACCAATGTTAGGCCCTTTGCATTATATTGAAGAAGATCTTAAAAAAGTGGAAAAGAAGAAATGAAAAAAGTATGCAGAAAATGTAAAGTTTTTGTAACAGGAAGCGAATGTCCAATTTGCCATGGAAATAATTTTACAACAAGCTGGAAAGGAAGAATAATTATTTTAAATCCTGAAAAATCAGAGATAGCACAAAAATTAGAAATAAAAGAAAAGCATGAATATGCAATAAAAATATCATAATGAAAATTATAAATGAAAAAGAAATGCCTTTATTGAATAGGAAAAGAGTTACATTAGATTTAGAACATCTTAATAGTAAAACTCCATCTAGAGAAGAGATAAAGAAAAAACTATCTGCGATTTTAAAATCACCTGAAGATTTAGTTGCAATAAGACATGTTTATACAAAATTTGGTCAAGGAGAATCAAAGGTAATAGCTCATGTTTATAATAAAAAAGAAGATCTTGATTATTTAGAAAAGAAAAAAGTAAAAAAACAAAAGGAAGATGGCAAAAAAGAAGAAGAAAAATAAAACTCCAAGCCAGAAATGGAAGAAGTATAAAGTAAATGGAGATAAGTTAGAGAGAGCTAAAACCTGCCCTAAATGTAATGTTTTCTTAGCTGATCATAAAGATAGACTAACATGCGGAACTTGTGGCTATATGGAAATGAAATCTAAGAAGTGATTATTTTATCTTATAGTGACTTATTGAGGTTATAGGAAATATCATTAATCCTGACATCTCTTCTTTTTGAGGATAATCTGATATTGTTATATCCTCTTTTTCAAGACTAACAAAATATCCTTTAAGAAAAACATTTTCTTCATGACTTTCATCATGTTTTACTTTAAATTCTAAGAGAGATCCAGGAACGATTATTCCATCTTTAATTTTCTTTTCAAATGATTCCTTTGTAAATATTTCTGATTCCATTTTTGAATATAAACCCTTACAAGACTCCATTGCTGAAGTCTTGCTCGGGAAAAAGAGGTGATATAATTTTGGTGCAAAACTTATATTTAAACCTTTCGGTTGTGTCCATTATAAAGTAGTGACTATTATAAAATCAAATAAAAAACTATTAAAATCAGAGAATTAGAGAAAAATATGCAAGATAAGATATATAACATGTTAATGCAGAAGGATGAAATAACCTGGCAGTCTATTATCTATGATTTAATCAGAAGTGGAGAGATGAATCCATGGGATATTGATATTTCTATCTTATCAAAAAGGTATCTTGAGACACTAAAAACCTTAAAAGAAGCTCATTTTCTTATATCAGGAAAGGTTGTTTTAGCTGCTGCTATTTTATTAAAGATAAAATCTGAAAAATTACTTACTGAAAACATAGCAAATCTAGATCAGCATTTATTTTCACAGGGAGAAACTGAAGAATTTTCTGATTTTGAAGATAATATTGAAAAACTAAGATTATTAGAAAACCCAAAACTTACTGTTAAAACACCGTTAACAAGAAAAAGAAAGGTATCTATGAATGATCTTATGGGTGCGTTACAAAGGGCTCTTGAAGTTGACCAAAGAAGAACAATGAAAAGATTAAGAGAGGAAGAACATTTAAGCAAGGTAAAAATACCTGAAAGAAAAATAGACATAAGCTCACTTATAAAAAATTTATATGATAAAATACTTGATTTTTTCAATAAAAAACCAACACTTACTTTTTCTGAATTAGTTGCTAGTGAGAGAAAAGAAGATAAGATAATGACATTTATTCCAATGCTTCATTTAGTTAACAAAGGAAAAATTGATATTGATCAAAAAGAGCATTTTGGTGAGATTGATATTATAAAATTATGATCCTGATACCCACAATTGAATTTTACAATCCCATCTATAACCTATTTCTTTTTTCCTGCCCCAAAAAGATTTCGCATCTTTAAAATCTTCCATTGAAAAATCGGAAAGTGTGAAAAATGTAGCAGGATATTCTTCTGCAACTTTTTTTCCAAGTTCATATAGATAGACATAATTTTTGTGAAGCTTTTCTGTAGATTCTTCATCCCAAGGGTTTGTATTATAATAACTAAACATACCATTTATTGAATTAATAGAACCAAAAGGCAAAATTAAAGAAGTTAAAACTGCTTCTTCAGGAATTACCGGATTAAAATGTTCAAATCCTTTTTTTGCAGCACCATCATAATTCTTTGAAGGTACTGAAACTAAATAATTTAAACTAGTAGTAGGAATTATTAATTTACTCTTTGAATTACTTCTTATAGCATACTAAGATAAATACTATTTATAAAGATTTATTTGAATAAATAACTATATTTTATTATATATTTTAATTTTTGATATTATGCTTAAATTATGATTTTAACTTTTTAATTAAATTTGTCAGTGTTAAAAACTGTTCCTTTCCTGTTTTCATATCTCTTAACTTAAATTTTTTCTTTTTAATTTCTTCTTTTCCTATGAATATTGTATATTCTATATTGTAAGAATTTGCATATTCTAATGCTTTTGATATTTTACCAAACATAATAGTTGTTGTAATTTTGCTTTTCCTTAACTGATTAACTAATTCTATTGATTTTTTATCTTCAGCTATAGAAATAATTAATACTTTTATTGGTTTTATATCAATCTTTGCTATTTCAGATATTCTATCAAGACCAAATGATATTCCAACTGCAGGTATTTCACGATTTAAATATTTTCCCACTACTTTATCATATCTCCCGCCTGCTGCTATTGTAAATTTATATTTATCATTGATAATTTCAAATACATTTCCAGTATAATATGAAAACCCTCTTGCAAGATTTGGATAGAATTTTAATTTAATTTTATAATTTTTGCAGATATTCATTAGTTCTTTAAGCTCAGAAGCACCTTCAAATTTATTTTTGACAAAATAATCTATATCTTTTGTGAAAAAAGAAAATAATTTATCTGTTTTATTGGTTATTTTACTAATATTTGCTTTTACTTCTTGGATAGTTAATTTATCTAATTTATCTATTTCTCTTATTATTAAATTAGTTTCATTAATATTCAAACTTTTAATAATACTATTTAGTAGTTTTCTATTATTTATTTTTATTTCAACTTTAATTTTTAATTCAGAAAAAATATCATTTGCTAGGGCTAAGCATTCTGCATCTGAATTAATATTAGAATCACCAATTATATCCACATCACATTGTGTAAATTCCCTGTAACGTCCTGGTTTTGCAGGCTCATCTCTGAATACATTTCCTATCTGATATCTTTTGAACGGAAGTTTAAGTGTTGGATTCTCTTTTAATAATCTAGCTAATTGTCCTGTAAACTCATATCTTAAAGCAAGTTTTCTCTGGCCTTTATCTTGCAATTTGAATATATCTGAAACAACATCATCATTTGATGTTTTGAGTAATTCTTCATATTCAATTGTTGGTGTTTCAATAGGTAAGAATCCATATAAAGAAAATTTTTCTTCTATTAATTTTTTTATATAATTCCTTTTAAGTGCTTCTTTACTTAAAATATCTCTGAATCCTTTTACTGTTTCTATCATTGTTAATATGGAGTGGCCGCCGAGATTTGAACTCGAGCTATAACCTATCTGCAGAATATTCCACAGGGTTATGTGCTACCAGGCTACACCACGGCCACCATACCCCCAAGAATTTTTATTGGTTTAAATAATTTTTTATAATTAGAACTAGCAAAATCTTCTCTAATTTTTGGTTTTATAACCACTTGGATGAATAAAATCACCTTTCATTGTAATAATAAAGTATATACTCTAGTATATAAATCTTACTTTTTATCTTTCTTATAATAATAAACTAAATATATAGATGCTGCTAAAACTCCAAGAAGATTAAATACAAGATCAAATGCATTATTCATATAACCACCAACATCTTTTGCAGCATTAAAAAATATTACTCCAACTAACTCAAGGATTTCATTAAAAGCTCCTACACCAGATACTATTAAGATTAGCAAGAGTGTAAGATATATTCCTTTCATTTTTATTTTATCATCTATATAAGGAAATAATAAATTATATGCAATGAGAGCTGCAACAAAAGAACCTATAAAATGAACAATATTATCATATTTTAATATATTAGAAATAATCCAAAAATCATATAATCTTACATCTCCAATATAAATGTAAACTCCAAGAATGTGTAAGGCAGCAAAGAGAAATAATCCAAATAAAATATTTCTCGTAAGATATAAATGTTTGTGATAAAATATTACAATAAGTGTAAGAACAGCTATCTCAACAATATAAAAAACCAACTCAAAATTCTTGTTTATAATTAATAAAACCAGCAAAGATAAGATAAATAAAATGATTACATAACTTATTATTTTTAATCTGGATTTTTCTATCATTTTCTAAAGCCAAAAAATCTTAATAATTTATGAATATTAGTTATATCTTCTTTATATTCTTCATTAAATTTCATACCTAAAATATCAGATGCAAGCTTTTTATATGCTAATGAAGACTTGCTTTTTGGGTATAATGTTATAACAGAACTTTTTTGCTTAATAGAGCTTTTAACAAAATCATCTTCCGGTATAATTGAAATTATTTTCTCTCCTATTATGCTTTCAACTTCACTTATAGATAATTCATACTTGCTTTCATTAAATCTTGTTAAGACAATCCCTCTTATTGGAATTTTAAGATTTTTTGCTAATTTAACTGTCCTTAATGCATCTGTCACTGAAGCTAAATCAGGATTTGTTACAACAAGAATCTCATCAGAGTTTTTTATGCTATTTACAACTTCCCTGCCAAGGCCAGGAGCATTATCAACTATTACTAATTCTGAATTTTTTTTAAGATCAGAATAAGCTTCTTTTAGTTTTTCAGGATAAACATCTGATAAATCTTTTAAAGCTATACTTGCAGGAAGTACCTTAATACCTGAAGAATGTATATAAACAGCTTCTGTAATATGATTTCTTCCTTTTAGAGCATCATTAAGAGTTATTGGTATTTTTGAAAATCCAAGATTTAAACCTAAATTAGGGGCAGTAAGATTTGCATCAAGTAACGTGACGTCTTTACCTAAATTTTTTAGAGCCATGCCAAGATTAATAACAACATTGGTTTTCCCAACTCCACCTTTTCCTGAACATATAGATATGATATAAGTCATGTTATATATTCCTCTACGAATCTTATAAAGTTTTTTGTTACCTCAAAATATTCAACTAAGACATCTGTTGTTATTTCAATTGGTTTTTTATCTTTTGTTATCATAGTTATGTGCTTTCTGTATTCCTCTCTTGGAGTATATTCACATTTTGTTATTTTTTTAAATAATTTATAATGTTTTATAAATGGTTTAGTTTGTTTAATATATTTTTCAACTATATCTGACCTCTCTATTGGAGAACTTGGGATAAACTTTATTTTTTTTTCTTTTTCAAGTTTTTTTAACAAGCTAAGAATACCATAATCATAACAAGAAATGAATTTTTGTATAGCATTCATTATTACCTCACATGTTCTCGCATACTTTAAACTAATAAAAATTATATGATCTGCCCTTCTTATCTCATTTTTTGCTTCTTCTAGTGATTCTATCATCTTACAATTGCATCAACCTTCGCGATAAACTTCTTTGTCTTTATTAAATATTGCTTTATTGCATTGATATCGAATGTTTTCATTTTAAAATTAGGAGAGCATATTATTAATTTGTCATTTCTTATGAACTCCATTGTACTATTGCTTCTATGAGCTACTATTGTCCTTAATTCATCTATTAATGAAAGGTCATCTCTGTCAAAATTATATCTTTGTGCGCATTTTTCCTTGAAAACCTGAAATCTTGAATCAAAATTTTCAGCTAAAGGATTTATTCTTTTGTAATATCTGTCATACTGCAAAACAGATTCCATTGCATTAATTACAGATGAATAAATATTTTCTGTTATTGCAACTATTATTTTTATATCCTTAACTAAAGGATAAGTCATGTAAGTTAAATGATCAGCTGTTTTTAGTGACTTTTTTGCTAAATTCAATAATTCGTAATGCCTTTCAACAACACTTTCCATACTATTTGGAAGTAGAGCATATTTATTAAGATTTTGAAATTAGTAAATTTTATGATTTGTACTTTATATAACCCCTATAAGAGGTTAAAAACATGATAAAAGTAAGTATTATTAAATAAATTAACAGTGTAAGCCAGTCAAATAAGCTGAAATTTTTAGGATTTCCCTGTATTTTCCTCAATCCTTATTATAAAATCATCAGCATCGTCTAAAGATGTTTTTGCCATCTCCCTTGTTATTGAAGGAGTTGCATCATATTGAGCAGTCTCTCTTTTTGTTTTTGTCTGGATAAGTTTAGTGATTAACTGCTCGCTTAAATTATATGCCTTTACAAGCTTGTGAATATCCTCTGTTTCAAGCTTTTTATCTCTGACAAAGTTATACTCTAAGATGGTAATTGTTGCGGCATGGCTTTTGGATTTATAGCCTAATCTAGCCAATGCAGATAAACTGGATGTATACATTGCATAGTAAGAGACAATAATAACCCAATCATACATTTCAAAATCAGAAGCGAGATTAAGCAGTTTTCTTATATCCTCTTTTTCAGAAATATTGAAAAGTAGATTAGCAACAGTAAAATTCTTTCTTGCTTTTGTTAAGAATGACTTTTCAAGTTTCTTGTACTCATCACTTTTGAAAAGCTGTTTCTTTTTCAAATATCCTTCTATTTTTTTCTTTAAGAATTCATTTCTGTCTCTCATGTGATTACTCTCCAAAACATTTCGTGACCATATAAAGAAATTCCATATTCCCTGATTTCTTTTCCCACATTTAATTCCTTTGCTTTAAGCATCTTCTTTAATTCCTCAATATCAGTAATAATCGGGCTTACTTTAATATTATGTGAATACTGATAACTGGCACATTCTCTCTCTATTGATTCCCTCAGGACTTTATTCTTTAAACCATTTACCACAAATAATAAATCTATATCTGATTTTTTTGTTGCAGTTCCTTTTGCATAACTTCCAAATAAAACAATAGATTGAATTTCAGATATAAATTTCTCTGTAAGTTTAGTGATTAAATTTTCAATAATCTGTTTTAGTTTTGGATTCTCTTTATAGATCTCCTCTTTCCTTATGATATCTAAAGATTCAAGCAAATGCCTTGTTTTTGGACTAGTCAAGTTTAATCTGCATTGTTTTGAACTGCCTATCTTTTCTATTTGGACAATCTGTTCTTTTTCCATTTCAGTTATATGATTATATGCGGGTCTGTATCCTATTTTTAGCTGTTTAGAAATATTTAATATGGTTAACCCAATATCTAATCCTTTTCTCATTAACCTTATAATTTTCAATAATGTTTTTTGTCTCATATTAGTTATTCACTTAATGAATAGTGTTATTCACTTTAGTATTTAAACCTTTCCTTTTTATTTATGGTAAGCTTCGTCA
>Ga0180007_10007587_pt1 | contig 10203 bp, 4 predicted proteins | sample MM_PC_MetaG_FD_121122 | JGI IMG/M metagenome (GOLD analysis project Ga0180007, IMG submission 121122) | Groundwater microbial communities from the Aspo Hard Rock Laboratory (HRL) deep subsurface site, Sweden - MM_PC_MetaG | ecosystem: Environmental > Aquatic > Deep subsurface > Groundwater...
CGCTCGTGGCCGTCCACGTTGAAGACGGGTATCAGCAGGATCGTCAGGTGGTCCAGCAGTTCGGGACAGGTCCGTCGCACGGCGATGTCGCGCAGCAGCATCAGACCGGCGTCCTTGCCGTCGATCTCGCCGGCGTGGATGCCGGCCTGGAGCAGCAGGACGGCCTTGCCCGCGTCCCTCGCCGCCGCCGCCGTGAAGTCGCCGTCGCGATCCGCGATCATCAGCACGAGTTCACGTCCCTGGGGGCTGGTGCCGAAACGGGTCATGTGCAGCCAGGGCGACGCGTTCGCGAGACGCCGGCAGTATTCGACGGTCTGGACGAAACGGCCGGTCTCGCGGCCGCCCGACGCCTCGAAGTGCGTATCCCAGCCGTCATTTGCCGTTTCGGGTGCCGGCGCTTCGGTGACGACGGAGGCGGCGGGCGTCGCATCTGCGGCGGTCACGAGGATAAAGGCGGCGAGAACCACGGCCCCCGCGGCCGTCGAGCCCTTTTTATTCAGGTTCATCGGCGTCTTCCCGTCGTTGCTGGGTAAGGCTGCGACTTTAGCCGCTCGCGCACCTCGCCAAAACGAAAAATATGACTTTTTACGCGCATCCACTTTCCCTGGGCCCAAGATAGATGCTATACTAAGATGACAACCTGCATTACGTCCGTCAGGGGGACCCATCTTGTCGACGCCACATCGCCCAACCATCCCGCCCCTCGGGGCCGCTCTGTTGCTGACGCTCTTAATACCGCAGATCCTGGCCGCCGACTCCTTCATGGGATCCGAGTACAACTCGACGATCACCCAGGAACTCGCGCTCGTCCTCGACGAGACCGACGACGACGAGTGGCTGACCGTGATCGTGGTGATGAGGGACCAGCTCAAGTCCGATCCCCTGCAGCTGCCGGTACCGGACAGGATCCATTTCTACCGCCGCACCGCGTTGCTCGCCCAGCAGAACCTGATCAGCGATCTCAGGGAGGAAGATCCCGATTCCTTCGTGGTCGAGGACCAGAACTGGCTGACCAACTCCATCCTGATGAGGGCCAAGCCGCCTCGGATCAAGCAGATCGCCAAGCGGAAGGACGTGCACAAGATCTCCCGCAACGGCATCGTGCGTCTCGTGGATCCGGTCCTTCAGCCGGTCACGTGGGTCTCCGAACCGGGCGTTGCCTGGGGCGCGGACGCCATCGACGCCGAGCTGTGCTGGGCGGAGGGATACGACGGCACCGGTGTGATCGTGGCCCACACGGACACGGGCGTGGACCCGGATCACCCGGCCCTGGCCGGCAAGTTCACGGGTTACTGGTTCGACGCCGTCAACGGCGGCGCCGCTCCCTACGACGACAACGGGCACGGCACGCACACTCTCGGCACCCTGCTGGGCGGCGACGGGCTCGGCCCCTATCCCGACGATCTGGGCGTCGCGCCGGGCGCCAGATGGGTCGGCGTCAAGGTGATGGATGCCCGGGGCGTGGGAACCTACCAGCAGTGCCTGAAGGGTCTGGAGTATATCGCCACGCTGAAGGTCGACGTCGACATCAAGGTGGTATGCGGTTCCTGGAGCCTGGCGAATACGCACGAGGACATGCTCTTCTTCGCCTGCGAGAAGTTGCGCGAATTCGGCATCGTGACCGTCTTCGCGGCGGGCAACGACGGGCCCGGGCCCCAGACCGCGGATACGCCGAGCAACTATCCCATGGTCATCGGCGTGGGCGCCGTGGACCGCGACGACCTGGTGGCCGACTTTTCGGCGCGCGGTGACGCACCCCAGATCGCGCCCTGGTCCGTAGCCTCGTACTGGTACAATCCGCACTGGTCGTTCCGCAAACCCGACCTGACGGCGCCCGGCGTCGATGTTCGCTCCTGCGCTCCCGGCGGCGGGTTCCGGCGCCTGAGCGGCACATCCATGGCCGCGCCCCACGTGGCCGGCGTGGTGGCCCTGCTGCTGCAGAGGGACGCGTCCCTCGCGCCGAGGGACGTCTACGACATCCTGACCGGCACCACCGACGCCGAAGAGGGGGGCAAGCACAGCTCCGCTTACGGCTGGGGGCGTGTCAACGCCTGGGCGGCGCTGCGCAGCGTCACGCTGAGCATCGCGGCGGATGATCCCCGCCCCGCGCCGGGACTGACGCTCTCGTCGATACCGCGCGGATCGGGCCGCAGCCTGCGATTCGCCCTGCCGCGCTCCAGCCCGGTGGACCTGAAGGTGTACAACGTGGCCGGACAATGCGTGCGCGCCCTGGTTTCGGGCGTTTCGTTCGAGGAGGGTCCCCAAGAAGTGGTCTGGGACGGTCGCGACGACAGGGGCCGCTGGTCCACTTCCGGCGTCTACTTCGTCCGTCTGACGGCGTCGGGACGATCGACCTCGTGCAAGTTCGCGCTGGTCCGGTAGCGCGCGCCGCTCGACACTCTGAAGAGGGCCCGGCCTGGTGCCGGGTCCTCGTCTCTTCGCCCGGTCCGGAGAAGGGCCTCACTCCTGGGTGGGCTCCATGCCGACGGCCAGCCCGCAGGGCAGAGGCAGGTTCAGCAGGGTGACGCCGAACGCCGTGGACCGGTTCCGGTTCAGGTTGAACATGAAACCCGGCTTCAGTCCCCATGCCTCGAACAGACCGGGATACAGGTTCACGCGCAGCTTGTAGTCCTTGGAGTTGGCCCACAGCACCGAGGCCAGCAGCGAGTCGTCGCGGTCGTAGAAGACGCCGCCGGTGACGGCCAGTTCCGCGCCCTGGTGGTACTCGGTCACGTCCAGCAGCTCGTCCACCTTGAAACCGCCGCCGGCGGAGATGTTGCGGCCGCCGCCGAGGCGCCGGGTCAGACCGAACTCCCCGTGGGTCCCGTAGTGATAGAAGAAGGCCCACTTCTCCCACCAGGGCACGTCCAGCTTGAAGGCGAAGTTCTGTCCGTTGTTCACCAGCGTTTCGTGCTCCAGATCGATCATGGGCTGATAGGACCAGTCGGCCATGTGCAGCGTCTCGCCGAAGAACCTGCAGACGCGCTCGCTGCTGAACAGGATGATGCTGGCGGGGTCGAAGATCAGCAGATCGGCCACCGGATCGGTGGACCAGGTGTCGCGGTAATCGTTCTCGACCACTTCGTTGAGCAGATGGTAGAGCATGATGGTCGTGCCGCCCCAGATGCCCGGATGGGCGTAGTCGTGGGCGCGGTACCACTCCACCATCATGCGGTAGCTCATGCCGCCGCCGATCAGGTGCTGGGTGTAGTTCGGCCAGTAGTGCGCCTTCTTGGAGTCGAGGCTGAAGGGTATGATCTCCCGCACGAAGAAATCGCCCCAGCCCTCCACCTGGATAGCGGCCGTCGGGTCGAGCAGGTTGCGCCAGACGTTCTTCCAGCCCTGGCGGTAGTTGATGTCCAGGGGGCGGTTGTGGCGGTTGGAGAGCTGCATGATCCCGTATCCGCCGTTGATCAACATGCGCAGGGGATGGATAATGGCGTCGGTGCCGTAGCCGTAGCCGTGGTAGAAGTAGCACTGCTCATGCATGTCGTCGGCCGCTGGCGGCGGGTCTTCGCCGGCGCGGGCCGCGCTGCACGCGAGGATGAGCAGGAGCGATGCCGTGATGACGAGGGAAGAGGCTGCTGATCGTACGCTTGCCATCCGGGTAGGTTAGTGCCTGGCCGTCGGATGGCAATCTATTTCATCGACGGCGTCGCGTGCTCGGCAGTAACATCAATGTCCGGTTGACAGGGGGGATTTTGGCATGCAATTTTCGTAAATAAGTATCGAAACTAACTGCACGCCGTCACCTGGGGGCTCCGAGATGACTCCTGCCTTCGCCCGACTCGCCTGCCTGCTCCTGGTCGGGATCTTGACGTTCGGCGTGGCCGTGGCCCAGGAAATCGATGATTGCCTGATCTGCCACGAGGATGAGGAACTGACCAAGATTCGTGGCGATCGCGTGGTCTCCCTCTACATCGATCTCGGCATGTTCGAGCGCTCCGTGCACGGCCGCGAAGGCATGGTCTGCATCGACTGCCACGTCGATCTGGACGGTCTCGATGACGAGCACGCGGAGGACCTCGAGCCCGTCGCGTGCGACATGTGCCACGACGACGTGGCCGCGATCTACGATCACAGCCTGCACGGCCGGGCCGTGGCGGCCGGAAACCCCGACGCCCCCCGCTGCTGGGACTGTCACGGCGCGCACGACATCCTGCCCCCGTCCGCCGTCGATTCGAGGGTGAACCGCTTCAACATCCCCATCATGTGCGGCAGCTGCCACAAGGAGGGCACCAAGGTCGCCCGGATGTACGACATCCCCCAGGACAGCATCCTCACCCACTATTCCCAGAGCATACACGGCGAAGGGCTGTTCAAGCGCGGACTGACCATCACGGCCGTCTGCATAGACTGCCATACCGCCCACGACGTGCTGCCGCACACGGACCCGGAATCGACAATCTTCCGCGGCAACGTGCCCCGGACGTGCCAGAAGTGCCACGGCCGCATCGAGCAGGTGCATCAGAAGGTGATCGCCGGCGAGCTGTGGGAGGCCGAGCCGCACAAGGTGCCGGTCTGCATCGAATGCCACCAGCCCCACGAGATCCGGCGGGTCTTCTACCAGGAAGGCATGGCCGACCGCGAGTGCCTGGACTGCCACGGCAAGCCCGACCTGACGATCCAGCGCGGGGGCGAGACCTTGTCCCTCTACGTCGACCACGCCGAAACGTCCGGCTCCGCACACGTCAAGGTGGCCTGCGCCCAGTGCCACACGGGTGCCACGCCGTCCCATGCGAGGCCCTGCGCCACCGTCGCGGACAGCGTCGACTGTTCCATCTGCCACGCCGAGGTGGTGGCCGAATACTCCGCCAGTACGCACGGCGAACTGCTCGCGCGGGGGGATCCCGACGCGCCCACCTGCCTGTATTGCCATGGCACCCACGGCATGAAGAAGAAGCAGGATCCGACCTCGCCCACCTACGTGAGCAAAATCGCCGGGCTCTGCGGCGAGTGCCACGGCGTCGGCGGCGTGGCGGCCGAGCGCTACGAGGGCGATGCCAGGGGCATGGTGGAGAACTACTCGGCGAGCGTCCACGGCAGGGCCGTGCAGGACAAGGGGCTCGTAGTCGCGGCCACCTGCTCCGACTGCCACACCGCCCACTCGGTTCGCCGGCAGAGCGACCCCGCCTCGAGCATCCACCGCAGCAACATCGTGCCCACCTGCTCGCAGTGCCACGAGGGCATCTTCGAGATCTTCAAGACCAGCATCCACTTCACGGGGAAGGGCCGGGACGGCTTCGAGCTGCCCATGTGCGACGACTGCCATACCTCGCACGAGATCAGCAACACCAAGCTGAACAGGTTCAAGCTCGCCCTGGTGCAGCACTGCGCCCACTGCCACGAGGACATCACCGAGTCGTACTTCGAGACCTTCCACGGTAAGGTCGTGGATCTGGGCTTCACGGCCACGGCCAAGTGCCAGGACTGCCACGGCTCCCACGACATACTGCCTAAAGCCGACCCCGCCTCGACCATCTCGCGGGAGAACATCGTCGCCACTTGCGCCCAGTGCCACGAGGGGTCGCACCAGCGCTTCGCCGACTTCCTGCCCCACGCCACGCATCACGACCGCGAGAAGTATCCGTTCATCTTCTGGACCTGGCGCCTCATGACCACCCTGCTGATCGGCACCTTCGCCTTCTTCGGCCTGCACACCCTGATGTGGCTGCCCCGGTCGTTCATGGCCATGAAGCACGGCCGCGAGATCCGGCAGCAGTCCAAGGGCAGGAAGGAGGTCGAGCGGTTCTCGGTCGTGCAGCGCAACCTGCACATCCTGGTGATCATCAGCTTCCTCAGCCTCGCCGTGACCGGCATGACGTTGAAGTTCTCGTACCTCCCATGGGCCCGGGCCATCTCCCACTTCCTGGGCGGATTCGAGAGCGCGGGCCTGATCCACCGCATCGCGGCGGTCGTGACCTTCTTCTACTTCGGGCGCCATCTGGCCGACGTCCACCAGCGCCGGCGCCGGTCCGGCCTGAGCTGGAAGGACTTCCTGCTCGGCGACAACTCGATGCTGCCGAAGAAGCAGGACCTGATCGAGTTCGGGCAGACCTTCAGGTGGTTCGTCGGGGCGGGACCGCGTCCGCGCTACGGCCGCTGGACCTACTGGGAGAAGTTCGACTACTTCGCGGTCTTCTGGGGCGTGGCCATGATCGGTTTCACCGGTTTGACCTTGTGGTTCCCCGAGGTCTTCACGCGGCTGCTGCCCGGTTCGTTCATCAACATCGCCACGATCATCCACTCGGACGAGGCCCTGCTGGCGACCGGCTTCATCTTCACGGTGCACTTCTTCAACACCCATTTCCGTCCGGACAAGTTCCCCATGGATCCGGCGATCTTCACGCGCCGGGTGCCCCTGGAGGAGTTGAAGGAGGACCGTCCGCGCGAGTACGAGAATCTCGTGGTATCCGGCGAACTCGAGGGCCTGCTGGTCGATCCTCAGCCCGAGAACCGGACGAAGTGGTTCAGGATCTTCGGCTTCACGGCCCTGGCGATCGGCTTGACGCTCATCGTGCTGATCATCTGGGCCGAGCTCATCGGCTACGGCTAGGGAGGATGGAGATGCGAATCGGCAACTCATGGCCGGTGTCGGCGGCACTGGCCGTCCTGGCCGCCGCGGGCGCGGCCCCGACCGTCGCGCGAGCGGAGGCGCGGGAGATCACCGGCAGCTACTGGTACGTGATAGACCACATCGTGCAGGTCGATGCGGACGCGCGCGTCCGCCTCTGGCTCTCCCTGCCCGGCGATCGTCCGGGGCAGCAAGTTCGGATCCGCAACATCGAACCCCGGCCAGCGGAGATCATCGTCGACGAGGACCACGGCAACCGCATCGTCTACTGGGACGTGACACCCGTCCCGGACGACAAGCTCCTGCTCTTCCACTACGATTTTGTCGCCAGCCTCTCGGAGGTGCGGACCGAGGTCGATCCGGACCGCCTCGAACCCTATGACGAATCCTCGGCCCTCTATCGCCGTTTCACCCGCGCCGGCGGCTTGATCCTGACCGACGGGGAGGTCCTGAAGGCTGCGCGCAGCATCGTGGACGGGGAGGTCAATCCCCATCGCCGCGCCAAGCTCCTCTTCGACTGGATGGTCGCGAACCTGGAGTTCGTCCCCGGCGGCACGCCGGAGCGGGACACCGTCGGCACGCTCCGCGGACGACGCGGCGACTGCGGTCAGTTCAGCCAGCTCTACGTGGCCATGTGCCGCGCCCTTGGCATTCCCGCCCGTACCGTCACTTCCAACTGGCTGGTGGGCGGCCGGCACCGTTACGCCGAGATCCTGATGCCCCCCTACGGCTGGCTGCCGGTCGACGTGTCGGTCGCCCAGGTGCTGATGCCGGGCCACACGCTGTTCTCGGCGACAGAGGCGGACGAGTTCGTCCGCGAGAAGGGCATCCCCGCCGGAGATCCCGGCTGGCTGTTCGGCAATATCCCCACTTCGCAGGTTGTGCTGGCCGTCGGCAACGACATCGAGGTCGCGATGCAGGACCCGCCGCGGACGCTCACGTTCGCAGCGTTCGAGCCGGGCGGAATAGACGCCGAGCCCCAGGCCGTCGAGATCGCAGGACTCGGCGACGAATTCGTGCAGGGCGGCTTCATGGTCCCGGGTGATCCCCTGACCGACGAACAGGCCCATGACATGACGCATCAGAGGCTCGCGGGAAGGTTCCTGGCCTCGGGTCTCTACGACGTCGCTGAACAGGGTTGCCTGCAGGCGCAGGAAACCGATCCCGAGGGGGCGATGAATTGGATCAACCTCGGTCTGGTCAACATGCGCAAGGGTCTCTACAACAAGGCCGAGGCCTGCTTCAACAGCGCGTTGCGCGGGCATGTCGCGGATCAACGCGATCAGTTCGAGATCCGGATCTGGGTCCACAACTATCTGGGTAACTGCTACGATCTGATGGATCGACGCGAACTCGCCGTCGAGCAGTATCGCGAGGTGGTGCAGATGGGTATCGATTACCGGGGCGCCGTCGCGTACGCGAGTCGATATCTGCTGCATCCCTTCACGGAGGCGGATTTCCACTGATCCATTTTTACATGAGAATGTTGTGACCTCTGGCCGCGTCCTCGTGTTATGTATAGCTTTGTGCTGGACAGTCTTCACCGGGTGCAGCGATAACGGATTGAATCCGACTTCAATATTGAAGTTTAGTGATTTTTTCTGTTCATTTATCGCTCAATACGCCGATAATAATCCAGGAGTCCCTCGATCTGCGTCCCCGGGTGTTGTGAGGAAAGGAATACGGAGATGAACGAGATCCGGAACGCGGTTCGCGCCTCTTGGTGCGTGTCGTTGCTGTGTCTGATGTGCGCAGGCAGCGCCCCCGCCCAGTGGAGCGACGCCTCGACCCCCGAGCTGGCAGATCTCACGCCGAGCCACGGCACGACCTGGGCCGATTTCGACAACGACGGCGATCTCGACCTCTACGTGGCGAACAACGGCAACAACCGGCTTTTCCGCAACGACGGCGAGGACGTGGGCAATCCCGGCCAATGGCTCTTCGTGAACGTCGCCCCCGCCGGCACGGGCATCGGCAGCAGCCAGGTCTCGAGCGTCGGCATCTGGGGCGACTACGACAACGACGGCGATCTGGATCTCTACCTGGCGAGCACCCAGGGCGCGAATCACCTCTTTCGCAACGATCCCACGACACCGGGATGGCCGGAGGATCCCGACCGCATCTTCATCGATGTCACCAACAGCCTGGTCCTGGGTTCCACGCGCACCACGCATTCCTGCGCCTGGGTCGACTACGACCGGGACGGCGACCTCGACCTCTACATGACCGATCCGGTCAGCAACATCCTGTTGCGCAACGACGGCGGGGATCCCTACGCACCAGGGCTCTGGCTCTTCACCGACGTGACGGCCTCGACGTACGCAGGCAGCACGTACGACAGCCAGGGCGCGGCCTGGGCCGATTACGACAACGACGGCGATCAGGATCTCTTCATCGTCAACTACAACGGTCCCAACGCGCTCCTGCGCAACGATCCCGAGAATCCCGGCCAGCCCGACGACCCGCGGCGCGTCTTCACCAACATCACCACTCCCGCCAATCTCGGGCACGCCGGCTACGGCCGCGGCGCCGCCTGGGGCGACATGGACAACGACGGTGACCTCGACCTCTACGTGACCAACTACGCCCAGGCCAATCTGCTCTACCGGAACGACGGCGGGGTCTTCACCAACATCGCGGCGATCACCGCGACCGCCGACCCGGGCAACGGCCGCGGGTGCACGTGGGTGGACTACGACAACGACGGCGACCTGGACATCCACGTCGTCAACTTCGACGACGCCGTGATCACCCAGGACAGCCGTCTCTATCGCAACGACGGTCCGGACCTCGGCGAGCCCGGCGGGTGGCTCTTCGTAGATGCCGCCGACACGCTGCTGGCCAACGACGGGAGCGAAGGCGCTTCGGCGTGCTGGGCCGACTACGACCTCGACGGCGACCTGGACGTGTATCTGGCGAACTGGAACAACGGGCACGCCAACGTCCTGGTGCGCAACGACCATCCCGACACCAACCACTTCCTGCACGTGAACCTGGCGGGCAAGTCTTCGAGCTGCACGGCGATCGGCGCCCGCTTGACCGTCAAGGCGGGCGGCGTGCACCAGATCCGGGAGATCAACGGGGGCGAGAGCTTCCACAGCCAGAACACGCTGGCGGCCGAATTCGGCCTGGGCGCGGCGACGACCATCGACACCCTGGTCGTGGCGTGGCCGACCGGCCAGACGCAGGAGGTGTTCTCCCTGGCCGCCGATCAGGTGTTGCTGTTCGTGGAGCCCGGCCCCGACGCGCCCGCCCTGCAGGCGGAGCCCCCCTTCACCCCGGGCACCACGAACACGGTGTCCTGGAGCGACGAGTCGGCCAGCGGCGCCGTGGAGTACGAGGTGCAGGCCGCCGGGGACACCGAGTTCGCGTCACTCGTGGACACCAGCGGCTGGATCGCCGGCCTGACCCACGAGTTCGCCGGTCTGGCGGACGGCCAGCTCGTGTACTATCGCGTGCGTTCGCGGGATGCCGGGAGCTACGTTTCACGCTGGTCGAGCAGCGTGGCCTCGACCCAGGACGACGGCCTCCCGTCCTCCAACGCGCTGTCCGTGGCCAGCCCCCGACAGTCGCTGCCCTTCGACGTGGGCTTCGCGGCGACAGACGGCGGCAGCGGCGTGGAGTTCGTC
>Ga0180007_10007588_pt1 | contig 10203 bp, 14 predicted proteins | sample MM_PC_MetaG_FD_121122 | JGI IMG/M metagenome (GOLD analysis project Ga0180007, IMG submission 121122) | Groundwater microbial communities from the Aspo Hard Rock Laboratory (HRL) deep subsurface site, Sweden - MM_PC_MetaG | ecosystem: Environmental > Aquatic > Deep subsurface > Groundwater...
ATGCGGCAATCGCCCTGGCTGCGCTTGACTTGCTGCCCCACTATGGATTTGTAATAACTGAGGACAATATCCGATCAGGCCTGGCAAAGGTGCGTTGGCCGGGTCGTCTTGAATATGTCTGTCTTGACAGCTCAAGCGGCAGGATTATTGACTGTCCTGCCGATCACCTGTCGCCGGGCAATAAAAATCTGCGCCGTTATCTGCTTGATGGTGCCCATAATCCGGCCGGTATTTTATCGCTCACCCGGAGCCTTGAGTCGGATTATGTTTACAGAAGACTTATCTGCGTCTGGGCAAGCATGGCTGATAAGGATATTGCCAAAACCCTTAATGCCATTGCCCCTTACTGCCATCGCCTGATATTTACCCGCCCGGAGGCGGAGCGGTCGGCAACTGCTGAAAAGCTGAGGGATTTTCTTCCTGATTCACTCAAAGAGCGCTCCACCGCCAGCGTTAGTGTCCCAGATGCTCTGTCCCGTGCGGCAGGAGAGGCCGGGCCTGAGGACCTGATCTGCGTGGCTGGTTCTCTTTATCTGGTTGGGGCGGCGAGAAAGATTCTTCTCGGTGAGATTGTTGATGATCACTGATCAGGGAAATTCGTGATGATGATAGAGGATTTCGGTTTTACCGGCGTAGATGAGAAGGTCATAAAAAAGGAAAAAGCCAAGGCCCGGGACCTGCGCAGGACATCCTGGTGGAAAAATAAAATCGCTTCGGGCATTTGCCACTATTGCGGCAAAAAGTTCCCGGCAAAAGAACTGACCATGGATCACCTGATTCCCCTGGCACGGGGAGGAACGAGCAGCAAAGGCAACATCGTTGCCGCCTGCAAAGAGTGCAATACCAAGAAAAAGATTCTTCTGCCGCTGGAGTGGGAGGAATATATGTCCAGTCTTGACCGGCTTGAGCGGTGACGGCACAGGCAGCAGGGTAGCCGCGGCAGATAAAAAATCAGCCGGCCTTTGTCGATATTGAGACAGAGGCCGGCCTCCCTGAGCGTATCTTATCCGCCGAAACAGATGCCGATTTCCCTGGCGGTCAGCACCTTGTCGCTGTCCAACGGTACTTTTTTCCGGCTTTTTATAGCGTCGGCAAGAGGAACGGAGCACATCTGGTCTCCCGCCAGGGCAACCATCTGATCATAACTCTCGCTTTCCACCAGACGGACCGCCGTCGCGCCAAAGCGCAGGGCCAGCAGCCGGTCAAAGGTGGTCGGCGATCCACCGCGCTGCAGATGGCCGAGAACGAGAGATCTGGTATCTTTTCCCGTCCGTTTATTGATTTCTTTGGCCACCCATTCGCCGATTCCTCCCAGCACCTTCTCGGACCGGCCGATCTCAACTTCACCCTTATAAATGGTTTCATGATCGATGGCCCTTGCCCCTTCTGCCACGACGACGATGTCATAATGCTTGTCCAGCAGTTCATTGTCGTTGATCTTTTCACAGACAATATCGAGGTCAAAGGGTATTTCCGGAATGAGGATAACATCGGCTCCACCTGAGATGCCGGAATTCAAGGCGATCCAGCCGGAATCCCGGCCCATGACCTCAACCACCATCACCCGGTCATGGGATTTGGCTGTTGAGTGGAGTTTGTCCAGGGCCTCCGTTGCCGTGGAAACAGCCGTATCAAAACCAAAAGTCAACTGAGTTGCCAGCAGATCGTTATCAATGGTTTTCGGCACGCCGATAACCGGCATGCCTTTTTCCGTGGCAAACCGATGGGCGATTTCCAGACTGCCGTCTCCGCCTACCGCAATGTGACATGAAAAATTCATACGGAGAAAATTTCTCATGATTCGATCGGAAACATCGCGGATCTGGATATCCCCGGCCAGGTTTTCAATAGGCATGGCAAAGGGATTTCCTTTGTTGGTTGAACCCAGAATGGTTCCACCTGTCGGGGTGATGTCCGCCACATCCTCAGGTCTCAATCTGACAAGCTCGTCCTTATTCAGCAGACCAAGATAACCCTGGCGGCTGCCGTAAACCTCCCAGCCCCTGGAATAGGAGGCCATGACTACTGCATAGATGACGGCATTTAAGCCAGGGGCATCACCACCACCGGTTGAAATAACAATTTTTTTCATTGCATATCCCTGATTGATTGTTAAGAAAAAAATTTTCTATCAATTTATATCTGATTATAGAGGGTTAGCTTCCCCCATGCAAATAAATGTCTCGGTTTTTTCATTTTTACCCGATGACCATTATATTGACTTATGATGGTTTATTACTTATTATTTGAGTAAATATTATCATTTTGTACAGTTTTTAGTTTGAGAGCGCGGCTTTCAGCAACGCTCCAGACAAAATAGTGTAACATGTTGTTTTAAATAAGTTTAACTTTAAATTCACAATTTGTCATTTTTACATATTTTAACCTATTTTCAATTTTATCGAGGAGGTTTACAACCATGTTGAATGTTACAGCGCTGGCTATTAAAAATCTGAAAGCGTACATGGAGCAGAATAATATTGATTCTGCCATCCGGATTGCCTTGATGCAGGGCGGCTGATCCGGGCCATCCCTTGGCTTGGCTCTGGATGAGCCGAAAAATTCCGACAAAGTGTTTGATCAGGATAATTTAAAATTTCTGGTTGAATCAAGTTTACTGAACACATGTGGCAGCATTAAGGTTGATTTCATTGATGCCGGTCCACGATCAGGATTTGCTATTTCTTCCAGCATGCCACTGGGCGGTAGTTCCGCCTGTGGTTCATGCGGCACTACCTGCGGCAGTTAACGTCAGAATAAAATCAATTAAAGAGAGCCTCGCCTTTTGGCGGGACTTTTTTTTGATTGCTTCCTCCTTTATCCGAATGGGTCTGTGTCAGATTGAAGTTTTCCTCTGTTTTGCCGATAAGATTATTAGAAACAACAACAGATTTTCGGAGGAAAGCCGTGAAAAAAATATGCTGCGTCTGCCATAAGACTGAAACCCTGAATGGGTGGACAGTCAGAAACACCCAAGCCGGCGAAAAAATTTCCCATGGTTATTGCCCCGCCTGTTTCCAGAATCTTCTTGCGAAAATCGACTCTTATGCGCCAACCGGCAAGCGTCCCGCTGATCGCCAAGCTTTCTTTTCCGCAGGCATTTTTGATAAAGCCGCTTAACTCATTTCCTTCCCCAATCCTGTTATAGTCCATAAAAATCGGCGTTCTTCACCGATCAGTCAGTGATCAAACACCACCATGCGTTACAAGACTCCACGTCTTTCCTGACCTTTGCCTGAATCTTTACAGCGGGGAGCCATGACAAAGTGACCCGCCATTTCCACCATTCTCGACAAAGAAGACTATCAATGCTATTGGGTTTAAGACTACGGTGGACCCGCTGGCTGGTTCCTATTTCATTGAAAAGTTAACCGACAAGATAGAGCGTCAGGCTGTCGAACTGATTGAAAAGATCGATCAGGCCGGCGGTGTGGTGGCGGCCATTGAAGACGGCTTCATCCAGCGCCAGATCGAGAATGCGGCCTATGAATACCAGAAGGAGATTGAAAGCGGTGAGTGGATCATCGTCGGGGTAAACAGCTTTCAGATCAAGGAAGAGAGCAGGCCGCCCACTTTGCGTGTCGACCCTGCTGTTGAAACAATGCAGGTTGAGGCGCTTTCGCAATTGAAAAAAAAGAGAAATAATGACAAAATACAAATTTTTCTGAAAGAACTTGTCCAGGCTGCGCAGACTGACGCAAATCTCTTTCCTTATGTGTTTGCAGTTGTTAAGGAGTATGCAACACTGGGTGAGATCTGTAAAGTGCCGCGCCATGTTTTCGGTGAATATAAACAACATTAAGCTTTGATAATCATGCTGAAAAAAAATTGATAATCATATCGCCTACCGGACCGACAACATCACCGGGCAGCTTGAGCAGGCAAATATGAGCGGTTGCCGCCTGATCCATGAGGCGCCTTTCGAGGGGGATGGGGGTCAGCAGGTTGCCTTTATTCATCCAAAATCTTCTTTTGGCGTTCTGACCGAGTTCTGTGCAAAAGGGGAGAAGATATGACCATGCAAAAAAACTTGACGAACTCATGCAACTGCGGGCCCAGTAAGGCTTGGCGGCGGTCAGGAACGTATTGACAGGCAACATGCCCAGGGCAAGATGACGGCCCGGGAGCGGCTTGACCTGTTGCTCGATGAGGGCTCCTTTGAAGAATTCGATATGTTCAAGGCCCACCGCTGCCAACAGTTCGGCATGGCGGACAAGCAGTTTCCCGGTGACGGGGTGGTGACAGGCTACGGCACCATCGACGGCCGTCTCGTCTATGTCTTTTCCCATGATTTCACGGTGCTGGGCGGTTCACTCTCCGAAACCTTCTCTGAAAAGATCTGCAAGATCATGGATCTTGCCATCAACAACGGCGCTCCAGTCATCGGGCTCAATGATTCGGGCGGCGCCAGAATCCAGGAAGGGATCGAAAGCCTGGCCGGTTACACGGATATCTTCCTGCGTAATGTCAAGGCCTCCGGGGTTGTGCCGCAGATCTCCGCCATATTCGGCCCATGCGCCGGCGGGGCCGTCTATTCTCCCGTCCTGACAGATTTCGCCATAATGGTCAAGAATAACAGCTATATGTTTCTTACCGGCCCCAAGGTGGTGAAATCCGTTACCCACGAGGATGTGACGGTTGAGCAGCTCGGTGGCGCATCGGTGCATGCCACCAAAAGCGGTGTCGCCGATTATGCGGCGGAAAACGGTTCCGATGCCATCAGATATGTGCAGGAGCTTCTCTCCTATCTGCCCCAGAATAATGTTGAAAATCCGCCCTATGTTCCCACCAGTGACAGCCCGGAACGCCGGGATGAGTTCCTCAACCAGATCATTCCGGATAACCCCAATGCGGCCTATGACATGAAGCAGGTTATTCTGCGGACGGTGGATAATGGTAAGTTTCTGGAGATCAAGGAGCTTTTTGCTCCCAATATCATCATCGGGTTTGCCAGGTATAACGGCAGCAGTGTGGGCATTGTCGCCAGCCAGCCGAGCTATCTGTCCGGCGTGCTTGACATCGACTCGTCTGTCAAGGCGGCCCGTTTTGTTCGCTGCTGCGATTGCTTCAACATCCCTATCGTCACCTTTGTCGATGTTCCGGGTTTTTTGCCGGGAACAAACCAGGAATATAACGGCGCCATCAGAAACGGGGCAAAAATTCTCTATGCCTTTGCCGAGGCCACGGTGCCCAAGGTCACTGTCATCACGCGCAAGGCATACGGCGGGGCATATTGCGTGATGTCATCCAAACATCTGCGGGGCGATGTGAATTATACATGGCCGACTGCGGAAATTGCCGTGATGGGCGCCAAGGGAGCGGTTGAGGTGCTCTATGGCCGTGAGGCGAAAAACGCGGAAAATCCTGAGGCATTTCTGGCGGAACGGGAAAAGGAATATGCGGAAACCGTTACCAGCCCCTATGTGGCGGCAAAGCGCGGCTATGTGGATGACATCATCGAGCCGGCCCGCACCCGGTTCCGCATCATCAAGGCCCTAGGCATGCTGAAAAACAAACGTGATACCAACCCAATGAAAAAACACGGCAATATTCCCTTGTAACGGCAATGGATTTCTCATTTGACCATATGGGGCTTGCCAATTTGTTTGACGGCGATTTCAATGCCGTAACCTTCAGCATAATCGGCATACTGCTGGTTTTTGTCGGCTTGACCATCATCAGCCTCTATATCGTTTCTCTGCCGTGGCTGCTCAAACGCCTGAAAAAATGGCCGGCACGCCCTGCTGAAGCTGCCGACAAGGTAGCGGAACAGCGGGATATTGCCCAGGAAAAGGAACTTCTCCTCGCCATAGCAACGGCCTTTTATCTTGATCAGAATTTCCCGGAAGAAAATCAGAAAATAACATGGAAAAGCCATGGTGACGTGGAATCTCCCTGGCTGATTTCCGGACGTGTTCAGGGGATGGCACAGCGAACCCATGTCACCCGCCGTGTCTTCCCGCATCGTTAGTATTGCATACCGAAGGGTATTCCGAAAAATCTCAACCTGAAACGGCAACAGATACGTCATGCGCATGTATAATTTATCTATCAACGGCAATGATTATGAAGTGATGATCAAACACGTCACTGAAGAGAATATCACGGTTGAGGTAAACGGCGTCGAGCACATCGTCACCATCAATAAAATCATGAACATGGCGGTTCCGCATATCTGCGAAAAGGCCTTTCAGCCGGAAACAGCCAGTCCTGTTATCGCCAGAGCAAAAACCACCAGGACGCCTGCCAGGGAAAGCACGGAGGGCTGCATTTGTTCGCCGCTGCCAGGCCATGTCCTTGAGATTGCCGTTGCCGAAGAGGATAAGGTGCTGGTCGGCCAGAAACTGCTGGTGCTGGAGGCCATGAAACTTGAAAACATTATCACGGCGGAATGGGCCGGGGTGGTGAAAAAAATTCTCGTTTCCGAAGGTGACGCCGTCAGCCATGACCAGAAACTCATCATCATCGCCTGAGGTTTGTTGCTATGGACTTTATGAGTTTTTTCAACAACACGGCCATTGCCCATCTGGAGTGGGGCAACCTGGTTATGATCCTGGTTGGTGTTGTTTTCATTTACCTGGCCGTGGCAAAGGATTACGAACCGCTGCTGCTCGTACCCATCGGTTTCGGCATCATCGTCGGCAATATCCCGCCTATTGCCGGCATGCCCCTGGGGGTCTACTCGGAGGGCAGCGTGCTCTCTTTTCTCTATTTCGGCGTCACGAAGGGCATCTACCCGCCCCTTATCTTTCTGGGCATCGGAGCAATGACCGATTTTTCCACCATGCTGTCAAATCCCAAGCTCATTCTTCTGGGGGCGGCGGCGCAGCTCGGTGTTTTTCTGACCTTTCTCGGCGCACTCTTTCTGGGCTTTTCCATGAAACAGGCGGGAGCCATCGGCATCCATCATCGGCGGCGCGGACGGCCCGACGGCGATCTTCCTCGCCTCCATGATAGCACCGGAACTTCTTGGTCCCATTGCGATTGCCGCTTACTCCTATATGGCCCTTGTGCCGGTTATCCAGCCACCGGTCATGTATCTTCTCACCACAAAGGAAGAACGCAGGATCCGCATGAAACCGCCTCGCAAGGTCAGCAGAAAGGAGAGGATCATCTTTCCCGTTGTCGCCTTTCTCATCTGCACGCTGATCGCCCCGGGCGCCATAATCCTGCTGGGCATGCTTTTCTTCGGCAATCTCCTCAAAGAGAGCACGGTGACGGACCGGCTGGCAAACTCAGCCCGCAATGCCCTGATTGATATCGTCACCATCCTTCTCGGCTTTACCGTGGGCGCTTCCACCCAGGCCCAAACCTTCCTCACCCCGCAATCAATTCTCATTTTTATCCTTGGCGCCCTGTCGTTTGTGGTGGCCACGGCCGGCGGCGTTCTCTTTGCCAAATTCATGAATCTTTTTCTTAAGGAAAAGATCAATCCGCTGATCGGTGCGGCCGGTGTTTCGGCAGTGCCAGATTCAGCCAGGGTTGTGCAGGCTGTGGGTCAGAAGGAAGATCCCGGCAATTTCCTGCGCATGCACGCCATGGCCCCCAATGTGGCGGGGGTCATCGGATCGGCCATTGCCGCGGGTATTCTCTGGTCGGCACTGGGGAAATTTTAACTGCCCGGTTGATCACATTTGCCGCTTGCCAAGCAGTCGGCAATGTGCTAAAAAAACCTTCATACTTTTGGCCCGGATGGCGGAACTGGTAGACGCAAGGGACTTAAAATCCCTCGGAGTTCATCTCTGTGCGAGTTCGATTCTCGCTCCGGGCACCAGTAAAATCAAGGGGTTTGGCGTTATTGCTGAACCCTTTTTTCTTTTGTGATGTTCTTGTCTGTGTAATTCCTGTGTAATTGTGTCGAAAAAAGATAGGAGATTTGATTTGATTATAGTGTCTCTCAGTCAATCCAATCAAATTTTGGTGGGTTTTCTCCGAAATGGATAGTTCTGCAATAATAATGTGTCGCTGGACGAAGATGATTTGACAGTTGGCAACGATTAGAAAGGGACTTAATTTAACAGTTGCCCTGCTGAAGGTACTCTCATATCAAATTTTCAGGATAGAATACTGCGGGGTTTTCAATGGTGTTTCTTGTCGAGTGGCTCAGGAAACATCTCAACTTATCGTATACGATTCCAGACCAAGGGTTGCCAGAGGATATCTTTTCCGGATGAATTTCTGGTCGAGTTAGTATTCAACTTAGATCGACTCCTATCTGGTCAAATATTAAGGGAGATATGTTGACTATAAGCCTCCCCAAATGATCTATAAACATCAAGGATAAATATATTGTCCCCATAACTCTAAGGCCCTGGGCATTAATGAAAGCTGGACAACGTTGCGGGAGATTTTCTCCGTGCAGCAACTGGTCACCGCCACGTTCAAACAGCGGGATGGGCGGACCTTGCATGTCCGCAAGACAACGCTTTCCGAGCCGAAACAGCAGAGGCTTACGATGCACTGAATCTGTCAGCCTCGCCGGGTGGGGTGCGGAAACTGGTAAATAGATGACTAAAATACACGAATGTAGTGCCACTACAAAATTTTTAAAGATGTAACATATTGGATGTACCAGAAAAATAATTTATACTGTTAAATATGGGTTAGAGGATGTTATGGATCATTATTTCCACCCACTTTCAGCCAGCATGCTGAAAAGCGATTTCTTATCATCTACTCGTAGCATGCGGTGCACTACGTTTACCGCATCCTACGAACTTAATGGTTTGCCGAAGAGTGCAAACCAAAGGCGGTTGCTCATTTTTCTTGCAAACGCTATCGGTAACCTACGGTTTTTAGGAAAAAAATGGTGTACCCTGCGGCGAACAGGCACGGTTTGACAATAACGGAGGGGAGCGATGGAGTGTCCGAAATGCGGCCATGATGGAGAGAGTGCGGTTGAATGCCCGCGCTGCGGCTTGATCTTTGCCCGCTACCAGTCTTGGTTGGCTCAGCAAGCCCAGGAACTGCATGCAAAGCAGCCGTCATCCGGAATGCCGCCCCAGGAGAGGCCAAGGAGTAAAGGGCTGCTGGTGGCCGGGGTGGTGCTGCTGGTTGTGGCCGCTGGCGGCTGGTATCTGTTGCAGGGGGGGCGCGTTGTTCCGCCGCCCGACCAGGTGGCGGTGGAGGTGTCTTCTCCGGCGATGCAACCGGAGTCGCGGCCAGTGGAGAAAACCCAGAAGGCCGCCTCATCGGCGCGCCCGGCTGACTCCCTCCTCGAAGGGCTGGCCGGTCAGCTGGCAGCCGCCTTTCCTCCTGCCAACCCGGTGGAGGAGGCGCGCAACGCTACGGTCTCCATCAAGACCCCCTGGGGGAGTCGGCTCCGGTTTCTTCGTCACCGCCAACGGCTATATCGTCACCAACCGGCATGTGGTGCAGATGGACTCCGCCACCCTCAAAACCCTCCAGGCCAAGGTTGACAGGCTGGCCGGCGATCTGGAGCGGGAGCGCCGCAACATCGAGCGGGTGGAAGGGCTACTGGCCAGGGTGACAGATCGGATGCTCAGGCGGGACATAGAAGAGGAGCTGCGCCGGAGGCGGGAGGAGATTGCCAAGTACACCGCCATCCATCAGGAAGAGACCAAGCAGCTCCAGCTGATGGGCAAGAGTGTCAACCCGGCGGATGTCCGGGTGACCCTGATCGACGGCACCGAGCTTGTCGTGCAGTCGGTGCGCCTCAGTGACCGCACCGACCTGGCCCTGCTTTCGGTGGACTGCTACAACGCGCCGGTGCTCAAGCCGCAGGTCGTTGGCTCGCAGCGGATGGCGCAGGGCGGCAAGGTGTACACCATCGGCAGCCCGTCCGGTCTACGCCACACGGTGACCAGCGGCATTATCTCCGGATTTCGGGAGCATGACGGTCAGTCGTTCATCCAGACAGATGCGCCCATCAACCTAGGCAACAGCGGCGGCCCGCTGGTGGACGAGAAAGGCACGGTGCTCGGCATCAACACCATGATCCTGCGGGACACCCAGGGTATCGGCTTCGCCATCCACTTCCAGGCAGTGCGGGAGGAGTTCGGCTTATGATATATAGGCGGTTTGTGAGACCTAGGAGTCTGTCGGACTTTCAAAATTCAAAATCCGTAACATCTTGATTTTGCATACTTTTTCATTTTGGTGTTGGTGCTTAACAGAAAGCTTTAATTACGCAATATCAACAGGTTACAATGCGCTGCTCGTTAAAGTCCGACAGACTCCTAG
>Ga0180007_10007590_pt1 | contig 10203 bp, 11 predicted proteins | sample MM_PC_MetaG_FD_121122 | JGI IMG/M metagenome (GOLD analysis project Ga0180007, IMG submission 121122) | Groundwater microbial communities from the Aspo Hard Rock Laboratory (HRL) deep subsurface site, Sweden - MM_PC_MetaG | ecosystem: Environmental > Aquatic > Deep subsurface > Groundwater...
AAATGGGACTCCGCAACAGAATAGAAGCGGGAGATTGCGAAAGCGTGTAGATACTTTATCTCCCGCAAGTTTTTTCCGTTTCCAAAATTTTGATTTTTAGTTTTTTAATTTTTTTTTATTGTTAGATTCATAAAAGGGAGGTAATGGATTTTGATTTTTGATTTTTGAAAAATATTCATATATGTTACGATTTTACTTGACATTGGATTTTTTTTTATTATATTCATTGAAAAATTGGTGAATGTTAACCAAAAAGAGGCAAATTGAATGAGTTGGGAATTTTTTTAATATTAGAGATACTGTCGGCATTAATAATTTACGATTTACTAAAGAAAGGTTACGGTTGGATTCATAAGAAGCCGAAGCGTCATTATTCGCGGAAGAAGATTAAACCTGTGGGGCTGGAGTTAAATTATGCGGAACCGGAGGTTGATGATGGTATGTATAAAGGTCGGAAATTTGGATTTCGTCCTGCGGTTAATAAGATACAAAAGGTCGAAACTGAGGATGATGAAGAACAGGACGAGTCTTGGGGAAAGGGATTATGAACGGCAATAAATTAACAATGACAGAAAGGGGCGAATTTCTTGGAAGGATTCAAAAGGACCATTATCCGACGATAATAAATTTGGCACGTATGGCGTTTTTTGATGTTCGGAAACTATTTAATGATGATGGCACGGTGAAAAACCCGACAGAATTAGACGATGATACGGCGGCTGCAATAGATGGAATAAAGATAAAAGAGCGAGTTTTAAAGGGGAAAATAGACGGGCATAAAGTTATTGAGCGGCATATTGAAGTTAAGACGGTTGATAAACTTGCGGCGACCGAGAAACTTGGTACATATCAAAAAGTTTTCAATCAGCCCATCGGTATTGGTGGAGGAAATGTAAATATTCAAATAAATGTATTGGAATTAAAGTTTGATAAAAAAGGTAGCCCGATTTTCGAGTTACCGCAAGAAAGGAAGGAATTAGATGGTGGATAAAGGAGAATTTAAGTCCATCCCATTAAATTTCAATCCTGAATTAATTGTTCCCGCCCTTAATCAAATCAACGAAAATTTGAGTGAATTGATAAGTATTTCAGAAAGATGCGAATTATTGTTAGGCAAAATGTTTGAAATTGTCGAGAAAGACCGGAATATTACCATTGCGAAGGAAATGTTTAAATATAAAGAACCGGTTCCTAAAACAGAAATCTTCCAGGAAATTCCAAAATCAAAATCTAACATAATTGTCGGTGCGAATGATTTGGATGAAGATGATACAAAGGCAATGGAGCAACATTTACAAGAGATAGACAAAAATAATAATAAGGGGCAACAAATATTTGAGCCTTTTTGATAATTTAAACATATATCTTCAGCCGAAACAACTTGAGGCGTTTTATCACCTTGAATACTCGGATTGTCAGTATTTATTGTATGGCGGCGCGAAGTCTGGCGGGAAAAGTTTTTTGGTGCGGGCAAAAGAGTTTATACGCCGGATGAATTATTCCGAAACGATGGGAATTATTATTCGTCGGACTTATGATGAACTTTATGCAAACCATATTTTGAAATTTCTCACTGAAGAACCGTGGGCAAGATATTGCACGGCGTGGTATCGAGAAGGGAAAAAAGCAATATATTACCCGAATGGAAGTATAACGTTTTTTAAATATTTGGATAAAGGAACAGATGTTTTCAATTTTCAGGGGATTGAATATGATGATATTAGTATTGACGAAGCAACGCAGCACGAAGAAATTGTTTTCACCATTTTAAAGACTTCTCTCCGAAAAGACCCAAAAAAACTTGCAAAAAATCCGACATATAAACCAAAAATGCTTTTAACGGCAAACCCAGGTGGAATTGGACATTTTTGGTGTCAACGACGTTTTATAAAGCGAGAATTTATGCCGAATGAAAATCCTGTCGATTTCCATTTTATACCTGCAAAAATCCAAGACAATCCTATATTTTTAAAAGCAAATCCACAATATTTGAAAAATCTTAACGACCTTCCCGAAGATTTACGAAAAGCATATAAGGACGGTGATTGGAATGTTTTTGCCGGACAATATTTTAGAAAACTCCGGGAAGATAAACATTTAATTGAACCATTTTATCTTAATCCGGATTGGTTTAGATTCCGTTCTCTTGATTGGGGTTATGACCATAATACTGTATGTCTTTGGTGGTGCGTAGATTATGATGGAAATATTTATATTTATAGGGGATATAAAAGGAATGCTGAAAGTCCTACGCGGATGGCAGGCAACATAATTGATTTAACTCCTACAAGCGAGAATGTAATTCTTACTGTTGCTTCTCACGATTGTTGGGAAAGAACCCGGACCGACGATTTTAATCCTGCAACGACGATGGCGGATTTGATAAAACAGAGAGGTCTTTATATCGAAAAAGCGGTTAATACGAGAATTACTGGTTGGCAGGTATTGGGCGAATATTTGGATTGGGATGAAGCGTATAAGCCTACTCCGAGATTAAAAATTTTTAATACTTGCAGGTGGGTTTTTGATGATTTACAGAAATTAATTCACGATGAAAACAGTCCCGAAGATGTGAAAAAAATGAATGGAGATGATACTGGCGATGCTGCAAGATATGGAGGTATGTATGTATTTTCAGGCGTAAAGCCGATTGTTCCCAAAAACGAAGAAGAGGAATATGTCGAAAGTTTAATAAAGGATTATAGTCAAACCGAGTTGGCACCTTGGGGTGCTGATATTTAAATATTTTTATAGATAAATAAATGGTAGAAGAAAATACAAATCAAATAACTGAACAGAAAAAAGAAAATCCTGAACAGGCATTATTGGAAAAACTTGATAGTTGGTTTAATGAATCCCTTGAATGGATGCGAAATATACGTCAAAGATGGCTGAAGAACGAAAGATGGTTTAAAAATGAAATAGATGACAGTCAATTTCCCGGTGGCAAGAAAAATACCAAACTTAAAATTAATCTTACTTTGGCTGATATAATGAATGAATTATCGATTATAGACGATTATTGCCCGGATTTTGATATTATGCCAGAGGAAGCAGATGACCAAGAATTTGCGGACCAACTTCAAAATAGGAAAAATCAAGTTTGTAATAAGATAAATTTTAAATCGAAAATATTGGAAAGTTGTAAAGATTATTTACTTTATTCTCACGGAATTGTTTATGTGGCGCCAGAATTTAATAACGTTATCACTGCTATTGATGAAGAAGGACTTGATGAAGGTGATGAAGATTATGAAGCATCCGAAGACAGCAAAACTGTAATGAAAAGAGTTTATAATAATAAAATCGTAATGGAATCCATTGACCCTTTTATTTGTTTCCCTCAACCGGGATGCACAGGAATTGATATTCACAAAGGCGAATCAACTTATGTAATCTTTGCAGAACCAAAATTTATATCCGAAATTAAAAGAAAATATCATAAAGAAATCGGCGATAGAGAAATAAAACCCGAAGGAATGCTTAAGGATGGGAAATGGACTTGGGTGGAAAGAGATAGTAAGGTATCAAGCGAGGTCCCACTGGCGAATTATGTTCTTTTAAAACGATGTTACTTTATGGATGAAAATTATGCAAAATATCCAAAAGGCAGATTTGTTAAATGGGTAAATGATATTATTGTCGAAGATATTTCTTATAATTTTAATCATATCCCATTTTTTCTAATGATAAATAACAGGATTCCGCATTCGTTTAAGGGAATGGGTGAACCTGAATTGACAAAAGATATAATGCTTACCATAAATAGAACTTTATCAGCGATGGCGGATAATATCGAAAAAACTGGAAATCCGATAAGAAAAATTTTAAAAACTCTTTGGAGCACATTAAAAGGTAAAATAAATAACGCCCCCGGTGATGATGTTCAGGTTAATAGTATGGAAGATATACAATATTTGGATGCTCCTTCTATGCCTGCGTACGTATTTAATTTTCTTAATTTGCTTATTATGTTTCACGATACAGTTATAGGGATTCAAGATGTTACTCAAGGAAAAAAACCCACAGGAATAACAGCAGCAAGAGCAATTGAAATATTACAGGAAGCCGCACAATCAAGAATAAGATTTAAAATATCTCACGATATTACTGATTTTATTGTTTCAATCGGAAGGTTTATAGTGGAATTGTTACAAATTTATGACAGTGAAATTCTTAATATTCGCACAGTTGACGAGAAAGGTCAAGTTTCTTTTGCGGAATATAACCCTACATTGCAAAATAAAAAAGGAACAACTCAGCGTGATTCGACAATGGAAATCGAAGTTGTGAGGGGGACAACAATGCCCACCGGAAGATTGGCTTCTCAGGAACGTGCAAGAGAAATGTTTGAAAAAGGCGAGGTCGGGATTGAATATCTTGCCAGAGAAATGGCTGTTAAGGATAGAAAATTTTTCATTCAAAGTTATTACGATAGAATGAATTTGATGCAAGAAAAGATGCGTAGTAATATGCTTGAAAAAGAAATGCCGAAATTTCAAACACAAATCGCAAGTCTTTTGAATGAATTGAAAAATAAAGGCAAACATAGTGGAGTAACCGAACAAATAATAGCCGATGCGATTAAGAAATTTCCTGAACTTGTTACTTCAGAGGAATTTTCGTATTTGCCTGAAAAAGTGCAGAGAAGAATATTAAGCGTTTTTATAATAAAGCAACAGCCGAAACTTACTGATATAACAGAAGAAAATGAAGCCGAGACTGTTGCACAATAATCCACGTATAGTGTCGAGAGACCAACTTTACAAGGGGAGGAAAATTAATTATGCTAGAAGAAGAAAGCGAAGTAACTGCTTTTAGGGATGTCAATATCAGCGACTCCAAACATATAGCGAATTTATTTACGGACGAAGATGCCGTAAAGAAAACGGAGCAACCTGATAATGACAAAAAAAAATCCGATAAAGATAAAAAGACCACAGAGTCTAAATCTTTAGAAGATAAGGGCGGTGAGAAAAAAGCCGATGATGATTTAGAAGAAGAAGATGAAGAAGTGAAAAAAATCAAAATTGGCGACAAGGAATTGACCGAAGAAGAAATAAATTCTGCTTTAGATGCCTTAAAAAATAAGGATAATTGGCAGAAAGAAAATACTCAAAAATCTCAAACTATTGCCGAAACTAAAAAGCGGCAAGAAGCATTGACGAAAATTTGGAATATTCTTCAGTCAAGTCCGGACGCTTTAAGGGATATTCAAGATATTATCGAGGAAAGAAACGATGATGAATTAAAAAAAGCATTTGAATCTGCAAAAGATTTTAAAAATGACGGTGAATTTGAAGACCCTTTAAAGAACGAAAATCAAGAATTGACTCTACAAAATCTCGTGCTGAAAGCCGAAAATGAAATTCTTAAAGAATCGACAGAATTTAAGAAAAAATATAAATTAAAACAGAATACCGTTGATGAAGTTGTTAATGAAGCAATAAAAATCTGTGAAGAAACCGGGAAAGCATATTCTCTGGAGGAAGTTTTTAAACTGAAAAAATTCGATGATGTGTGTGAAAAAGCAAAGAAAAAAGAACAGGAAGATAAAAATAAAAAGTTCGCAGATGCAGATGTCGGTAAAAGTTCGGCAAGGGAAATAGGGAGTCAACAAACAAGACCTACGTCTTTTAAGGATATTCCTCAAGAGACGTTTAAAGGTGTTATTGAATAATATAGAAAGGAAAATATTTTAAAATGACTCTAAATTACACGACATTAACAGCACTTATTGCGGAACATTATACTCCTATCCTTTACGACCAAATATTCCGAAAAGAAAATTATTTTGTTTCTCTATTAAAGAAAAACGCAAAGGAATATACTGATAGAAGGATTGAAGTTCCGCTTGAGTATGGAAATATGTCAAGGGCAAAATTTACCGCACCTTATGAGGTGGTTGATTTAGTGCCCGGCGACCCGGTAACCGCTGTATACTATGACCCTAAAATGCTCAGGGATGCAATAATTGTTTCTGATGAAGAAGAGTTGGTTATGAATAGCGATAGGGCGGTTAAGAATATCATTGATGTAAAAATGAACAATGTTATGAAAGGAATGCAGCAAGTATTTCTTCAAAATTTCTGGAAAAGAACGACACAGGGGACTTATGATTGGAATAATGCAAAAACAATCGTAAGCGCGACATCAACTCTGGGCGGTCTGGCAGGTTCTTCTTATTCTTGGTGGCAGGCAAAAGTCGTCAATTTAGCAACTTCCGAGTGGTATTCGGGATATGACGCTGGAAATGAAGATGATTTACTCAATCCCGCAAGCAAATGCCATATGTTAAAACTTATTCAAAGGACATATAGGGCGGCAAGATATTTGACGAATGAAAGTCCGACAAATATGATTATCCCTGAGTATTGTTGGGATTTGCTTGAATTTACATATAATTCGATGAAAAGAGCTGATATGTACCATAAGGGAGCAGCTGAACTTGGCTTTACTGCTTTAAATTATCACGGAGTAGCAATCGAAAGCGATTCTTGGGATGTTGCCGCACAGTCAACTAATACAGATGGTTATATATGGGCGTTTAATACGAATTATCTTTATATGTTTTTTAATCCGGGTGCGAAGTTTACGGTCGGGAAATGGATTGAAGCATCCAATCAGGGTTCAAAGGCGGCAAAAATCAGAACTTACGGAGAAGTATGTTGCTCAAACAGGCAGACTCAAGTTTGTATGCAGAATGTTCTTTCTCCAACAAATTGGGCATCAATGGCAGCGTAATTTTAATTAACTGAAATAATAACAAATTTAAAAATGGAGAATTTAAATGGCATATACACAGACTGCCGCTTACGGAGATATGAAAGGAATGGCACCTTCTTGCCACAAAGACGACGATGATTATTACTATACTCAGTTTGGTCCTGCAAGAATATTTTTCGGTTCTGGTTCGCCGAATGCTTTAATTACTATTCCGATATATTCAATGGGAATAGCATTCGATACCGCGACTGGACAAATGTATACCTGTTATGGTCTTGCAGCAGCGAGTTCATCTTGGACTGCGATTAAGTCCGTATAGCGTTAAAGAAAATATTAATCAAAGGAAGTGCCGAGTTTTATATGATTAAAATGATGAATTTTAAGGTTTTATAAGACAAACGCACTTCCTTATCACCTTTAAAAAATTTAAAAGAGGTTAATTGTGATGAAAAAATTTCTGTTCTTTTTTATCATTGGGATAATGTCTTTTGCATCCATTACAAATGCTCAAAGATATGACCCAAACTCTATTCAAAGGGCGACTGAGAAAGTTCTCAGAGAAGGGATTTTATTTCCTGACCCTACCGTGATAACTGTTTTTTATGACGAATTTTTCCAATTGCCCGATACTGTCTCCAGCACTGGTAAATGGAATTTGTTTCACGCAAGAAATGATTCACAGACTCTTGCAATAGATACAACGGGAAATTATTTTCAGGGACGTAATGTATCAAGGTCAGGTGCGGATGGAGGTTTATTAAGAATGGCATATACGGGTATTCTTACTGAGCCGCTATATACAATGAATTTACAAGCAAATCAAGGATTTTATTATAGTGCAAGCGATGTAAATAAAGAAATGACCTTCGAAATAGATATTGCTCTTAATGATTCATCCAATATCGGCTGTTCCGTAGGTCTTTTTTCGCTTGATGCTGATTCTGTTTGTAATAATCAAACGCTTGCGGGAATATATTATGAAAAACCTTATGGTTCTAATCATTGGTGGTTTAAAACGAAAAGAATTACTGCGGGTAAAGATAGCACTGTCAGAATGATGGATAATACTGTTATGGCAAATCAAGATACCGGTTTTGTGAATTTTAAGTTTGTCGTTATGGATACCAATTATGTCGTTCCATATATAAACGGTAAATTAGATTCCGCCATAACAACTCATTTGCCTTACGGGAGTTATTTAGTGCCAACAATTGAACTTAAAGGCATAGATTCTTTATGGGTAAAAAGAGTAATCGCAACGAAAGAAAATTAAATTAAGGAGTATTTCGAAATGGCAAGAGAATTAATAAACGATGAAAACATCCCCGAACTTTCAAAAATTGGGCACGTGGATAAATGGTATTTGCATTCAAAAAAAGCGTCAAAATATCAGCGATGGAAACAGACAACCCGATTGCTTGAAATTCCCGATGGTGTTATTATGAGATTTGAGTCATATTCAGGTGATGGGATGAACAATGATATTTCTGTCGCTCTTCTTTTCGTCCCGAATGTAAAACTTGAAATTGATAAAAAAACACAGATTGCAGATATAGTGCCAATAATTCCAACATCAGCAGAAGAAACGAAAAAAGCCGAAGATTTAAATGAATTTGTTTCAGGTTCAGGGAAAAAATTCAAAAAGTAGGTGAATAAATGCCTTTTATGGAATATTATGTCGAAAATATTTCCGTTACTGGCACTCGGAAACCTTATTCGCCTACGGTATTAAGTTTTTCTGGTTTAACTGATGTTCGTGGCAGGCAATTACCATCTTCCTTTTCACCTGCTCCCCTTGTAGATGTTTTTCCATCTTCAACAAACTCCAAAGTGCGAGTTGCGGCAATATCGACTACAAGTGTTTCTCTTGTTAATGATGGGCTCGCATCTTCAGTTACAGTAAATTTAAAAATTTCAGGAGACGTATAATATGAAATATATATCAAAGTTTTTTATGATTTTTATAATTGCCTGCTTTTTATTTTTACCAATAAATGCTCAAGAAATGGAAGGTGTTCGAGGAAGTTATACGGTTGGGGATACGCTTTTTGTTGATTTTCTCGGTGCTGATGATTCAACAACTATCAAAATTATTAATTCTTTATTTACCATATTCGCTGATAGTGCAAATGCCTTATTAAGCACCCATCTTGACCAATACGGATTAAACTTTGATACTCCAATTCTTGCGAGACATATATTATATGCTTTACATAATTTACACGTTAGGGATGATAATGGGATTGGATATGCTACGATTATTCTTGGTTCAGATAGTTATGGCAATAGTTACATTCAGAGTTATATTCAAGATGAAGAACATAATTTAAATTTATCACAAAATTTGTATAGAGATACAACTTCGGGAAATTGGACTCGTAGAGACTCAACTTATGATAGAGGGAGTGCACTTATTCAACTTACTGGTGGAACGGGGAAAGATGGTAACAAAATAACTTTTTGGTATAATGCAAATTGGGATAGTTCGGTAAGTTTAACATCTCCATTTAAGATTAGTTTTACTGATAGTGTTGGGGTGCCTGGCATAGTTGTTGGGGATACGAATGTTGGTGCTGTTCTTCCGAGAAAGACTGTAGATATTCGAGGAAGTTCTATTACGAGAGATACTACTTTTACTGGAACTCTTGTGGTTACCAATGGTATTTCATTTGCCGACAGTGCAAGAATAAGTGCAACGGCAAATTACGCAACTTTAGCGGGAAACACAACAAATTCGACTAATTCAATATATTCTGATACTGCGTATTATTTGGTCCCACCAGAACTTCAAACATTAACTATAAGACCAAATGCAGATGGTGATTCAGTAGATGATTGGAATAGTGCAGGGCTAGGCACTTGGCAATCGGTTGATGACACTGTGTTAAATGTTGGGGATTATAGATATTATTCAGAAGCAGAAGTAATTCAGACTCAATATGTAGATATTTTTAGAATGCAAAACCATACTTCAGAAACAGATTTAGTAACACAAATTCAGGTTTTTGCAGTAATTGACCAGACCCCTTATGCAGATACAATGCAAGTTGCAATAAAAACACATAACCAGATATATTATGGAAATAATTTATTAAATTCTGATGATTGGACTCTTGTTTCACAAACTTGGACAACTAATCCATTTACGGGCTCTGCTTGGACTTGGGAAGAAATTGATAGTTTGCAAATTGGTGTCAGGTTAAAAAATACTGCTGATGGATGGGATTATGGAAGATGTGCTCAATTATATGCTGTAATAACCTATGGTGGTGAATATGCAGGGAAGGAAGCGGTGAATTTATGGCTTACCGAAACAGCGATATTTGATACTACTTTTAGCATTTTAGCGGAGGGTGCAAGTAAGGATAGTCATTCGGTTTCTGTAAGTAAACACGCAAGGCGGGGACCGATGGGGACCACAAGAATGCTGTTTACGAATGGTTTATTATTCACATCTTCAGTTGCAGCAAATAATCG
>Ga0180007_10007591_pt1 | contig 10203 bp, 6 predicted proteins | sample MM_PC_MetaG_FD_121122 | JGI IMG/M metagenome (GOLD analysis project Ga0180007, IMG submission 121122) | Groundwater microbial communities from the Aspo Hard Rock Laboratory (HRL) deep subsurface site, Sweden - MM_PC_MetaG | ecosystem: Environmental > Aquatic > Deep subsurface > Groundwater...
ACGACTGGGAACAGAGGCAGACCAGCCACATAGAATCAAATATCGTCAACTCACCCGTTAGGAGGAATACAGACAATAAAGTTTACTACGGGTTGTGCCGTATGTTTTTTGCTTTCAAGGGGCGTTAAGGCAGGCATAGCGTGTTCTGTAACGCCTGGTGCAACATAAAAAAAAGCAAACGACAAAGCAAACTCAGGTGAATACTGAGCAGGAGATGTATAAGGTATCAGCAACAGCCAACATGCCCCCCGACTTCATGATACCTCAAAATAAAACTATCCTGATCTGTTCTAAAGGTTCGCGATCAGCCTGCCCAACCATACTTTGTTATTCTGGATGGGCTGATCGCTGACTGGGTGGTGAAACACAAGACTTCAAATGAGACGCTGATCAAAATACTGTTTTTTTCTGCCGACGTTCGCAGATAGCACAACACCGCACTTGCATACAATTAAACCGAGATTCCCTCAAGAGCAGACAGTGCCAAGAATCTCGTTGCTGTTGTAAAAACAAACCGTGGCCAAAGCGAACTCATAGGTCAATGGCATCTACAATTCCTGCAGAAGAGACAATAACTTCTCTAAATCGGAAAGCTTCTCTGTCGCAACACGTAAGGATCCTTCGCGGCAATCTGCCTCAATAATTGCAGTCAGATCACGGAGGCCCTTCAAACCAAGACTCGCGGCAGCGCCTTTGATAGAATGAGCACTGGCCATACTCATGGCAGCATCCCCTTTACTGATGCCCTGTTTCAGATTTGCCAAATCAGAAGTGGATGACTCTTTAAAGATTTCTATTAATTCCTGTAACAGTTCTTCATCTTCAGCTGCCTGATCCAAGGCAAATTCTCTGTCCCATTTCAAGTCATCCATGCACTCCCTCCTTCATAATAGCAACCCCTAAGAACTCTACTTATTACTAAGCAACGACTTTTTATTATTTATAAAAATGCTATCACATTTGTATTTTTTTTTACAACCTGAATAACTGACTCGATAGAAAGAGGAAGAGTTCAACTGTTTTTCTTCATTTTCTCCAAGACCTGAAAAATGTGTCCCGTATCTATCACCCCATTACGGAGTATGTGAAGCTCATCACCGATAACTTCTACCATGGTTGATCCTTTGCCACCTGGCACAGTACCGCCATCAAGCACATAATTGATCTGATCACCCCAGAATTGCCTGAGCTGGACCGCATTTAAAAGAGGAGACTTACCGCTTTCGTTGGCACTGGTTGCTGTGAGTGCCCCCCCCCAGAGTGAACAGAGTTTTTGAGCAACGGGATGCGAAGATATCCGTATGGCCAAAGTATCCCCACCTCCACGCAGTAATATGGAAGTATCTGCTTGAGCTGGAAACACCAAAGTTAGGGGGCCTGGCCAGAAACTCTCAGTAAGAGTGTAATAGATTGGATGGAAAAAACGGATGTAGGAGGAGAGGACAGTCATATTCGGAACAAGGAGTGAAAGCGGTTTCCGGCGCTCTCTTTTTTTCAGGGCATACAGGGCAGAAATGGCTTGATCATTCCGGGGGTCAACAGCCAGGCCATAAAATGTTTCTGTCGGATAAGCGACAATTCCACCCTTCTCCAGTGTTTCCAGGGCTACCCTGTACTGCTCTGGAGAAGGGAGGATGCAATCAGTCACTGTTAGCTACCAATCTTTCTTGCCTTTGCATTCACCTCTTCGGCCATTGCAGCTCTGAATTCCACCAACCGGTCTGCAAGTTTCTTATCGTCCAAGGCAAGAATTCGAGCAGCAAGAACAGCTGCATTTTTGGCTCCAGGTTTACCTATACCCATGGTTGCGACAGGGATACCTGGAGGCATTTGAACCGTGGCCAACAGAGCATCCATTCCCTGAAGCGGCGAGGCATCAAGAGGGACACCGATAACAGGGAGATCTGTATGAGCGGAAAGTACCCCTGCCAGATGGGCTGCCATTCCGGCCCCGGCAATAATCATTTTCAGTCCTCGTTTTTTGGCAGTAGAGGCATACTTTGCAGCACGTTCAGGAGTTCTGTGCGCAGAAGCAATTGTCATTTCATAAGGAATCCCCATGGCTTTCAAGAAATCGGCTGCAACCTGCATAACCGGCAGATCGGAATCACTTCCCATGACAATACCAACGACGGAATGTACCTCAGACTCCTGTCCTCTATTCAATGCTTTTGAACCGATATCTGTGCGGTAAAAAGAACCTGTCCAGGAGATCAAATCAACGGCTTTATAAGCCTGAGTTATGGCCTTTGTAAGATCTTTACCGACAGCAGTCACTCCTAAAACGCGGCCTCCGGCAGAGGATACCCTACCGTTTATGATCTGGGTACCAGCATGGAAGACCACAACGCCATCAACGTGAGCAGACTTGCTTAAGCCACGAATAGTCTTGCCGCTTTCATAATTCCCAGGATAACCTCCTGAGGCCATTACCACGCAAACGGTAGGGCGTGGGTCGATTTTCATATCCACCTGGTCCAAGTTGCCGTCAATAACAGCCTCAAAGATATCAATGACGTCACTTTTCAAACGCATCAGCAGTGGCTGAGCTTCCGGATCACCGAAACGACAATTAAATTCCAGAACGTTAATCGAATCGCCATCGATCATCAGTCCGGCATAGAGCATACCTTTGTAAGGGCGCCCTTCTGTTGCCATTCCTTGTATAGTTGGCAGCATGATTTCCTGCATGACATAATCAGCAATTTTCTCTGTCACCACAGGTGCAGGAGAGTAGGCCCCCATGCCGCCGGTATTAGGCCCTTTGTCACCGTCGTAGGCTGCCTTATGGTCCTGTGAAGTGGGAAGCGGAAGGATCGTTTTTCCATCGGTGAAGGCGATAAAGGAGGCTTCTTCTCCTTTCAGACATTCTTCAATAATAATCTTACTTCCGGCATCGCCAAATGCCTTCTCCTGCATAATCAGATCGACTGCATCTTTCGCCTCTTTTACCGAGGAAGCAACGATAACCCCCTTACCGGCAGCCAGTCCATCAGCTTTGACCACGACCGGAGCGCCACATTTTTCAATATACTTTTTGGCCTTTTTCCTATCGCTAAACACTTTAAAACGGGCAGTGGGAATATTATATTTTTCTAAAAATTCTTTAGTAAAAACCTTACTTCCTTCAAGTATGGCTCCCTCCTGTGACGGTCCGAAAATCCGTAACCCTTCACTCTCAAAGCGATTAACAATACCTGCGGTGAGGGACAATTCAGGACCGACAACGGTCAAATCAATGTTTTCCTTTTTGGCAAAGGTTACAAGAGCATCAATGTCTGTGACACTGATATCGATACATTCGGCCATCTTTTTTATACCTGCGTTCCCAGGTGCACAAAAAATCTTTTTTACTCGGGAACTTTGCTGGATTTTCCAGACAAGGGCATGTTCACGACCACCGGAACCAACAACCAGAACTTTCATGATTCTACTCCTGACAATAATTAAAGGATTCCCCCAAACGATGCGAAAAGACATGGAGGTTAACTATATTTATAAGACTTTCCCAAGGCTTTGCGCATGGTTTCGGGAAGTTGCCTAACAACCTAAACAAAATAAATTACCATTTAGCAAGACAAAACATTGACAATTCAGACAGAATGAATAAAATGAATGAATAACCATTCATTCATTTTATTTCTCTTTTCTTACCGTTGTCTAATGACCTTGGTAAAATCATCTCTAATGAAAGCTGCTAACAAACATTCCAAAATAATCCATGCGGCGACAAAAGTCTTTGCCAAAAAAGGCTTTTTCAACGCCAGGATATCCGATATCGCCAAAGAAGCCAAGGTAGCAGACGGAACAATCTACCTCTACTTCAATAATAAATTCGACATCCTCATTTCAGTCTTTGAGGAAGAAATCGGTAACCTGATTGAACAGGTCAAAAAACTTCTGGCAGACGAAGAAGACCCCAGGAAAATGCTTGAGATCTTTGCAACAAAGCATTTGACTGTAATGAAAAAGAATAAAAATCTGGCAGAAGTCATTCAAATCGAACTCAGACAAAGCGCCAAACTCATCAAAGAGTATCGAAATAATAAATTCAGTGAATATGTGAATATTATTTCAACAATCATTAAAATCGGTCAGGAACAAAATATTTATAGATCCACGATACGCCCTGGTATCGCAAAGCGGGCTTTTTTTGGTGCGCTGGATGAGATTTCCAGAGTCTGGACACTCTCTCTGGAAACAGAATATACCGTAGAGGAAACCATTAATCAGGTACTTGAAATCTTCCTTTCAGGTATGCTGGAACCCGGTATTTCTTATCGGAACGACTGATTTCAATCAGGACATTACCTGTCTAAAACTATTCTGTAACAAAAATGAGAGTGACGGTAAAGTCACTCTCATTTTTGACTGGTAGCTTAGCTGAACTTGGACGGGAAAATAGCCACGACCTCAAATTCTCGTGTCCCCCCCGGTGTTTTTGTCACCACATCATCACCGACTTCTTTTCCCAACATACTCTTTCCCAAGGGAGAAAGTATGGATATTGAACCACTCTTCACATCAGCTTCCTCAGGCCCAAGCAGCTGATAGCTGACCTCTTCATCAGTATCCATATCAAGAAGGATAACCACTGTGCCAAATACAACCCGTTGACAATTCACGTTTGCACAGTCTATAACCTCTGCCCTTCCCAGCTTGTCCTTTAACTCCCGAATACGTCCCTCAATATGCCCTTGGCGCTCTTTTGCCGCATGATATTCGGCGTTTTCCTTTAAATCACCATGTTCTCTGGCTGTTTCAATAGACTTGACAACTATATGCCTGTCCACATGTTCAAGCTGATTCAGTTCTTCCTTAAGATTCTGATATCCTGCCTTTGACATTGGTATGCGTACTACCATTAGCTTCCTCCATATAAAAAACAAAATCCTGCAGAGTAACTCTTCAAATGAGTCATTCTACAGGAAAAAAATATCACCAGCGATAGATCATAGATAGCCAAACATTCTGTTCTCTCTGCTGATCTCCTTGAATTACAGCGAGAGTGCTATCTAATAAAAAATGGCGACTTATTTCAAGAAAAATCTCGGCTTTTATCTGATGGTTATCATAGCCACCGAATTCGTAGCCAAATGAATATTCAAGAGAATAATAACTTGGTGCACCGCGCCCAAGTATATTTTCCGCAAGTTGGTGCTCGAAAGATATGGTAAAGAGATGCTGCCAGTATTCTTTTGGACTCCAGTAAGGATGGTCTCCAGGAGCAAATTGATTTTCATAAGAAAAATCCCTGCCAAGATTTCCATCCGAATTATGCGAGAATTCATAACCGTATCTTAATTGTAACAGCGTTGGTTCGCTATGCAGAATATATGAAGTCCACAGATCATATCTGTTCTGATGGTTACCGTCTGAATACTCTGTAAACAGATAGCCCCCCCCTCCAAACAAACGTGGCAGGAAATCGAGAGTAAGCCCTGCCTCATATTCTTTTTTGTTGATCAGGTCCCGCAGTGATTCAACTGTATCGTCAACGACATCCTGGGCAACACCAAGGTGCCCCTGGACCATATCTCCGACACGCCCCTTCATCTGCATACTATAAAGAGCAGTGGTTCCAATTTCGTCATCTGCCCTGTCAGCTCCTACGCCAAGAAAAAAATCAAGATCATATACGGGGCTCCATTTCATCCTGGCTTGAAGACGATTCCGCCAAAGTGTCTGCTCAGTATCATCGGAATTATCATAAATACGGCGCCAATCAACCAGAATTTCATGGCGAAGTGAGGGCATAAACCAGCTTAGCAACCCTCCCCCTATCTCCCTGTTATCATAATACCCTTCTCTACCGTTTTTTTCCATAAAGGTAGACAAAAGTGTAACCCTGGGCTTCCGTTTCATGGCGTTACGCTGAACGGATTCATCAAGATCTGGATAGCCTGGGCTTTCCTGTTTCATAATTTCATAGATGGCCGCCTCTTTACCGAGAAATCCCAGACGGCTGTAAATCCCAGCCAAGTCAAAAAGACTTTCTGTTGAAAACTCATTTTGCAGGAGATTCTGATACTCTTTCATCGCCTGATAATAATTTCCATCACGCATTGCCTTACGTACAGACAACTCTTTTGCCACAGCTTGTTGCCAGCGGTATGAAGTGTAAAATTCTGCGGCAATGGCAACGACTGATTTTTCAAGGTTTGTTCTGATAAACTCAGGACTCATGACCACTGTCAACCTATCTGGCTCTGCGGGAGTAGTAAAGCTGATTATATTCCAAAATGTTCGTTTTGGCGGAGGGAGGGTCAACTGAACATCTTCAAGTTTTATCTTTTCTGTAAATTGTTGATCAACAGGAGGTTGCAGAAGAGATTCATAAATCAACAAGGAATCGTCCCATCTCCGAACTGCCCAGAATGTTCGGGCCAAAAGCAGCTGCTTCCATATCGGCATAGCTTCTATAGCTGGCGGAATGGAGTATTCAGCAAGGAGGATATCATCTCTCTTAACCGGCATCCATTCAGGAGCTAGCTCCTGAATAAGCTCATTAAATTTTGCGAGCTGAAATTGAATTTCCAAGATATTCTTTTGAAATATCATTTCATTGGGAAATTCTTGACCTATTTCTCTGTAAAGTGCCAGGGCTGCAAAGTCATCTCCTGTCTCTACAAACAACTGTGCCTTGAGCAATCTTCCTCGTAGAGAGTCCGGTACCTCCTCGAGGTATTTTCCAACAAGAAAAAGAGCAGTTTTATACTCACCATATTTTTTTAAGAGTAAAGCCGTATCCATTAAGAGAACATTTGTGCCCTCACCTGAATTCTGGATAAATTTCAGAAGATGACTGCAAGATTCATCCATAGAAGTTTTACAAACAATAGCCTGTTCTAAGACCTGGATATTAAAGTTTCCAGGAGATTGGGGGGCTAACGTTTCAAGAATGGCTTTGCCTCTTTGAGGTTCATCATTTTTGTAGTAAAGTTCAGCAAGTTTTGCTCTCGGTTCCGACCATGTTATCTTTTCATCTCTGCATAGAGACTCATAGCTTTCAAGAAAATCCTCTGTCATCTCTATGGCCACTTCGATCTGACCTGATTCCTGCAGGATATTAATCTTCTCGTTGAAAAGCAAAACAGTATCGCTAGCACAATTTTTCTGGGTCGTATCACTACTCAACACAAGGAATTCATACCATTTCCAGGCTCTATCCCAGTCTTTATCCTGCAGAGCATTATGTATTAATTGAGTAGCGAAAAACTTATCTCCCCCATCACGGACGAGAAACGCCATCAACTCCTGTTCAGCCTCGAAGATGTTTTCTTCAAGCTGTAGGGTTTTTACAATGTTCGCCTCAACATTCTGACGTGTGACCGGAGCTAAGTCTCCCTGCTTAAGAAGCTTTTGATAACATAATCGTGCCGTTGACGTTAATCCATTAAGGACCAGAGCCTCTCCGTAAACAAGACTCCCCTCATCAGCTTCTTCCTTGTTTGTAGAGTGTTCGGGAAGTAGCTGAAAAAAATAGTTGAGCTCATTTATCAAGCCCAGATCGCCTGCCATTTTGAGACATCTTAACAGGGAAGAAAAATCCGGAACATTTTCTTGTAAATATAATTTATAATAAGCTAGGGCCTGGATTCGGTTTTTCCTCTCCTCCTCGATTCGCGCTCGGAGAAAAAAGTAATCCTTCCCAGAACGTTCTTCTTCTTTTAAAGAATCCAGAACTTCACTACAGGCTGTCAGATTCTCGTTAGAAAAATAAAGCTGCGCCAGCTTGAAAGATACCTTTTGATCGTTAGGATCGTGAGTATGAATAATCTCCAAAACTTCAAGCAGTTCTTTTTTCTTACCCATTTTTTCAAGCTGTTCAGCCATTGAGGAATAAATAGCCAGACGGCTGGGAGCTATTCTGGCAAGATCTCGCCAAAGGGGCCAAGCACCTTCATTTTCCACGATGACCAACAGATCATTGGCGAGAACGGCTTGAATTCGTTTGATTTCCGATACAACGTCTTTGTTCCGAGGATTCTTTTTTCGATACTCTTCATAAAAATACAGTGCCTTGTCAGGCCGACTTTCCTGATAGAGATAAATGCGACCAATTTGAAGCAGGATCTCTGAATTATTTTCTTTGTGGGCCAGGCGTACAAGGAGGTGAGGAAGAGCTAAACGCTCCTGATTATGAGTGAGATAATACTGAGACAACTTTTTATGAAAAGGAAGGTAATAAGAGTAACTTTCCAGGTAACCACGCCAACAACGAACAGCCATGTCCAGATCATCTGATTCTTCAAATAAAGGGGCCGCAGCAAGGAAATCCTGAGCTTCTCCACCAAATTCATTCAGAAGAATTCGATAGAAATCCTGGGCTTTCTTGATATAGCCCAGATCCAGACTGTACTGTGCCAATTGTCGAACATTTTTTTCTTCTTTAGGAACACGCAGATAGAGTTGTTCCATCAATGGATAGGCCAACTCCTTATCTTCAAGTTTCTGCATGGCAAGGACCAATCCCTTGAGGGCCTCAACAGAATCAGGCCCATCAGGAGACAAGGTGTATACCTGACCAAAATAGGTCGAAGCCTGCTCGTAGCGTTGTTGCCTTAATGCTACCCTTCCGGCATAAAGTTGATATTGAGGAGATTCCGAATCAATCTCCAACAATTTATGTAAGATAATGCTGGCCTCAGACCATTGCTCCAGATTCATCAGGACCAAGACATATTCTCGAAGTGCTTCTTCAATATTTGGCTTTTTTTGAAGAAGTTTCCGATAGATTGCTGCCGCTTCTTCTAACTTACCCAAGCGCGCTGATTCTCGGCCCTTATCCCAGAGCTGCATCCAAGTGGGCTGATCTTGAACTCCTTTCAAGACAAGCCCATGACTGCTGGCAACATCTAAGAGTTCAGTGCTGTTTTCTGCTAAGAGAATGGAGGGAAACAGGAGCAGGATCAAAAAAAGCAGGCAGGTCAACCCCCTAAGCAGGCGGGTTGACCTCCTAAAGACAACAGTACCATTGCTTTTAGTCCTGAAATCTGAGACATGAAGGTGCTTGAACTGCAGCATCAGAAAGTAATAATACCTGTAGACTGTTTATCAACGCTCATAGAATGCGGCTATTTTTTCAACAACATACTCTTGCATTGCGAGGGTAAGTTCCGGATAAATCGGCAAGGCCAGAGTGGACTGTGCAGCAAGCTCTGCATTCGGCAATACCTCCTTGTCCATCAACCCCCGCAGGCACTCCTGTTCGTGTAAAGCAACAGGATAATAGATCTCGCACCCTATGTCGTTGGAACGAAGCCATTCTATCAATGCATCACGATCTTGAACACGAATCACATATTGGTTATATATGTGATAATTTTTGTTACCACCGGCATGTGCCGCCTGGTCTGCGTATACTGCCGTCGGCACGAAAATACGCTCGTCCTGCAAAAGAGTGGTTTTAGCAAACAACTCATTATAATTAGCAGCATTTTTCCTTCTGGCAGCATGCCACTGCTCAAGGTATTGGAGTTTGATACGGAGAACTGTAGCCTGGATAGGATCAAGACGGAAATTCCCACCTATCCTGGAATGATAATACTTAGGCTCTGCGCCATGATTCCGCAACATCCGCAACAAGTCGGCAAATGCGGAATCATTGGTAACCACCATTCCTCCGTCGCCGATACCTCCAAGATTTTTACTTGGAAAAAAAGAAAAACAGCCGGCCAACCCCATGGCACCGCTCTTTTTCCATTCTCCACTGGATAAGTCAGGATACTCAGCGCCAATGGCCTGCGCTGCATCTTCAATCACAGGAATATTATATTTTTTAGAAAGACCAAGGATTGCACTCATATCAGCACATTGTCCATAAAGATGCACAGGAAGAATTGCCTTTATAGTCTTTTCTTTGTCCGCAGCGAGAATTTCCTCCATTGCCTGAGGATTGATATTGTACGAAAGAAGATCAATATCGGCAAAAACAGGAAGAGCGCCGCATCGTAAAATGACTCCCATTGTTGCAAAAAAGCTATAGGGGGTAGTAAGAACTCTATCACCAGGCCCAATGCCTAAAGCCATCAGGGACACAAGAAGAGCATCTGTACCGCTGGAAACGCCAATACCGTATTTGGTACCGCAGTAGGATGCGACCTCTTCTTCGAGAGAAGCGACTTCCGGACCTTGAATATAGGTCGTTGAATCAATTACCTTTGTCACAGCAGCAACAATGTCCTCTCTCATGGACTTCAG